>ENA-UPTB01002173-UPTB01002173.1-human-gut-metagenome-genome-assembly--contig:-NODE-2173-length-14337-cov-11.961781_pt1 | contig 14337 bp, 10 predicted proteins | sample MGYA00250046_ERZ773369 | MGnify/ENA primary metagenome ERZ773369 (study PRJEB29103, sample SAMN06111938) | human gut metagenome | biome: human gut; feature: ankylosing spondylitis patient; material...
TACCAGTATCTCGCTGGCTAACAGCGTCGCTTTGGGCAGTAATTCTGCAGCGACGGCGATCAACAGCGTTACGGGCAACAGCAGCTATACTAAATGGGCCGGCGTCAGCGACGTCGTGGGCGTTGTCAGCGTAGGCAGCTCCGGGGCGACCCGTCAGATCCAAAATGTAGCGGCAGGGCAGGTCAGCGCAACTTCTACCGATGCCGTCAACGGCAGCCAGCTGTATGAAGTAGCGCAGAAAGCAGCGCAGCAGGCTACTGTTTCGGCAGGCGACAGCAACGTCGTCGTTACGCCTACCACGAACAGCAGCGGCGGCACCGATTACGAAGTGAAGCTGGCTGACGAACTGCAGATCGGTACTGGCGTCAATGTCGACGGCACCGGCGATGGCAAGATAGATGTCGGTAACGGCAATGTGGTCATCGACGGCAGCGACGGCTCGATAACTGCCGGCGGTGTGACGATCAATAAAGATGATGAAGGCACGATCAACGGCCTGACCAATACTACCTGGGACCCGGACAATTATGTATCCGGGCAGGCAGCGACCGAAGACCAGCTGAAAGCGATCCATGATAAAGCTGCGGAAGCGGCCGAGCTGGCAGCTAAGCATACAACTATGGAAGCTGTCGACAACAATATCCTGATCGAAAAAAGCACTAACGCTGACGGCGGCGACCATCACGAACTGAAATTGAATGATGTCGTTGAGATCGGCAGCGGTGCCAATAAAGTCACTATCGACGGTACAAATGGCACTGTCAGCACCGGTAATATCAATATGAACGGCACCAACGGCATGATAACTGCCGATAAGATCACTATCGACGGCGGTTCCGGCACGATCGGCGGTCTGACCAATACTACCTGGGACGCAGATAATTACGTTTCCGGGCAGGCTGCGTCGGAAGATCAGCTGAAAACCGTTTATGATACCGCAGTCAAATATGACGTGGACAGCGGCGGTAATATCAACACCGGTAAAATCACGCTGGAAGGCAGCAGCGGCACTACGATCGGCAATGTAGCGGCAGGCGAAGTCAGCGCTACTTCGATGGACGCCGTCAATGGCAGCCAGCTGTATCAGGTCAAGCAGGACATCAATAATATCAATCAGGATATCACCAAGCTGGGTGACGAGATCGATACGGTCGGCGCTCTGTCAGCAGCGATGGCAGGCCTGCATCCGCGCTTCCAGGATGGTAACAAGGGCGAGCTGGCCATGGCTTACGGCGGCTACGGCGGCAAAAGCGCATTAGCAGTCGGCGGCTTCTACGCCCCCAACGAAAAAGTAATGTTCTCGCTGGGGCTGGGCATTTCCGAAGGCGGCAGTAAAATGGGCAACTTCGGCGTCAATTTTGCACTGGACCGCTCTAGAGACCGCAAGGCAGAACCGAGAGATATCATCTATACCCGTAAAGAAGTAGATAATTCTTTAGCGGCGCAGGATGAAAAGATCCAGCTGCTGCTGGCCAAGGTCGAAGAACAAAGCAGAGAAATGGAAAAACAAAGCCGTGAAATCGAATACCTGCGAGCACAGGTAGAAAAGTAAATACAGAAAATACTATACTTGCCCCGGCCTGCAAGGCTGGGGCAAACTTTCTGAGCAGAGGAGCAGTAAGTATGAAAAAGATCTGGAGCTTTATCCTATGTCTGGTCATAAGTCTGGCGCTGACCAGCGTTTGCCTGGCCAGCGACGGCGCTGACCTGAACAAGCAGCAGCAGGCAGTAGTTAAGGTATTTGCCGCCTTAAACGGTCAGAACGGGATGGAATATGCCGGCATACGCCAGCTGATGTCAGCGAAGCTGCAAACAGAGCTGGATGAAAAAACTTTCGGCAGTGTGAAAAATAATCTGCGCCGCAGCTACGGCGAGCAGCGCGAAAACAGGTTCCTGGCCTATCAGCGGTATGCTGACGGCGACCGCCTGGCTTATCTGGCTAAATACAGTAAGGAGAAAGCTCTGCTGTTTATATTCGTTTTCGATAAGCAGAACGATCTAGGGGCGTTTTCCTTTCAGCCCATAGGCGAACAACAGCAGTAACAGTACAGTTTTGCCCGTTTCACAGCATTTAAATAGAAAGCAGCAGCGATATTTTCAGCAGAAAGCTTGCTGCTGCTCATCTGATTTCAAAAAATGATCCCTTTGCCACAGCGGCAGATAAGGGATCATTTTTTGAAATTTTAAATGTAACAGTTATAAAAATTATAAGAATTATAAAAAAGTGCTTAATTGTAATAAAAATATCTTGCAAGGTGCAAAGAAAATATGTTAATATAGCAAAAATAATCCATATAAATAATATTAAGTATTAAGGTTTATAAATTAATTAAACTAAAATTACTTAAATTATTACGAATGAAAAGACGATGGAGAAAGCAGAGGTCAGCCTAAAAAACAGAACAGCTTTATAAAAAATAGATGCGGGGCAGATTTATTGTTTCAGCATACTATACAAAGCAAGTAACTATTTAAGGAAAAGAGGTGGGGAATTGTCTAAATCCCGAAAAGTTCAGTTAGAGAAAAAAATTATGATTTTTTTAAGCAGCGGTGTCTTTATTTTTTCAGGCCTGTATGCGAGTAATGTGCAGGCGGCGCCCGTTTTTTCCAGTGGCAGTGCTTCTGATTCCACTGTTGCCGGTGTCAATAATACAGCTTCCGCTAATTCCAGCAGTGCTTTTGGTTATTTCAATACTGCCGGGGGCCTGGCATCCAGTGCTTTTGGCTGGAGCAATACTGCCAGCGCCGAAAATGCCAGCGCTTTTGGTTATGTCAACGAGGCGAGCGGCCTGGCGTCCAGCGCGCTCGGTTTCAGGAATAAAGCGGCCAATGAAAATGCCAGCGCTGTCGGTTATGGCAATAATGCCGGCGGTGTAGCGTCCAGTGCTTTTGGTTTCAGCAATGTTGCTAAAGTGGACTATGCCAGTGCTTTTGGCTATAGCAATGAGGCGAGCGGCCTGGCGTCCAGCGCAGTTGGTTTCAGGAATAAAGCGGCCAGTGAGAATGCCAGCGCTGTCGGCTATGGCAATAATGCTAATGCTCTGGCTGCCAGTGCAGTTGGCTACAATAATACAGCAGGCGGCGTAGGTTCCAGTACGATCGGCTATAATAATACGGCTACGAATGAAAATGCCAGTGCTTTTGGTTACGGTAATACAGCAGGCGGCCTGGCGTCCAGCGCTTTTGGTTTCAGTAATACTGCCAGCGGCGATAATGCCAATGCTTTTGGCTATAATAATATTGCCAGCGGTTCCAAGAGCAATGTTTTCGGAACGGGAAATACTGTTTCCGGCAGCAGCAGTACCGCAGTCGGCACTGCTAATGAAGTTGCCGCTGAAAACAGCACTGCTATCGGCAATAACAATACGATCAGCGCCGGTGCAGAAAATTCGGCGGCACTGGGAAATAATATCAGTATCAGCTTAAAAGACAGTGTAGCTTTGGGAAATAATTCTACAGCGACGGCGATCAACAGCGTTACGGGCAACAGCAGCTATACTAAATGGGCCGGCGTCAGCGATGTTGTGGGCGTTGTCAGCGTAGGCAGCTCCGGGGCGACCCGTCAGATCCAAAACGTAGCGGCAGGGCAGGTCAGCGCCACTTCTACCGATGCCGTCAATGGCAGCCAGCTGTATGAAGTAGCGCAGAAAGCGGCTGAGCAGGCTACTGTTTCGGCAGGCGACAGCAATGTCGTCGTTACGTCAACTACCAACAGCAGCGGCGGCACCGATTACGAAGTGAAGCTGGCTGATGAGCTGGAGATCGGTACTGGCGTCAAAGTAGACGGCACCGGCGACGGTAAGATCGAAGTCGGTAACGGCAATGTTGTCATCGACGGCAGCGACGGTTCGATAACTGCCGGCGGTGTGACGATCAATAAAGATGATGCAGGCACGATCAACGGCCTGACCAATACTACCTGGGACCCGGATAATATCACCAGCGGGCAGGCGGCAACGGAAGACCAGCTGAAAGCGATCTACGATACGGCGGCGGAAGCAGTCGAGCTGGCCGCGCAGCAAAGCTCGGTATCGACAGGCGACAGTAACTTTATCGTCACAAAAACCACTAATGACAGCGGCGGCATCGATCACGAGCTGAAGCTGAATGAAGTAGTCGAGATCGGCAGCGGCGCCAATAAAGTCACTATCGACGGCAATAACGGTACGATCAATACCGGTAATATCAATATGAATGGTACCAACGGCGTTATTACGGCCGATAAGATCACTATCGACGGCGGTGCAGGCACGATCGGCGGGCTGACCAATACTGCCTGGGACGCAGAGAATATCACCAGCGGCCAGGCGGCGACCGAAGACCAGCTGAAAACTGTTTCTGACAGCGCTATCAAATACGATGTGGACAGCGGCGGCACTATCAATAAAAACAAAATAACGCTGGAAGGCAGCAATGGCACCACAATCGGCAATGTAGCGGCGGGCGAAGTCAGCGCCACCTCGATGGACGCCATCAACGGCAGTCAGCTGTATGCAGTACAGCAGGATATAGGCAATATCCACAGAGATATCAATAAGCTGGGTGACGAGATCGATACGGTCGGCGCGCTGTCAGCAGCGATGGCAGGGCTGCATCCGCGCTTCCAGGACGGTAACAAGGGCGAGCTGGCCATGGCTTACGGCGGTTACGGCGGTAAAAGCGCATTAGCAGTCGGCGGCTTCTACGCCCCTAATGAAAAAGTAATGTTCTCACTGGGACTGGGTGTTTCTGAAGGCGGCAGCAAAATGGGCAACTTCGGCGTCAATTTTGCGCTGGACCGCTCTAGAGACCGTAAGGCAGAAGCACGAGATATAGTTTATACCCGTAAAGAGGTAGACAGCTCTTTGGCAGCGCAGGATGGAAAAATCAAACTGCTGCTGGCTAAGCTGGAAGAACAAAGCCGGGAAATCGAAGAACTGAAAGCAAAAGTAAACTAACAGCAAAACCCCTGTCTGCTTAGCAGACAGGGGTTTTATTCTGAGGATAGGAGCAGCACAGCACGGCTGATGATCTGCATAAAAGCAGTCAACAAAAAACAATGAAACAGCTTTAAAATTTCAAAAAAATTTACTGGAAATCATCTTTTGAACAGAGTGGAGCTGTTTATATGTTTTAGGTTCAAAAGGCAGCCGCAGCAGGCCTTGGCAGGTAATGCGGCTTTTAATCTGGTTTTAATCTTGGCGTTATAAAATAAAGACAAAGCAAAGGCCGGCGACGTAACGGCCGTTAAGGAGGTAAAGGATATGAAAAGAAAATCTATAGCTATGCTGGCAGCAGCTCTCTGCACCTTGGCGATCACAGTTACAGCTTTAGCTGCCGAACTCATCAATGCGGAACAGGCGCGCAGCATTGCTGCTCAATGGGTACCGGCAGGCAGCACACATCTGGTGACTAAGGACGAAAGCTTTGAATTCGTGCCTCATTATGACGTTAAATTCTATGATAATAAAACCAATACCGCCTATGAAATCGAGGTTTTAAGAAACGGCGGCAAGGTAAGAGAGTTTAAAATGGAAGCGCAGACCGTTCTGGGCAGCCCTAAAATCGTCCTTTCAGTAAATGATGTGCAAAATCTGGTCCGTAAGGAATTCCCGAATGCTGTTTTTACTAAAGTAGAATTAGACCGCGGTGACGGGCTTTATGAATATGAAGCAGATTTTTACACGCCGGAGGTACGGGGCGAAATGAAATTCAACCCTGAAACAGGCACTGTTATTGAAAAAGAAATAAAATATACTGTGTTTTGAGCAAGAAGCGGATAGTAAAATAAGACCGGATTTTCCGGTCTTATTTTTATTTGACAGCTGCGGTTCGGGTACGGCGGCCAGAGTGTGCTGAAAGTTGTTATATTTGTAATAAGAATACTGTTTGCTGTTGAGTTGGCATTTAAAAAAGTAAAATGTATAAAAATTTTTTCTGATTTCGCAAGTTAGGAAATAAAAGCAAATAATCGAAAATAATATAAATAAGAAATAAACATAAAAAATATAAATGCTGGCAGATGAAGAAATGAAATGAATTAATATTATAAAATATGATATTAATATACATGAAATGGCTAATTAATCCCTTGTAATTGCTTAAATATGCAAAAAGAGAGCAGGATTTTTTTGCTGGATGTTGAATAAATACGGTGAAATTTAGCATGTTTTAGAAAGATGCTAAATAAATCTCAAGGGGGTAAAAGAATATGAAAAGGATGAATAAGGTTTTAGTAAAGGCTGTCGTTTTGAGCCTGATAATGGGCGGAGTACATATGGGGGGGACTTTTGTTTAAAAGGCTATGCGGCTGCAGGCAAAGGGTTCATTATCCAGAGTGATTCTAGGATACCGACGAATAAGACTGAGACCATAGGTGGTGTCAAAATAGATGACCCGGAAATATTACATAAAGACTATTATGCTGGCGGTCATAAAGATGACATTGAGTGCCGTGAGAGTGCCGGTGACTTGACAGTAGGGCAGATTGCGGAAATAAAAGATAAATTGGTAGAAAATGATAAAAAATTGGCTGATGCAGTTAAGGATGTCAATGATAAAATCGAGAACGGAGAATTGAAAGGCGAAAAGGGTGATAAAGGCGACAAAGGTGACAAAGGAGAGCAGGGCGAAAAGGGCGAAAAAGGCGATAAAGGTGATAAAGGCGACAAAGGAGAGCAGGGCGCTGCCGGTAAGGACGGCGTAGATGGTAAGGATGGCGAAAGCGCTTATGAAAGTGCTGTAGCCGGTGGTTATGAAGGTTCGAAAGAGCAGTTTTACGAAGACCTGGCAACTGACGAAGATACCTATGTCGATAATGAAACCACAATATCATATAATAAAAATGATGATGGAACAGTAACGATCACAGCAGAAAAGAAAGAACATAATTTTGACGGTGAGAACATCATTAACAATGATAAGGAAAAGGTAGATATTAAGGTTGCCGGGACTGATTATGTGGATAATAAAGTAAAAGAAGAAGCTGAACTGCGTAAAGAAGCAGATGTGGCTGATGCTGTTTATGATGCTGAAACAGGTAAGCTGCATTTGAAAAACGAAGCTGGTGAAGATATCACGGTTGCTGAAGGCATTGCCAGCAAAGAGGCTGTAGAAAAAAATACCAGCGATATCGTGACCAATAAAGAAAATATCGAAAAAAATACGCAGGCAATCACTACCGAACGGACAGAACGCATCCAGGAAGTACAGCGTTTAGACGGGCGGATCGACGGCTTAAGCAACCGCATCGACGAGCTGGATGGACGCATTGATAAAGTCGGAGCTTTGGCAGTCGCTATGGCCGGCCTGCATCCGCTGGAATATGACCCGGATGCCCCGACTCAATTCTCGATGGCGGCAGGTACTTACAGCGGTGAAAGCGCTATTGCGGCAGGTCTGTTCCACAACCCTAATAAAGACGTACTTTTGAGCGTGGGTTTTTCGATCAGCGGCAGTGAGAAGGCAGCTAATGTCGGCGCGACCTTCCGCTTTGGCAGAAGCTCGGAATCAAAAGCCCGTAAAGTGATAGAAGACAAACAACGCGAGCAGGAGCTGGCTGCCCAGGCCGCAGCCGCCAGACAGAAAACCGTTTCCTATCGTGTAGAACAGATTTTGGCTGAAGATACAGCGAAAGCTGAATAGCAGATGGGCAGAAAAGCATTTGATAACAGCATCGATTATAAAGAGATTGGCACCAGGATCAGGATCATGCGGCTGAAGCTGGCGGTTTCACAGACTGAATGCGCCTCTAAACTGGGTATTTCGCAGACGCACCTGAGTAATATCGAGCATGGCCGCAGCGGGATCACTTTGCAGATGCTGTGCCGGGTTTGTGATATCCTGCAGGTAAGCTTGGATTATCTGGTCAGGGGCGCAGAAAAAACCGACGAAAAAAAGCACAGCGAGATCACGATCGACGAAGTTGTGCGGGTCATAAAAATGCTGAAGGGCATAGAAGAAAAATAAGTCCGGCAGACAGCAAGTTTATCATAAAAAAAGAGCAAACCATTTTGGTTTGCTCTTTTTTTGTCTGAGTATTTAAATTATTATTTTGCGGAAGGCGGCATTTTCCACCATTGTAAATCAGGTTAATGTTATTCTAAAATTAACTTAAAATATAAGGAGGTATTGGTTATGTGTATTATTTGTACTGATCCAAATTGTGACCATGGTGAAAGGTGTGGTCGTGTAAAAATTTATAAGGAGGGAGGTTCTGCCAGCGATTTATTGGATAGCAGAGGAGAATGGGAACATGTTATTCCAGGCGCTGTTATCCGTGGCTCAGTATTTTTGCATAGCCACGGAGTTACTTATCGCGATTCTATGACTTATGCGCTTGATTATGCTATCCACAGAGATGCTGTGGATGGTAGCGGAGGAGGGATTACCTCTACTGGCAGAAGTGAAATTGCTCAGGGATGGGTAAATGATCTGATTAGACTATTTGATTCTGGGCAATCTGATGAAGCGATAGGCAAGGTTTTTTGTGATGAAGTGTATGCTATTGAGGCTCACAGGAAATTTACGGAAAATGATTTCTCAAGCTTAGTGGCAATTTTAAGAAGTTATATTGATAAAGGGATAGTTTCTCAAAGAAAAGCTGATGAAATTGCCAGTTGGATGCATGGAAGGATATAATAGCGATTTTTGATTGCGAATTATTTCCAATTTAATATTGAGAGTATTATTGCGTATGGTAAGAAAACTGTCTGAAAAGGCAGTTTTTTTATATAATCTATAAAAAACTTACAAGTATATATTTTACAGAAAAATACTTAAAACCGTTTAAAGATGAGTTGTTATTTCTATTATTTGAATAAAGGATGTTTTTATTATTTTGCAGCGTCTGCCTCAACAGCAGGCGTTTTTTGTATTTTTAGTATGATTTACAGGGGCTGTGCTCTGGGAGTGATTGCTGAGGTTGGTGAAACGCAAAAAGTAATAGAACCATAAAAAAACGCGCAGACGCTGATAGTTGTAAAGCCGCTGGCGTAATGCGCCGGGCAAGACTCGCAGACGTTGTACACATGTTCAAAGTAAGTGTCTTGCGGGGGGGTACAAACGTGCTATAATGCATATAAATATTATTGAAACAAATATTTTTGATGCTGAACAAATAAAAACGCTCCTGTTTAAATGTTTTGACCCAAAGTGTGCAAGAGACATAGAAGGTGGAGGTGGAAGATGTACGATGAAAAATGCCTGCTGCGTATCGGCAGCAATATCAAGCTGCTGCGTAGTGTTCGTCAGCTTAATCAGCACCAGCTGGCCGAGCGGCTTGGTATCAGCCAGACGCATCTGAGCAATATTGAGCATAATAACGTGCTGGTGAGCTTAAAGCTGCTGGTACGCAGCGCCAATGTTTTAGGATGTTCGCTCGAAGAACTGCTGGATAGGGCTGCGGCGGTCGAGTGGGCTGGAGCGCATTGTACAGATGGAGGTGAAGAGGCAGAAAACAAAGGCAAAAGTGAGTGTAAAAGCAGGTGCGGTACTGATGCTGAGGGGCAGGAGCAGTATTCGCTTGAGGAAGTGCGGTTGCTGCTGAAGCTGCTGCAGATACAGCGAAATATTTGCTCTTACAGATAACTGTTTAAGTAAAAATTGACCGGTAACAAGGGAAAGGGATGGAAACAGTGACAAGAAAAAGGTTAGGGAAAGCGGTGCTTTTGAGTTTATTGCTGATGAATGTCTGTAAAGAGGGCGGTGCTACAGAGTATAATTCTGCAATTACAGGCAATGAAACAGATTATGACAGTATTAAAGAGGTCGATATTGTCAGCGGCGAAGTGAAGTATACCTTTACAGGGGAGAACACAGTTGAGAATAAAGGGAGCAACTCTTTTCAACCAATCAAAGTGAGCGGCAAGACCGTGACGGTAGCTGTTGGTGACAAGCTGACGCTGACAGGCAAGGGTACTGGCGTGAGCCCTTTAAATACCGGTAATATTTTGGCGACTGGTTCGACCGGCAGCCTGACTTTTACCGGGGGGACGCTGGATGTGACAGATCTGACAGAATATCCAAAAAGTAACTATACAATTCATGCTAATAGCGGCGCCAGTATCGTGTTTGACAATGCAGTGACTAATATCGGCGAAGGTAATCTTACACAGTCAAGCATGGGTATAATGGTTACTGGTGCGGCAAGTAAAGTTATTTTTACTGAAAATGCCGACAGTTTGAAAATCAATTCGGCTACGGGGATCTATGTCAATGGCGGCAGTTTCAGTTTTGATAATACTGAGGGCAGTGTACTGATCGAAAATAATCCCGAGGATAGAAAGCGGGATACAGGTGGTCCGGGAATCGAGGTAGCTGGCGGCAGTCTGACGCTGAAAGGCAGGGAAACCGTCATCAAAACTACAGATGCTGATGGCACTGTTGGCGGCGCTGCTGTTTCGGTGACAGAACGTGATAAAGATAATATATTGAATTTTGAGGCGGATAAGACTATTTTAACAGGCGGTGCTTTTGGCATTTATGTTGATGGCAGTCTTGTAAATCCAGCGGACACCATTAAGACGAATATCAATTTCAGCGGTGAGACCCAGATCACAGCCTATAATAATGATGGTTTAGATGATTATGTTGGTTGTGTTGCTGTATGTGCATATTTTCCTGATGCCAAAATAAATTTTGCCAAGCAGGCAGTTTTAACGGCGGAGACTAATAATAACACTAAAAATGTGGGGGCCGGAGCATGTATTCAAAGCGGTTCATCTTTGACGGCGGAGCAGGGGTTGCAGGTCAACGTCAAAACCGCAGGTGACTATGGGTATGGACTTTTTGCTTCCGGCAGCGGCAGTCTGATTGATGTAACTGGTCTGACGGCTGTTGATGTAGTCAGCGGCAGCGGAGAAATCAGAGGCGTGCAGGGCTTTAGCGGCGCTGAAGTAAAGATGAACGGAGCTGTAAAGGTTGCTGGTAAAAGTGATGGCGGTGCAGTGACAGGACTTTGGAGCTGGAACGGCGGTAAGGTTGAGGTTGTGGAAGATGCGCAGATCAAAGCCGTTTCTGATACCGGGAACGTTATAGGTATCAACAGCAATAATAATGGCGGGATATCGTCTGATCGTGCTTTGACGCAGATCGGCGGTAATACCGTTATAGAAGTTGCCGGTGCTGGCAGCGCTGCAGGTATCAGCTGCTTCAGTAACGGCGATGTTGAGCTTAAGGGAGCAGCGGCTATAAAAGCGACCAGTACTAAAGGTACGTCTATGGGTATCAGTGCTAATACCGGCGGTAAGGTTACAGTAGATAAAGCTGTTACCGTACATGCGCAAAGCGGCAGCGGGTCGGCGTATGGGGTCTATAGTGCAGGTAGTGCGGAAATCGTTTTTAAAGAAACAGCGCAGATCGTTGCCGAGACTGGTGTAAGTAATGCCAAAGAAACTTATGCTGTCGGTCAAGGCGTAGGTGTTTATACTGCTGGCGGCAAAGTTGACTTTCAAAAAGGACTTATTTTGGATAATAAGGGGCAAAGCTATGCTTTGAGAGCATATAAGAGCGGCGCCAGTATTGCCGTCAACAGCGAAGGCAGCGGCAGTGTTTATCTGACCGGCAACATCCAAGCTCATACCAGTGGGCTGCTGGATCTAAATCTGCTGACTGACGACTCTTATTACGAAGGAGCGGCGGCCATTGTAAGTAACGGACAAATCAATATGAAGCTGCGTAACGGTGCTTTTTGGAAAGTGACAGGCAATAGTGATCTGACCAGGCTCGACTTCGGTGATAATGCTGTTATTGATATGGAGCAGGCAGCGGGTTACCAAAAATTACAAACCGGGACGCTGAATGGTGACAGAGGTACTTTTGTGCTGGGAGCCGATATTAGCACGGGGCAAAGCGATACCGTGTCTATCGGCAGCAGTGATGCAAAAGGCACGTATAATATACTGGTCAGCGAAGTCGGCAGAAGGCAGGGTGACGACTTGCATTTGCTGCTGGTAAATGATGCCAGTGGTGAGCATACTTTTATAGCGAGTGATATTTATAGAGGAGGGATCTATGTTTATAAAACAGAGATCTCCAATGAAAATGATGGCGGTATCAAGTGGTATCTTGAGAGTCTGCATAATGAAACGACAGAAGATGCCCGTAGCATCCTGCAAACGGCAGACAGCATGTATTCCAGCTGGGTGTTGAGCAGTGATATGCTGCATGGCCGGCTGGCCGAGCTGAAGGAAACACGGGCAGAACATGGCTTATGGGCTCGTATCAACAACGGCAAACTGCGCGGCGAAGCCTTCAAAAATAATTATCAGACTTATCAGATCGGTTATGACACTGCATTTAAAGACAGAGATGGCGGCAGTATGAATGAGTGGCTCGGTGGTGCTGCGTTTGAATATGCCAAAGGAAATATGAGCTATGGCAACGGCAGCGGCGAACAGCAGACAGCTGCTGTAATGCTGTATGGCAGTAAATACAGCCAGTTGGGCGACAGAGTAGATATCGTGCTCAAGCACGGTCAGATGAAAGGCGATATCGATACCTTTGGTATCGCCGCTGACAGACGCGATTATAAGTCCAGGGCCACGGCTTTGAGCTTGGAATATGGTAAACGATTTCAGCGTGAGCAGGGCGTGTATTTAGAACCACAGGCGCAGCTGCTGGTCAGTCATATCAATGGAGAGGCCGCTGTTACTGATTATGGAATCAGAGTTGAGTCAGAAGGCATTAACAGCGCCGTAGGTCGTATAGGCCTGGAAGTGGGCCAAAAGTATCAGCGCAGCAGTGCTTATATTAAGGCTTCCCTGCTGCATGAATTTGGCGGCAGAGCAGACACAGTGCTGACGTTGGGGGACGAAACCTTGTGCGACTGTAGAGATTACAGCGGCAGTTGGTGGGAACTGAATTTAGGCGGCGAGCTGGAGTTGGGCAGAAATAATGACCTTTATTTTGATGTGGCGCGTTCTTTCGGCGGTGCTTTTCAAAAACAGTGGCAGATCAATGCCGGCGTGAGATTTAGTTTTTAAACAAGTAAAAACGCCGCCATATGTATCAAAGTGCATATTGCGGCGTTAATGTTTGCTATTTGCCTGCTAAGATGGATGTCAGCAGGCGCAACCATGTGAGTAATTTTGTGTAATTATTATTGATATTAGACCTCCTTGTTTTTTTGCAGCAGTGCCCGGCTCAGTTCGTTCAGGCAGCTGGTCAGCTTATCCAGCCGCTGCTCCATACGCAGCAGCAGATACCAGCTCAGCACCATCGGGAACCCGAAGTTGCCGACGGCGCTGAAAATTTCTTTGGTATCCATAGTCGTTATGCCAGCACGGTAACGGTAACGACCTTGATGCGGGCTTCGACGAATTCATTCAGCCCCAGGCCGCCGCTGGTCAGCACGCCTGCTTCGATGATCTTGGCTGCTGCTGCCTGCGCTTCGGCTAAGGTAACGTCTTCACGAGGGTCGGCGATGCTTAAAGTTTTTTTAGCGCCGTCGCTTTTGGTGAAGATGAGTTCTAAAGTTTTTTCCATGTTTGTTCTCCTTTACATTAGATTTTTGTTTGCAGGTGGGGGTTATTCTGCTTTGTCGAGTTCGGCTTTTTCGGTAACGTAGACGTTAACGACGGCGTGGCTCATAAGTTCGCCGATGGCTTCGGTAACTGCGAGGCATTTGGCGGCTTCGGCGTCCAGGCGGACACTGCCGACAGAGGTGCTTTTGGTTTGCATGGCGCCAAGGGCGTTGGTGCCGTTTTCTACGTCCATGGAAAGTTTGAGGGAAGTAGGATTTTTGCTGACAGTCATATTTTCAGCTCCTTTCATAATTTGGTTTTGTTTTTTGTGTTTGTAACCAGAGGTTACAGTGCTTTATTTAGTTTTTACTTTTTTATTATGAAGCTTTCTTCCAGAAGCAAGCTTCGCAAAGAAGCTTGCGCACTGTGACAATTCCTGTTTAACTTCGTTCGCTGTCCGGCTTCCGGGCAACTCGGCATTGCAGTACAGAGAAAAGCTTTAGCTGCTGATCGTCAATGCCTCAAACAGTCTCTCCAGCGCTTACAGCTCACAGTGTACACAACGGAATGTGTCACAATGTGCGCTCAAAACCCTTGTGCCGTACTATTCAGCTATGGATTTCATAAACAGAGTATCGACCGCCTGATATTATCAATATTTACGGTCTATGGCAGTAAAACGTATGATACAGAGGGTTTTAAAGCGCAATCCAAATCTTAACAGCGCTGAAAGTTCTTTGCTGACTTTCTTTCAAGAAAGTCTAAAAAAGATAAAAAAGCTAAAGAAAAATAAAAAAGATTGAAGAAAACATTAAAAGAAAACATTAAAAGAAAACATCGTGTTCTTTAAAAAGCAGCCCTTTTAAACAAGGGGGCTGCTTTTTGCATACCACAG
>ENA-UPTB01002177-UPTB01002177.1-human-gut-metagenome-genome-assembly--contig:-NODE-2177-length-14312-cov-84.683175_pt1 | contig 14312 bp, 8 predicted proteins | sample MGYA00250046_ERZ773369 | MGnify/ENA primary metagenome ERZ773369 (study PRJEB29103, sample SAMN06111938) | human gut metagenome | biome: human gut; feature: ankylosing spondylitis patient; material...
CGCCGTGCTTGCAGCACACAATGTGCCGCAAACCGCCACAAAGGCCGAATACCGCCTCACCTGTTCGGCCGTCATTTACAGTGCAGCGCGCCGTGTGGTGTGGCAGGTGGGCGACTGCTTATGTCGTTTTGGCGGAACCACCTACACACACAACAAATTAGTCGACACCATACTGACCGACGCACGTTGTCATGCCGTGCAATACCTGTTGGCGCATGGCCACACCGCGGCCGACATCATGGCCAACGACCTTGGCCGCGCCATAATATTCGATGCACTGCGTGAGCAGACCAATTTCCAGAATGATCCCAATCCATATAACCCCTATCGCTATCCCGTGTTCGACGGCACACCAGTTGACAACGCCCTGGTGCCCGAATTGCCGGTGCCAAAGGGTGTGGGGGAGGTGGTGCTTGCTTCAGACGGCTACCCCATGCTCTTCGACACCTGGCAGCCCACCGAGGCGTATTTGCAGCAAGTGTTGCAGTCCGACCCGCTTTGCATCGCTGCCAATGCGGCCACCAAATGCTTGATGGCGGGCAATGTGTCGTTTGACGACCGCTGCTACCTGCGCATCGCGACAAATTGATTGGCGGGGTGATGGGTTGACCAACTCCGCCAACTTCGCTAACTCGTCACAGCCCCCCTCGTCATCTAAATCCCTCCCGCCAAACTTGCCCCGTATTGAAATTCATGCTAACTTCGCGCCCATTATGACGAATATCCTATTCATTTGCCTCGGCAATATCTGCCGTTCGTGCACAGCCGAGGAAATATTCCGCACAATGGTCCACAAGGCCGGCCATGATGCCGCCTTCCACATCGATTCGGCAGGTCTCATCAACTATCACGAGGGCGAACTGCCCGACAAGCGTATGCGCAGCCATGCTGCTGACCATGGTTATTACCTCACACACCGGTCGCGCCCCGTCACAATGGCCGATTTTGACAAGTTCGACCTCATCATAGCCATGGACGAGCGCAACCGCGACAATTTGCTGTCGATGGCCCCCGACGAAGCAGCACGCAACAAAGTGGTGATGATGGCCGACTACCTGCAGCACCACGAGGACGTAACCATCATACCCGACCCCTATTATGGCGGAGCCAAGGGGTTTGAACTGGTTATAGAATTGCTCGAGGACGCCTGTGAGGGGCTGTTGCTCCAACTAACTGCAAATTAACAACGCGTTTTTACTACTGTAAAATGCAGTTGTCAAAATAAAATGTTACATTTGCACTAAGAATAAGCTAAGGCAAAACATCAACAGACATGTTGAAAGGGAGAGGTGGCAAGCAATCAGTTTGCAGAGCAAGCACGTTGTTCGCTTCTCTTTTAACAGCGCTGACTTGAAAGCCATTCATACTTGTCAACTTGTTAACCCCGATATTTGCCAACATAACAAGAAACTATTAACAACATAAACACGCAATACGTATAATATCATGGAACAGAAAGATTTGCAGCACATTGCCAATCAGTTCGAGATTAACGGAACAGTGGCCGAAGTAAAGCCTCTTGGCAACGGCCTTATCAATACAACCTACAAGGTGACAACGGCCGAGGCCGATGCACCCGATTATGTGCTCCAGCACATTAACAACGCCATATTCCCCGATGTGGACATGTTGATGAACAACATTGTGGCTGTGACCACCCATATCCGTAAAAAGCTTGAGGCAAAGCACACCGACGACATCGACCGCAAGGTGCTGCACTTTGTACCCTGCAAGGATGGCAAGTACTACTACATCTTCGACAACAAGTATTGGCGCGTAATGGTGCTCATACCCGATGCAGTATCTAAGACAGGTGTAACCCCCGAAGGTTCAAAGATTGTGGGCGAAACATTTGGCGACTTCCAGGCCATGTTGGCAGATATCCCTGTGCAGTTGGGTGAGACCATTAAGGACTTCCACAACATTGAGTTCCGCTTGCAGCAGTTCCACGATGCAGTTAAGGAAGACAAGATGGGTCGTGCAGCCGGCGTGAAGGATATTATCGACGAAATAGAAAAGCGTGCCGATGACATGTGCCGCAGCGAGCGCCTTTACCGTGAAGGCAAATTGCCCAAGCGCATTGCACACTGCGATACCAAAATTGACAATATTCTTTTCGACAAGAACGACAACGTGCTTTGCGTTATCGACCTCGACACCGTTATGCCGAGCTTCATCTTCTCAGACTTTGGCGATTTCCTTCGTTCAGCTGCCAACACCCAGCCCGAGGACAGTCCGGAATATGACAAAATCGAATTCCGCATGGACATCTTCAAGTCGTTCACCGAAGGTTATCTGAAGACGGCGCGTGCCTTCCTCACCCCCATCGAAATCGAGAACTTGCCCTACGCTGCCAAGCTCTTCCCCTACATGCAGTTGGTGCGTTTCTTTGCCGACTACCTCAACGGCGATACTTACTACAAAATTCAGTATCCCGAACACAACCTCGTGCGTTCACGCAACCAGCTCACTTTGCTCAAGCGTGCTGAGGAGAATGAACCTGAAATGGTAGCTTTCATCAAGCAGCAGCTTGCATAAACTCTTAAAGGGAGTCAAGTTGAAGGGGTGTCCCAATCAACTTGCCGGTCTTTGAGCTTTAGACAATGAATAACTAAAACAACAAGTGTTCCGTCCACGTCAGTTACTCTGATGTGGGCGGAGCTCTTTTGTGTAGACAACTTTTGTGCTGTTTCAGTCTCCTGTTTGCTAATTCCGTCAACTGCGTTAAAGTGTCTGGCAGATGCGTTTAGGAGTTTGAACAAGCCCCATCTTGAACAATTCGTTGGCTTTTGGCAGATTTTTCACGAAAAATAAATACCTTTGCGGGCAAAGGGCGCATGTGCGCCTTGCAAGTAGTTTTCAGCATCTAACAATAACCCTATACAATTCAATGAAAAAGAAATCCTTATTTATAGGTATGGCCGCCCTCATCTTCCCCTCGACGATGATGGCGCAATACACCATCTATCCTGTGCCGCATGAGCAAACTGCCGGAACAGGCAAGGTGAGTTTTCCGACGGAGGTGAAAGTGTCGTGCGACAAAGGCATTGACCAGTCTACCAAGAATCGCTTGACAAATATATTGTCGGCACATGGCATAACAGCCACATTCCTGGACGATGCTTCGTCCGCTGCGGCCAACATCTATTTGGGTGTGAATGGCACCAATGGTCGAGGCAATGCGGTGGCAGCCGAACTCGGTCTGTCACTCGACGTGTTGAGCAAGGAAGGCAAGTTTGACCGCCACATTGTGTCGCTCACCGATGGTGGGCAGGGTACTGCGCGCTTGCTGGTGTTGGGCGAGAACACCGATGCCACCTTCTGCGGACTGGCTTCGCTTGAGCAGATGCTCGACAATGGCATTGCAGACCTCGAGACTGTGACCATCAACGACTATGCCGACTTGAAGGAACGCGGCATTATTGAGGGTTTTTATGGCAAACCTTACTCAAGCAGTGTGCGCAAGGACTTGTTGCGCTTCATGATGCGCTACAAAATGAACTGTTATGTGTACGGTCCCAAGAGCGACCCTTACCACTCAGGCAAGTGGGGTGAACCATATCCTACCGAACTGACAGAGAGCCAAAAGGCCTCAGGGTTTGTTTGCCAACAGGATTTGAAGGACTTTACGAGTGTGGCTGCCGATACCAAGGTTAGCGTGGTGTGGGCCATTCACCCGGGTAACGCCATCATGAACAGTGCCACGGTGGTGGACGACGTAATGAAGAAGTTTGGCAGTATATACGACCTCGGTTTCCGTCAGTTTGCCATCTTTGCCGATGATGTGAATGTCCCTGGTGATGAGGCCACAATGAAGAAGACGGCCGACAATGTGGGCGCTATACAGCATGCCATTGAGGATAAATGGAATATTGCGGGCGCCGATCCGGCAGATACGGTGAAGGCCCTGCGCTTTACACCGCAAATATATTGCCGCGCTTTTGCTGGCCCCGATTCGCAGTATAACAGCTTCTTCCAGGCAATGAGCAGTTTGCCCGCCAATGTGACGGTTTATTATACCGGTGGCGGTGTGTGGTCGGTGCCCAATAATAACGACCTTAATACGCTGCAGGCACAGTTTGGTCGCCAGGCCATCTGGTGGTGGAACTACCCCTGTAACGACAATGGCACAGGCCCCAGCGAGATATACCCTCTGGACATGAAGAGCAACTTCGTGGACATGCCCAACGTGGGCGGTGGCAGCATTGCCAGCGAATTGACTGCCAGCAACCAGGGTATATTGTGCAACCCGATGGAGCAGGGCGATGCCTCGAAGACGGCCATATTCTCGGCTGGCGACTACTGCTGGAACAACAAGGGCTTTGACAATATGAAGTCGTGGGAGGCTTCGTTCAAAGGCGTACTGCCCGGCAATGAGTCGGCACAAAAGGCATACCGTTTCCTCGCCCCCTACTTGAGCAAGAACGACCCCGAATCACTCAACACGCTCATCAGCGACTACAAGAAGAGTGGCGATGCCACAGCACTCAACGCCTTGATGGACGAGATTGTGAACAACTGCGAGGTGATGTTGGCACTCGAAACCGCTGGTACCGAGAGCGAACAACTGCTGCTTACCGACATCAAACCATGGGTGGTGCGTCTGCGCGACATGGCTATCACAACAAAGACCTTCCTGACTTGCAACAGCATGAGCAATGCAGAGGAAGCATGGTCAACCTATATGGGGACAAACAAAAAGGCTGCTGCTCTGTCAACCGACGCGGCTTATATGACCAAGCACATGAGTGGCTTTGGCTCAGATGGCATCAGCACGTCCGAGCGTCTGACGCATGCGTCATATCGCTATCTTACCCCCTTCGTAACTGGCTACCTCAATGCCCACGCCGTAGACAAATTCTTTGCAAAAGGCAACAGCGTCAGCGTGTTTACTAACAATGCTGCAAATGCCGACAAGGCTTCGGTGCGTGGCGGTAGCAGCAATTTGTATATCATGTCAACCTCTGCCCTCGAAATGGCAGATGGCGAATATGTGGGCATAGCATTGGCCAACCCCACGCGTTTGACAGCCATCAACTTCAAGAGCACGCTGGCTGATACTTATGAGGTGCTTTACAGCCTCGACGGCAAGGTGTGGAACAAGGTTGAAGCCGATGGCGCCGCCCCCGAGGGTTATGTGCATTATGTAGTGTTGGTGAACAAGAGTGGTGAAAAACAGACGCAGCGTTTCAGAGCCAATGTATTCAGTATCGACCTTGCAACAAGCGCCGAGGTGGCCGGAGCGTCAGCCCCCGCTACCAACTATTGGCAAGATCACAACGCAACCTACCTCTACGACGGCAACTATAGCACTTATACTTGCTTGAACCGTGAACAGCAGGTGAACGATGTGTACCAGATAAACTTGAAAAAGGCTGTAAACATTGAGAATGTGCGCATCTGTATGGGTACAACCAATGGTGATAATGCCAAGAAAGCATTGGTTCAAATTTCAGAGGATAACAGCAAGTGGACATCGCTTAATGTAGCAGGTACCAAGAGTGTGGAGTACGGCATCGACCTGCCACAGAACAAGGTGGTTGCTACGGCAGATGGCGCAGACGTGATTGCTACAGACTTTATTCCGACTGATGCCAGTGGTAAGTTCAAACCGACTAAGGCCCGTTATGTGCGTTTCAAACTGACTGAAGTTCCAAGTGGTAAAAAGTGGTTGCGCCTGAGTGAAATTGAGGTGAATGGCAAGCCTGCCAACGAACTTACGGCCATGCAGGACGAAAGTGGTATAAAAATTGGCAATGCCACTGATGGTGATGCTTCAACCTCGACAAGTGTCTATACACTGACTACTGCCTCAGGTGGCGAGTTTGTGTACAACTTGTTGAATGCAGCATACGTAAAGGCGGTAACCTTCTTCTGCACGCCCGAAACGGTTGACGGTCTCAAGTTTGCTGTAACAAATGACGGTACTACCTGGGACGACCTCGCTGCCGAGAGCAACAATGGTGTGGTGAAGGTCAGTCTCGGCGAGGACCAACGTGCTGCCAAGGCTATTAAGATTGTGTGGACTGGCAAGACGGTGCCCGCCATACACGAGGTGGCTGAAACAGCTGTTGATACGGACACGCCTCCTGTGGTTGACGGCATTGAGCAAGTGACAGCCGGCACCACAACGGGTGCTCCCATCATGACATTGGCCAATGGCATCGTCACTGCGCAATCAGCTCTTGGCCTGGCCAAGGCTGAGGCTTTCACAGCCGATGGCCGTTGTATTTTCAGCCAGTCATTGGGCGGTGTTAAGCAAGCTGTTATACCCGTAGCGGCTGGCGGTCAGCAAATGGTCATTGTAAAGGTGACCTTGGTTGACGGCACTGCCGAAACTGTCAAGGCTATTATTAAGTAAGTTCATGCGTATGGGCGTTGACAGATACAGATATATTTGCCTGTAGTCTGTCGTAGCCTTTTCACGCCAACTCATAATTCAGTCGGTGTTCATCTATAACAAACGCTGATTGGTCTATTAAACTCCGAGGTAGTTGTCTATCTCGGAGTTTTTTGCCAATTTTGCAACTGAAATAATAAACTAAACCGTGGCGGAAATTACGGGACAACTCGTCAACCCGTTAACTCATAAACCTGCAAATTCGTTACCCCGTTACCCCGTCAACTAATTCAGCTAACGCGTAAATAAACATCATTATCGCAATGAAGAAGTCTTATATCTCATTGGCCGTATTGGCCGGCTCGATGATGCTTGCCACAAGTTGTGGCACAACAGCAGGCAGCACCAGCAGCAACAGCTCGTCAAGTTCAACCACCACATCGTCTGCCATTGAAACGGGCGCCTCGCTCCTTGGCAATTTGCTCAGCGGTGTGTTGGGTGGTTCAACACTTTCGGAGAAATCCATTGTAGGCACATGGAACTACACGGGTGCCGATTGTGTGTTTGAAAGCGAAAATCTCCTGGCTAAGGCTGGTGGCGCAGTGGCTGCCAGCAAGGTGAAGAGCGAAGTAAATGACAATCTGGCCAAAGTGGGTATTAAGAAGGGCGCGTGCTCTTTTACCTTTAACAAGGATAACACCTATACTGCCAACTTGGGCGGACGTACCATTCAGGGCAATTATACACTTGATGCTAAGAACAAGAAAATCAAGATGACTTATCTTGGCGGTTTGGCTTCGATGACACCGCACGTTGCCATGAATAATGGCAAACTGAGTTTGCTCATTGAGAGCAGCAAGATGTTGACACTCATAAAGGGTGTTTCGGCTTTGAGCAAGAGCACAACGGCCAGCACTATTTCGACGGTGTTGAGCCAGTACAATGGTATGTACATTGGCATGCAGTTGAGCAAGTAAGTTTTGCCATCTGCGGAACAGGCCAGATTTCTGTTCCTTGTATCGGTTAATACAATCATGCGAGCGCGGACCTTTTTTAGTCTGCGCTCGTATTCTTTCATGCGAACGGACTCAAGCCCCAAACGCTACTACTAAACGCTACAACTAAACGCTACCTCTAATGGGGGCGACGCGTCTCGAGGCTGCTGAAAAAAACGACGCGGGACGCGTCGCCCCCATTAGTGCTTGCGTTTTCTATCAGATTGACAGGTTAAAAAGCGGATTTGAAGCCATGGGAAGAACTGTTATGCCAGGAAATTGCGCTCTAATGGGGCCGACGCGTCTCGCGTCGGGAAAAATGCAATGTTCATACACTAAGCAAAGGCTTACAGACAGCACTAATTACACACCTGTCTGTGAGTCCTTTGCCTTAATTACTGAACGCGGGACGAGACTGCTGAAAAAACCGACGCGGGACGCGTCGCCCCCATTAGTGCTTGCGTTTTCTATCAAATTGACAGGTTAAAAAGCGGATTTGAAGCCATGGGAAGAACTGTTTTGCCAGGAAATTGCGCTCTAATGGGGGCGACGCGTCTCGCGTCGGGAAAAATGCAATGTTCATACACTAAGCAAAAGCTCGCAGACAGCACTAATTACACACCTATATGTGAGTCCTTTGCCTTAATTACTGAACGCGGGACGAGGCTGCTGAAAAAACCGACGCGGGACGCGTCGCCCCCATTAGTGCTTGCGTTTGATGCTTGAGGCTTCGCATGATTACGTTTTGCCGGACAGCAATACGGGTGAATATACTATGCTGAGAAGCATTGGAGGGTTATACGTATTACACAAAAAAGATTCGAAGTTTGTTTGACTAAACTTCGAATCCTTATTAAATGTATTCCGTATGGGCGGGATTATCTGCCACGCCCACGTAATTACTTGTTATAAACAGGACTGATGATATACCAGTTATCCTCAACGAGCAATTTGCCGAAGAGTAAGCCATCGTAAGTGGCTGGTGTCTCGTAAGGCGCACCATCAAAGTTACGACGGGCAATCTTCCATGCCAACCACTTTGTACCATAATCGGCAGCAGTGTTGCTGTCAAGGTTCATGTGACGGGCAATACGAATGAGGTCGAACATACGTGTACCCTCATAAGCCGTTTCGAGTGCATATTCGTCAGCAATCAACGTTTCAACAGCATTGATTTCGGCAGGGTCTGCGGCAAGCGGCTCAACCGGATCAAGCGTTTCATAGTCCTTGCGCTGCTCCTCAAGGCTTGGTGTGGTTGTGCCCTCACCTCCTTCTTCAGGTGTTACATTATCGCCCCAAGGCAAACGTACACGGCGCTTGATGCTCTGCACATTGGTCTCGGCAAGCGCTGCACAACGCTCTTTTTCCTGCAATATACGACCCTTGATCTTTCCGCCTTTGGCAATATTGCCATGTACGGCCAATGCAAAGCTATTGAGGCTGTCCATTGACGAGGTTACGCCTGTACCCATCTCATGAATACCTACGTTTGACCAGTTGTTTGAGGTGAAGTCGAGGAACTTGGCGTACTCGGGCTCAGCCTGTGCACGGCGCAACTCATCAACACCGACGAAGAACGCGGCATGATAGGGAGTCGTGGTCTTGGTACTATCCAAGTAATAAACGAGTTGCTTTGTATGTGCAGCGTCGTCGTAAGCGATTGAGTCGCCCAATTCGGGAACGGTATTTTTAGTCAGACCAGTGTTGAGCACGGCGTAAGCCAAACGCGGGTAGCCGGCACGGTTGATGGCCTCGGCGTAACGTAAGTAAATTTGCTTCAGACGATAGATTGACTTGTAGTGTCTGAAGTCGTAACCACCTGCTGTGCTGCTGGCATTGACATAGGTTACAGGAGCCTCCTTTACAATGTAACGGTTGCGGCCTCCCTCTTTGGTTTCGAAGATAGGAGCTGTAGCAGCCAAACGTGCATCGCCTGCGCCAGTGTAATACTCTACGCTGGTAGGAGCACCTGTGGTGTTGTCTGAAGTGGTTACAGAGTAGTTCTGAGCCTTACAGAGGTTGAGATACGCATTTGAGGGCTCTACCTGACGTGACTTATAGTTTACGCTGAGTGAAACACTACCTGATGTAGAACCACTTGACGAGGTGCTGTTGGTTGAGTTAGAATCGAAGCCGTAGATTTGTGCCACCTTGGTCAAAACGCGACCAAAGGTGCTGTTGGCAGCTGAAGGCAACAAAGTGACATTCTCGGCATTGAGCGATGTGGCTGCAAGGCCGCGTGACACCCATGAGCTGATGTTGGGCGAATAACTATATGAGCCATTGGTGTTGATGTTCTTGCCGAATGTGGCATAAGAGCCTGATACACCTACGCCCTTGCGTGACTGCTCCTTCAGGAAGTAGTAATAATTCTTAGCTGCTTCAACATAATCTTGCTTTGAGGCACCACGGTAAAGGTAGAGGTCGCCAAGGAGTATGTCGGAATAGAAGCGCAAATATGAGCTGTGTACCTTGAAGTTGTCATTACCTGTAGCAAACTCGCCATACTGCGGATAGCCTAAAGTGTGCTCTATGGCATTGGCACGCTCGAGGTCGCCCTTCAACAGGTCGACCAAGTTGTCGGCTGTTGCCCAGATGTCGCCCTCGGGCTTGGTTTCCCAACCGGTGTCGGCATTGTCAACAGGCTTGGTGATGAAAGGTACACGGCCGTAAGTCTGTACTAACTGAATGTAAGCCCAAGCACGAATGTCAACAACCTGTGCATACTCACGCTTCATGTAGTAAATGTTGTTCTTTACTGCACTGGTGTCAACCTTGGCAAGGTAGAAGTTGCACTGGTTGATTACCTTGTAGTAGGCAGAACGATTGAGCAAACCATTGTCGCCGTCACGATTGGCATTGGCATTGGTGCGGTCGTAATTGATAATGCCCGAAACGGAGTCGCTCACATAAGCTGTTGGGGCAACCAAATCACTGCGCAGGTCACCCAAGAGTTGGTTCTGCTCAACCATGTCCTGAACGTTACGCAAAATACCTGTGTAGAAGTAGATGGTATCCTTTCCACTAAAGTTTTCAGCGTAACGATTCATATCGGGGGTCAACATATCTTCGCAAGATGTGGTGACAGCACCAAATCCCATGAGGAAGATGAGAAGACTTAAAATCGATTTGTGTTTCATTGCTGTATTGTATTGAGAGTTGAGAGGTGAGAGTTGAGAAGTCAGAAGCCAACTTCTGAACTCCCCACTCCCTACCCTTTTCTGTTAGAGGTTGATGGTTACACCAAGACTGAAGTTGCGGCCCTGGGTGAGGTAGCCTGCATCGATGCCCTGATAGAGCACGCCGTTGCCTGCCGAGAACTCGGGGTCGTTGCCTGTGTACTTGGAAATGGTAAACACATTGTTGCACTCGCCCCATACTGAGAGGCCAAGCAGCCAACTGAGGTTTACAGGCACATTGTAAGTAAGGCGGATATTCTTAAGCTTGAGGTATGAACCATCTTCAATCCAACGGTCTGAGAAACGCTCGTTGTTTACCCACTGTGTGCTGGTAGGATCCATTGCACGGGGTATGTCGGTCTTTTGTCCCTCGTAGCGCCAACGGTTAACAGCAGCAGTTGTTTGATTCCAGTTGTTGTTGAGTGCCTCCAACTGCGAACGCTGGTAGTTGAACACGTCGTTGCCCAAAGAATACTTGAAGTTGACGTCGAGCTTCAGACCCTTCCAGCTGAGCGAGGTGTAGATGTTACCATAGATATCGGGATTGGGGTCGCCGATGACTACCATATCAGCTTCGTTGATCCAACCATCACCGTTTTGGTCTACAAAGTGTACATCACCTGCCTTGAAGTCGCGCGAGGGCTGTTCGGCCAAACCTGTCGGATAGCGGAGGTAATTGCCGTCCTTGCCTGCTGCACGTGCCTCGGCGTCTGATGAGAACACACCTGCTGTTTTGTAACCATAGAATACACCTGCAGCATGACCTACAGCGGTAAGTATGTTGTTGGTGCCATACACTGACGAGGTATAACCATGTATCTGCTTTTCAGTATCAGCTATACGGTTGCCGTTTTCGTCAAGGGCGTATGTGCGAATGGTGTTGAGCGAGGTTGAAGGCAGAGCCGTGATCTCATTCTTGTAATGGCCGATTGAGAAGCCTGCCTGCCAACGCCAATCCTTGCGCTGCACGAGCATGGCATTGACGTTGAAGTCGACACCACTGTTGCGCAATGAACCGTCGTTAGACCACATGGTGGCCAGACCTGTGATGTCGCTCACAGCCTTGCGGGTGAGCAAGTGGTCGGTGTTGCTGTGGAAGTATTCGATGGCGAAGTTCAAGCGATTGTTGAGGGCGCTTGCCTGCAAACCGATGTTGTAACGCTTGGTTGTTTCCCACTGCAACTTGGGGTTCTGAATGTTTTCGAGTACAAGTGCCGTTGCTTTGTCAAGGAACTGGGTGTTGGCAAAGTATGTACGTGTGGCATAGTAGTCGATGTTGTCATTACCGCTGATTTCATAACCACCGGTGAGCTTCAAATAATCGATGCCCTTGACATTGAACCACTTTTCAGACGACATAACCCATGCGGCCTGTAATGAGGGGAAGAGACCCCAAGTAACACCACAGAGCTTGATGCCTTGTTCGGCCTTCTTGCCAAAACGCGAAGAGGCTTCCATTGACATGGTACCTGTAAGGAAGTACTTGTTCTTGTAGTTGTAGCCTGCGTTGAGGTAATATGCCAAGTTGGTCCACTTGTCGTTTGCACCACCATAGCTCTTGTACTGCAATGAGTAGGCCATGTTAGGCATCTTATCCTGGTCGTTGTTGTAACCAGTGATGTTGCTCGCATTGTATGAGTAAGAGTTCATGCGGAAACCGCCAAACAACTGTACGTCGTGTGCGCCAAAGGCACGGTGCCAATCAACACAGAAGTCGTTGTAAAGGGTGGTTTCCTTGGCAAACTGTGTACTTACGATACTTGTTACATCGCCAAGTCCTTCAACGTTCTTGGGAGGTGTACCATACTTAGGCAAGTAGTACTTTTCGTTGCTGCGATTGAGGATATAGCTGAAACGGTCCTTGATGGTGAGGAAACGGTTAATCTTGTAGCTCGGAGATACATTGAGATTGAACTGTGTCTGTTCCTGGAAGTTCTTGTTGTCACCATCACCATTCTGCAAAATCCAATAGGGGTTGATCAAGCCCGTATAGCCGTAGCTGCTGCCAAACATATAGGGGTTGTTGTTGTCGCTATAGATCTTGCCTGAATATACGGTGTTAGAGTGTACCAGTTCGAGATTGTTGCCCGTAGAGTGTACATAGTAGGCATACGGACTGATGAACGGTGTCTGTATCATGCCCAACACATTGGGCGAAGTGATGTTGCGTGTGGCATAGCTCTCGGCCCAACCATTGTCGCGAAGGTTATAGGCATTACGCGAATAAGCGAAGTCCAAACCAGTAACAAAGTCCTTGAACATGTTTACATCGGTGTTGAAACGAATGCTCAAGCGGTTGAAGTCGTTTTTCTTGGCTGTGGCATCGCTCTGGGCATAACCCAAAGAGAGGTGATACAATGCCACATCATCACCACCATCAACGCTCACCTTGTAGTTCTGCGTGAATGTGTTGTGATAGAGGTCCTTCTGCCAGTCTGTCTCGTTGTGATAGAGCTTGTAGTAGAAGTAGTTGGGATCCTCGTTGAGGAACGGTGTAGTCTTGGTGCTGCTGACAACGTCGTTGTTGGGCTGTGTACCAATCAATTCGCTGATGTAGTTGCGATACTGGCTGGCATTCATCACCTTCATCTGCTCGGGCGAGGTTTCAAAACCTGCATAGGCACGGAAGTTGATGCGTGTTACCATGCTCTTGCCACGACGGGTGTTGATGAGCAATACACCATTGGCGCCTTTTGCACCATAACGGGCAGTACCGTTCTTGACAACTTCTACGCTTTCAATGTCATCGGGGTCGATAATGTTGAACACGTTGTTGACAAAGCCCTGGTGCAAAGAGCTGCGGTCGTACTGCATATCGAGCATTACACCATCAACAATGACAAGAGGCTGTGCATTGCTGTTGAGTGAGTTCAAACCATTGATAAACATGGCTGCACCCTGAGCGGGCATACCACCACGGTTGATGACGCGCAAGCTACCTGCCAAACCCTTCTCCATCTCGTTCTCGATGGTAAGTGAGTTGGGCTCGTCAACCATCATCTTCTGATTATTGTTCAGCTTGGTGCCATTGGCAAAGAAGTCTGCGTTCATGCCGCTGGTGAGGAACACGTCCTGACCTGTGGCACCCTTGATGGCCAACTGGGCAGGATTGTAGTTGGTGTCCTTGGCAGAGACATATAACACGTCTACAAACTCCGGCACGCGAATGGTGTACTTACCATTCTCATCGGTCATGGCGCTGTAGTAGCTGTTGCTCAACGACTGAACACTTGCACCTACAACAGGCTTGCGGGTGGCACCATCAAACACGTATCCGGTAACCTCCTTCATCTGATATTTGGGTGCCTTTTTCTTTGCAGCCGGTGCCGTTGGGGCAGAATGGGCTGCAACGTTGTCACCATCTTGAGGGGTCTGGGCTGAAAGCACGCATGCACCTGAAAGCATGAACATACATACTCCTGCTCTCAGGGTACCCTGCATCAAGTGTATTTTCTTATTGTTGTTCATTATTTGCAATATTAAGGTTGAAATAAGGCTCAAGCATTGTTCGCACTGCACAATGGCAGGCGAAACAAATGCTTAAAACTTGATGCTTATTCACCAACGGGTTCAACAAATATTTTGACGACGCTCAAACCTGAAGGCTGCGTTTTAAGATAAGGACGATAAGGCTTTAACTTGCCAGGAATTTCGAGCTTCAACAGCGGGTAGCACTTGTTGACACCTGAAGGCAAGTTGTAATAGCACTTGGGTATTTCGATTGATTCGAACAAAGTGTATGTCTTAACCTCATTATCATCTACAGTTATATCAGGACTTTGCTCACCGATTTGATTA
>ENA-UPTB01002185-UPTB01002185.1-human-gut-metagenome-genome-assembly--contig:-NODE-2185-length-14262-cov-15.113218_pt1 | contig 14262 bp, 9 predicted proteins | sample MGYA00250046_ERZ773369 | MGnify/ENA primary metagenome ERZ773369 (study PRJEB29103, sample SAMN06111938) | human gut metagenome | biome: human gut; feature: ankylosing spondylitis patient; material...
GACCGGAATCCTGAAACAGTTGGTTTTATTTCTGGCGTGTGCGGGAACAAATCAGGTACCAGTTATCGTGTCGGCGGACAGCAAACTTGAAGTAACAGATCCGCTGTTTGATACGCCCGTGCCGGAGCGCGCGGTAATGGCAGTGATGACATCCGGAACAACCGGGATTCCGAAGATTTTATTCCGAAGCTTTGAAAGTTGGGCGGATTTCTTCGCGATACAGAATGCGGTGTTTGGCGTGGATGCGGACAGCCGGCTGTTCGTACAGGGAAGCCTTGCATTTACCGGGAATCTGAATCTATATATGGGACAGCTTGCGGCAGGCGGCACGCTGATTGCGGAGGATGTATTCCTGCCGGGCAAATGGGAGCAGGTGATGGCGCGCGAAAGGGCGAACGGTATTTACCTGATTCCGTCCAAGTTACTTATGCTGCCTCGCGTATTTAAGGGTGTAAATGCGAATATCCGCACGATCATTTCGGGCTCGCAGAGCCTTGGGCGAAAGGATGCGGAAGTGTTGAAGAAGATTTTTCCGAATACGGAGATTACATTATATTACGGTGCGAGCGAGCTGAATTATATCACGTATGTGAAGTCCGCGGACATGACGGAAGAGCGGAACCTGATCGGCAAACCATTTCCGGGAGTGCGGGTGTTCATACAGGATGATGAAATGTACGTGGACAATGCATTTCACGTGGAGAATATTACCGTGCCGTATTCGCTGAAGGATAGCGGGCGGATGGATTTGCAGGGGAATTTCTATTTCCTTGGGCGGACGGATGATATCGTCGGCGTGCGTGGACGCAAGGTGTCGATGATGAAGATTGAAAATGCGTTGGAGGAAGTCGCCGGTATCACAGAGGCGGCGGTCGTTCTGCTTCCGAAGGAAAAGGATGCGGACATGCCGGCGGAGATCGTGAGTGCATTTGTGACGGTGGAAGGCACGGACGTGCCAGAGAATCTGCGGCAGCAGTTGAAGGAAAAGTTGGCGGATTTTGAGATTCCGAAGCGTGTGATTGTTCTGGAGGCGTTCCCGAAGAACACAAGTGGGAAAGTGGATAAAGCGCGGTTAAAGAAGATGTGGATAGAGCAAGAGCCACAATAAATTTATTTCACAGTATGGAGGACCGGACGGTGATACGGGCAGAACAGGTAAGATTTCAATATAAAAAGCGGGATGTCGATGGAAATGTGATCGCGACGGAAGAAATCTTAAAGGGTGTAGATCTTACAATTAAAAAGGGCGAATTCATTGCGCTGCTTGGCAGAAATGGTTCCGGCAAGACGACGTTCCTGCGCCGCTACGTGCAGTATCTCGTCGCGCAGGGGCACAGCGTCTGCATTCTGGAAAACGACTTCGGCGCGGTGAACGTCGATGCCATGCTGCTGCAGGACCTGATCGGGGAGCACTGCGACATAGAGACGATCAGCGGCGGCTGTGACTGCGACACCCACCAGCGCCGGATGCGCACCAAGCTGATCTCAATGGCAATGCGCGGCTTCGACCGGGTCGTCATTGAGCCGAGCGGCATCTTTGACGTGGACGAGTTCTACGACATTCTGCGGGACGAGCCGCTGGACCGCTGGTATACGCTGGGCAGCGTCATTGCCATTGTGGACGCCAAGCTGGAAAACGAGCTTTCCCCGCAGGCCGACTACCTGCTGGCCTCCGAGGCCGCCAGTGCCGGGCTTGTCGTCATGAGCCGCACGCAGCTGGCCGCGCCCGGCGAGGCGGAAGCGGTCATCGACCACCTGAACCGCGCACTGGCCGGCTGCCATTGTGCCCGCCGCTTTGGCGCGGACGATGTACTGTGCCGGGACTGGAACGCGCTGACAACCGCTGATTTTGCCCGCGTAGATCGCTGCGGCTGGCGGCAGACAAGCTACGTCAAGCTGCATTTTGACGAGCACAAGGCGTTTACCTCGCTGTATTTCCTCGAGGCCGGGCGCAGTGTCGCGCAGGTCCGGCAGGCCGCGCAGACGCTCCTGCACGACGCGAAATACGGCCATGTGCTGCGCGTCAAGGGGTTTATCCCCGACGGCGGCGGCTGGGTCGAACTGAACGCCGCCCGCGACGCCATAACCGTACAGCCCATTCCCATCGGTCAGGAGGTGCTGATCGTGATTGGGGAAGGGTTGGATAAGGCCGCGATTGAGGCGGCTGTGAGGGGCTGCTAGGCGCGTCTGCGGGCGGATCGAGCGATGCGGAAATTTGCCCAGGTGACACTCGTCACTGCCGCAAACGGCCACGGGGCATCGGGGACGCCGCCCCCTACAGCGTCTGGCGCAAACGATAAGGGCACACGCTGTATCCGCCCGCACCGCGCCGGTTGTTAAACGGTTGTGAATATTTATACACACGAATAAATATACAGATAGCAAAGCCCCGGGATTTTCTGCTTTGGAAAATCCCGGGGCTGTTGTTATTCAGGGCACATTTTCAAAAATTCCGCTTTTTCTTCTTATTCTTCGTCAAAGGCCTTCGTCCAGTTGTATTCCCGGTGCAGCGTGTGGCCGGTGTCGCTCTGGGCCTTGCGGGCGGTGTATTCGCCGATGATGGCGGACGGCATCAGCAGGGCCTTTTCGACCTCTGACTGAAAGACGAGCTTCGGATTTTTGATCCTGGGGTTCTTCATCAGGTCCTTCCAGTAGGTGTCGTAGTCCATCATGACCGACATCGCCTCAAACAGCGGGGTCAGGCTCTCATACCGGGCAATGACCTTGTTCAAAGCGTCCAAAAACTGCATGTTGGCCTTGCCCTCCATCATGCCGTCGTCCTTGCCTTTGACGTTGCGACGGCAAAAATAGGCCGTCATCTGCAAAATATCCTCGAATGCCTCCATCTGGCCGGTGGTCAGCCGGGCCGAGAGCGTGTCGCGGTCAATGTAGCGCAGCAGCGCCGCCGTGACTTCTTTCTTCGTCGCGGCATCCTCCGGCACCAGCTGGTTGACCGGTTCGGCGTCGGTCTCCACAAAGTCGGTGGTCTCGACGATGTCCGGCGTCTCGGGTGCGCCGTAGTCGTCCTCCACCTCCTCCGGCATACCGCCGGTGACGTAGATACGATAATTTTCCAGGTCCTCCAAAATTGCGCGGGACAGGTAGGGCAGGGGAGCGCTCTTGGTGCGCGCCACCGGGATGACCTTGGCGGCGTAGCGGGTGGCGACACCCTCGAACCAGCGGCGCAGACCGCCGCAGTTGTCAATGACGTTGTTCATCGTCTGGAAGAACGTCGCGTTGCCGCCGTCGATCATCTTATCATTGCCGCGCGGTGTGCCGGCCATTTTTACCATAGCATCGATGATCGTGCGCACGGCGTCCATCTCGTCCGCCGTCAGCTCGCGGATCAGCTTGTCGGGCTCTGCCTTGATCTCCAGCTCCTGGCGCAGCAATTCCGGCGTAGCACCGTAGGAATAGGGGATCGTCGTCTCGGGCACCGAGACATACTCGAGCGTCAGCACGTTCGGGTCGTCATCCAGCGTGCCGGTCTCGGCCAGAGTCAGCTTGCCCTTCTTGCTGCGGACCCGGTTGGACATGGATTTTGTGATCTCGTTCAGCTTGTCATCGGCGACCTGCTTGTCCACCGGCTCAATGGTGACGGCAATCGCAATGACGCGCTGACGATCTTTTTCGTAGACCTCATAGTCAAAATAGATGTCGGTGTGGCCGTTGATCTCGCTCTTGGCCTTGTCGAGCACGGTGCGGCGCACGTGGGCCCAGTTGGCCGCATTGCAGTCCACCTGCTTTTTCAGCGTCTCAATGTTCCAGACCAGCGGTTCGCCCTTCTCTTTTTTGGTAATGTACAGGTTCTGGTAGCTCTTGCACAGCTCATAAATTTTCAGACTATACTGGCTCTTCATCGGGAGCGTATAGGTGATATTCATCGTTGTGTAGAACTCTTTTAGCTGGATCAGGTGCGGCTTGAGCGACTGGTCGAGCGTCAGCACGATCTTGCCGGTGCCCTCGTCGATGGTCGCGCTGGAAAGCCAGCGGAACATCGTGATTTTCTGGGTGCCCGCCAGGCGGATCCACTGGACCTTGGCGTTGGCGATGTCCTCGATGTTTTTCTTGACCTGCTTGTACATCGAGCCGTTGTGCGGGTCAACGCCGCAGAGCTTCAAAAACTCGTAGATTGACATCTCGTACCGGGGCAGCTCGGTGTCCGACGGCTTGATCATCGCGAAAATGTGCAGCATCAGCTTTTGCTGGCTCAGCGAAAGGCTGTACATTGCGTTCTGGATCAGGTCGTTGGATTTGCGGACAATCGTCTGATTGCCGCGCCCGCTATAGGTAGCAACAGGGGCCGAAGGCGACGCCTTGGCAGACTTCGCCCCCTGCTTTTTGTTATGGTTGCCTTTTGGGGTCGTTTTCAACGTACTTTGGGGTGTCATTTGCAAAACCTCATCTTTACAACACGTTAAACGTATCATAGCAGATTGTGCGCGCTGTGTCAATTATTGTAACATTCAGCACATTTCCTCCGCGCCGCAAAAAATCCTGTGTTCTTTTGTTTTGGGATTTTTAGCCCTATTTATATATATTTAGAAAAGTAGTATAGCTATGTCGAATATTCCAACACAAATGTGCGCTGTGTTACAACGGTGCTGTGCGCAGCATTCCAACACGAATGTGTAAAACGCAACAATGTGCGGAGCGTAACAACGGTAAAAAAGTTTTTTTGCAGGAAAATGGCGGCAAAGAAAATTTTGTGGGATTTTTAAAAAGTGTCGAGTATAACAACCCCCGGCGCGAAAAAAGGAAAAGTGAGAAATGTGCGCAGCATTCCAACAGGGCGGATGGAAAAATCCTGCCGCAGAGAAATGTGCGCTGAATAACAACCCGTGCTGAAAAATCCTTGTATTGTGCCGTCGATAACAACCCCGGCCCCTGCAGGGCAAACTGTGCGCAGACTAACAACCCACGGCAGGACGCGCCGTAAAAAAAAACAGATTTTTGCGAATTGTGCGCCGGATAACAACCGCTCTGCCCCGGAAAAAACGAATTGTGCCGTGAATAACAATACCGGCTGTGCGCTGTACGGTGGATTTTTTCAGAAATGTGCCGTCGATAACAACAGCCGCCAAAATTCTACAGTTTGGAAACTGTGCGCCCGATAACAACCCCACTGCCGGAAATGTGCGCTGGATAACAACCCGGTCCGGACACGTTTGGAAAGCAGACGAAATTCCGAAATGTGCTGCCGATAACAATAGCCGAATTTTACCTACCGCGCAAATTGTGCTGTGGATAACAACCTGCCGCCCGCAGAAAAAAGTCCGAATTGTGCGCCCGATAACAACCATTTTTTTTGCCCCGCGATGCACACCGCACCGAAATTGTGCTGCCGATAACAACCCCGCCCGCCGTAAACTGTGCGGGGGATTCCAACGCCGGCTCTCCAGAATTGTGTGCAGGATAACAACCTGTATAAAAGAGGCTGCCCGGCAAACTGTGCCGCCGATAACAATACAGCCTGTAGAAAACTGTGCCGCGGATTCCAACCACCGCCGCCCCGCTCCGGCAGAAAATGTGCGCCGGATAACAACCCCGCCCACCGCCGAAAAAAACGCCGCCGGTGTTGGAACAAACGGCACAGTTTGAAGTGAAAATTTTATTTTTCTTTTTAAAGGGGGTGTGCTACAATAAGAGAGTAAAAAGCTCCGGCTGCAAGGCGCGGCGGGTGCTCTGGGACGGAAAAGGAAAATAGTACGAAACAAATAACGATATAGTACATTGTGCACTGTGCCGTCTTGTGGTACGATACTACTAAGGTGGTACGATACTACTAAGAAAGAGGAAACAAAAATGACAACGTTTAGAAAAATGCGCCGCGGCAAGCGCATCAAGGAATCGTGAGGGTCTGCCGATGAACAAAAAAGCTGTGCCCACCGCCGCGGCGGTGCGGGAACTTGCCATCCTGACCGGAGCCGTGGCCATCATTGCGGCGGCGGTCTACTTCTTCCTTGTGCCCAGCCATGCCTCGGTCAGCAGCATCTCGGGTCTGGGCATCGTGCTGGCAAACTTTGTGCCGCTGCCGCTGTCAGCCATCACGATGATTTTGAATGTCGTGCTGCTCGTCATCGGGTTTCTGACCTGCGGGCGGGAGTTCGGTGCCAAGACGGTCTACACCAGCATCCTGCTCCCGGCGTTTATCGGCCTGTTCGAGCGGCTCTTCCCGAACCTCGGCTCCCTGACCGACAGCCAGGAGCTGGACGTGCTGTGCTACATCCTCGTCGTCAGCGTTGGGCTGAGCATCCTGTTCAACCGCAACGCCTCGTCGGGCGGGCTGGACATCGTCGCCAAGATCATGAACAAATACCTGCACATGGACCTGGGCAAGGCCATGTCGCTGTCCGGCATGTGTGTGGCGCTCTCCGCCGCGCTGGTCTACGACAAAAAGACCGTGGTTTTAAGCGTGCTGGGTACCTATTTTAACGGGCTTGTGCTCGACCACTTTATCTTTGACCAGAACATCAAGCGCCGCGTCTGCATCATCACCGGGAAGGAAGAAGAACTGCGCCGGTTCATCATTGAGGACCTGCACAGCGGCGCGACGGTGTATGAATCCTACGGCGCGTACAATATGCAGAAGCGCCGCGAGATCATCACGATTGTGGACAAGGCCGAATACCAGAAGCTGATGAGCTACATGAACCGCGAGGACCCGCAGGCCTTCATTACGGTGTACACCGTGTCGGACATGCGGTATCAGCCCAAGGGCAACACCGCATAATTCCCGCCTTACGGCTTAAGCGCCGCTCCGGCGGCTGCGGCAACGCAGATGCCGCACCTCGCTCGCCGTATCGGCACTTAGAATTATGCGGTATCAGCCCAAGAAATAAAAGTGCCGCCGGCTGTTAAGCTGATCCACCTGCACCGGATAACAGAAGATGATTGACGCAGCAGCGATGAATTCTGAAAAACTGAAAATTTTGGAGAAAAAATTGAAGTTTTTTCAAAAAAGGCGTTGACAAATCCCGTCGGGCACGCTATAATATATGAGCGTTGAGGGCAGACGCCCAAGACACAAACCCGATGGGGATTCGCATAATGGTAGTGCAGCGGACTCTGACTCCGCCCGTGGGAGTTCGATCCTCTCATCCCCAACCACACCGCAGCAGCCCAGTTGCTGCGGTTTTTCTTTACGGGGTGTAGCGCAGTTGGTAGCGCGCTTGGTTCGGGACCAAGAGGCCGTGGGTTCGAATCCCGTCACTCCGACCAAAAGGACCTCCGGTTTAAGCCGGAGGCCCTTTTTGTTTTTTGTATATTTTTATAGAGCAAAGCCCCCGTCCGGCAACGGACGGGGGCTTTGCTGTTGGTGCGGTTATAAAAGATGTTACGCTTCGACGCCCCAGGCCTCGATCTGGGTCAGGGCGGGGAAGGGGGACGGGTCCTCGGCCTTGATGAGCTCAAACAGCTTCAGGCTCTTGACCGTGCGCGGGGCGATGGCAAAGCACTGCGGGGCGGCGGACTTCTTCAGCTCCAGCACCTCGCGGCTGCCGTCGTCAAATTCCACGGTGGCCTGGGTCCACCAGGCGTCATGCGGGAAGTCGGCGCGCAGGGTCAGGCGCAGCTCGTCGATGGTGACCGGGCGGCCAAAGTCCAGCGTGAGTGCGGCGTTGGGGTCGCGGTTGATGCCCCAGCTCTGGTAGGGCCAGATGCCGTGGGCGTCGTTCTCGTAAACGCCGTCGATGGCGTTGCGGGCCGCAAAGACAGCCTCGCCGCGGGTCTCAACGTTGGCATGGGCATGGGGGAAGAAGCCGGTGTCGCCGTGCTCGTCATAGGGGTTGTAGGCCAGGTTGCGGCGCGCGGCGATCTCCTCCGGGGTGGCAAAGCGGGCGCGGATGATGTGGCAGGCACCGGCAAAGCTCTTGGGGCTGTAGGTGATGGCCTGCTCACCGAACGGGATGTGGAAGTTGATCTCGCGCTTGACGACGTAGACGAGGGCCGGGGGCATTGTGTCCTCAAACTGGATGACCACATACTGGCCGGGCGTGCCGATCTCCAGCGAGACACGGTCACCGGGCTTGTAGGCGTTCATGTAAACAAGGCTGACCTGCCCGGCGGCGGGGGCCGTCAGCAGCGTCATGCCGTCGGTGTCGAGGAGCTTGAGCTTGATGAGTTCCATTTTATTTTGTCTCCTTTTATTCTATCACAAGGGAAAGCTGTTGGGTAAAGTAAATGCGTGTGCGGTAGAGCGTGTCGGGCCAGGCCTGGCGCAGGCGGGGGTCGGCGATGGGCACGGCCTCGGTCACGATTTTGTCCGCACCGGTCACGGCGGCTGCGGCCAGCGCACCGAACGCGACGGTATCGCCGTCCACGGCGGGCTTCTCGACGCTCATCAGCGTCAGGGCCACGGTGCCCGGGTAGTCGGTCTCATCGCGCAAGGTCAGGCCGGTATCGGTCAGGTGTACGCTGCGGCGGTAACGGCCCAGCCCCGGCACACTGCCGTAGGCGGGGGCAAGGTCCATCGCAAGGCCGTCCAGCGCGTTGGTCACAGTGACGTCTGCGGCGGCAAACGCGGCGCCGGGCTGCTGGTCGTATTTGGCACCGTCCGGGTCGAACTGGGGCAGGTTGTGCCAGCCGGACTGCATCGTCCAGATCTCATACCGCTGGGGGCTGAACGTCTTTTTGCTGTAGGTCTCCACGCCGACGTCGATCAGCAGCGGTCTGCCGTCCCTGTAGAGCGTCACGCTGCCCACATCGTTGTGGTTGTGGCTGTCGGCGTTGCTGCCGGCCTTGCCGCCCAGTGCATAGGCACCGCGGCGGCTGACGAGAATGCCGACGCTGGGATACCAGACATCGTGCGGAGCGGCGGGGGCGGCGGTTTTGGCAAAGTCGGTGACCTCGCGCTCGGCCATTGCGGCCTGGATGTGGTAGAACAGGTTGATGCCCTCGCTGTCGTCGGGGTGGTGCAGACGGTCCGGGTCGGGGTCCGCGGCCAGTACGGCGGCCCAGTCGCGGGCGGCCAGCGTCATCAGCGGCAGGCTGCCCACCCGTTTGCCGAACAGGTACTCCCGCACGCCGCGGGCCCCGGCCAGCGGGCTGCAGTCGGCAAAGTTCAGGTAATACGGCCCGGCAATGTGCATGTTGACGATGTACTCGGCCATGTTCCTGATCTTCGGCTCGGCCCAGACGTCGTCAAAGACGCCGGGGGCCATTTTGCACAGCAGGTCCAGCGCGTTGAACATCGTCAGCGCAGCGTGGCGGTAATACTGTGCGCCCTCGCTGCAGCAGCCGTCGTCACCGTAGTCCTTCAAAAAGCAGTCGATGCTGTAGGCGGCCTGCTGCACATAGGCGGGCAGGTCCTCGGCAGGGGCGCACTGGGCGGCGGCCAGCAGTACGTTCTGGGTACACCAGGGCGTCCAGTTGCACATCGGCTCGTCGCCGTTGCCCATCCACCAGAAGTGCGCGGTGCGGTAGGGCGTCAGCACGCGGCGCTCGACCTCGCCCTTGAGCCGCGCGGCCAGCCCGGGGGCGTAGGCGTCGAGCGCCTGGCCCAGCAGGCCGCAGACGGTGGCGATCAGTGCGCCGGTCTCGGCGGCGAACAGGTCTACAATGGGCCGGGTCACGTCGGGCAGCGGCAGCTGCGGCGTGTCGCGGATATAGCTGTTGTGGGCGGGCAGCTGCCAGGCGCTCTCCTCACAGATGCGCCAGGCCAGGTCTGCCAGCGCGGGCAGATAGGTGCCGCGGTTCGTCACGGCCTCGGCCATGGCCAGCGCACAGAGCGTGCGGCGGCGGGCAAAGTAGGCGTGCTCCCACTTGGCGCGGTCCCCGCTGCGGGTGAATTGCAGCCACAGCGAGAGCGGCAGCTCCGGCGCGGTTTGGGCGTCCGCCAGCGCGGCCTGCCCGGCAGCGGCCCAGCGGGCGGCGCCGGGCAGGCTCTCCCACGCGGCGCGGTCCGCCAGCGGCGGGAACAGGACCGGCTGTGCGGTCTTAAACGGTTGCTTCATCTTTTGCGTCAACATACGATACCTTCATTCTCTGCATGTACTCCCGGGGGCTGACGCCCTCGAGCTTTTTGAACACCTTACTGAAATAGAAAGCGCTGTCAAAGCCGACCTTGTCGCTGATCTCGTAGACCTTCAGGTCGGTGGAGGCCATCAGTTCCTTCGCAGCGGTGATGCGGGTGGCAGTGACAAACTCCACAAAACCACTCTCGCTGTTTTGTGCAAAAAGCTGGCTTAAATAGTTCGGGCTGAAATTAAAGACGGCAGCTACATCGTTCAGCGTCAGCCGCTCGGACAGATGATCGCGGATGTACTGCTGCACCTGCCCGACGACCTGCGCGCGGTGATCCAGCTGGGTGTTGGGGCTTTCATGGTAGAAGGCCACCGGCTCGCCCTCATGCAGCAGCGGCAGCGCGGCAAAGGCGTCGTGCTGGCTCTCGCTGATCTTTAAAATGTCGTTCACCGGGCGGCCCACCGCCCAGTAAATGGCAGTGCTGAAATAGTTGTACAAAATCTGCCCGGCGGTTTTCAGGATCGGAGCCAGTACAGTCTCGGGGTCCTCGTCCGCTTCCAGCGGCAGCAGCACCGAGAAATGCCGCAGATCCATGGCGGTCACGCGGCAGGGGCGGTACTTGGGCAGCGTTTCGGCGGCCATGCGGGTCACGCCGGTGCTCAGCGTCACAAGCTGGCTTGTGGGCAGGTCGGGCGTTTGCAGGCTGCCCACCGCCACAATATGCCGCGGCGCTTTGAAGGTGACGCCCAGCTCGGCACACTGCCGGTCAAACACGGCGCGATCCGTGAACAGCCCGCCGTACAGCTGCAGAAACAACCGGTCCCGGAAGGTGTCGAGGCTGACCGGGGCAGGGGATGGCATCCGCAGCTTTTTTTCTTTTTCGGCAGTGTCGCGGGCGTGCTCCAGCGCTGCGGTCAGGCTGTCGGCGGTCAGATCGATCTTGACAAGGTAGTCCACAACGCCCAGACGCATGCTGCGTTTGACATAGTCGAACTCCTCATAGCTCGTCAGCATGATGAAGGCCGGCAGGGCGGAGCCGTCCTTATGGCAGGCCTCCGCAAGCGCAAAGCCGTCCATGACCGGCATACGGATGTCGGAAACCACGATGTCCGGCTGCTTCTCCTGAACGGCCCTGAGCGCCTCGGCACCGTTGCGGGCAGTGCCGACGACCTCATAGCCCAGCGCGGCCCAGTTCAGCATGCCCTGCATACCGATTAGGACCAGCGGCTCATCGTCTACAAGCAAGACTCCGGTCACAAGAAAACCCCCTTTATTTTTGGCTGTCCGGGCCCGGCAGACGGATTGTTACTGTTGTGCCGATGTCGGGCTCACTCTCAATGCTCAGGCCGTAGGCCTCGCCAAAGCTGTATTGCAGCCGCTTGTGGACATTCCACATGCCCACATGGCGGTATTTGGCGGCGGCTTCCTCGGGGCCGGGCTCCTGCAGGGCCTTTGCGGCCTGCTCCGGTGTCATGCCGACGCCGTCGTCCGTCAGGTGGATGAGCACATCGCCGTTCGCGGTATCGCGCTCGACCCGCAGTGTGACCTCCCCGGCACTGCCCTTCGGCTCAATGCCGTGGAAGATCGCGTTCTCGACGAGGGGCTGCAAAGTGAACCGCGGGATCAGGCAGCTGTGGTTCAGCGACTCATCCTCGATATAGCTGACGTCCAGCGTGATCGTGCCGCCGTAGCGGTACTGCTGGATCGTGAAATAGTCGTTCAGCAGGGCAAACTCCTCATACAGCGGCACAAGGCGCTCGTTGCTCTTGGAGATGCTCTTGAGCAGACGGGACAGCGCCATGACCATCTCGGCAATGCCGGGGGCGTGCTGGATGGTCGCCATCCACTTGATGCTGTTGAGCGTATTATAAATGAAGTGCGGGTTGATCTGGTTTTGCAGCATCCGGTATTCGAGGTCCTGCTTCTGCTTTTCGTCCTCGAGGCGGTGCTCCATCAGCGCAGTGACGCCGGCCGACATGCTGTTGATGCCGCGGCCGATGTCGCCCAGCTCGTTGTCCCACTCAATATCCGGGTCGGCAGAGAAATCGCCGCCGCTGATTTTTTCAATGCGGCTCTGCAGCGCCGAGATCGGGTGGGCGATCATCCGGTGCAGCAGGAACGCCAGTGAGCAGCCCAGCAGCAGGATGGCTGTCAGGCTGATGAGGAGCGGCACCGACACGAAGGTGATCTGCCGCTGTGTCGGGCCGTTGGGCAGCACCTCGATCAGGTACAGCTCATGGATGCCGATGGGATACCGCACAACAAGCTGTGCGCTGCTGCCGGACCCGCGTGTGTAGACCTCGGTGTTCGGATCGAGCGTGTTGCTGTCCAGCGGGACGGCATCGTCAAAGTCGGCGATGGAGCCGTTCAGCGCGGACAGCAGGCTGCCGTTGATCGTGTAGAGGTTTTCGCCCATTTCCCAATACAGCTGTCCGCCGTCGGCCAGGGTGAAGCTGCGCAGCGGAGAAAGGATCAGGGAAGGGGAGACAAAGATACAGACATGGGCTGTGCGGTCTGTGCCGGGCAGGGTCAGGGTGTGGGTGACGGGGATCGTGTTGGCAGCCTGGGAGTTCAGGGCCAGCGGGTCGCGGAGAATGCAGTCCCATCCGGTATTGGGCGAATCGTAACCGGGAATGCGCTGCAGTATATCCGGCGTCAGGGTCACGGCATTGGTGGCCGCCGTGCCGAACATCATCTGCCGCCCCGAGGCGTTGATGAGCAGAAAGCGCTGGATGTAGGCCATCGTGCGCATCGAGTTGAACTTGGCGGTCAATGTCGGGTACATCGACAGCGCCTGGTTGCTGGCGGTGTCGCCGGTCAGCAGGTAGGTGCGCATGCCGGGGTTGTAGGCGCACCAGCCGGCCAGGTCGTCGATCTCATCCACATCCCGGCGGATGGCCGATGCCGCGGTCTGCAGGGCATACTCGGCGTTCAGGATCGTCGTGCGCTCCCACTCGGCAGTCATCTGGTGCATATTGCTGGCGGCAATGACCAGAGATGCGCCCAGCGTAAAAAATATCGTAAGCGCCAGCACCCGTGCCTGGATACCGCTGCGGCGGAATTTCAGCTTGTCCATGAAGGCTCCTCTATGTAAATATGTAAATAAAAATGCAGATCATGCAGGAAAGCGGGGAAGAAAACACACCGCCGTTTATAAAAAGATACCTTATTATAATAGGCGTGTCAAGCGCAAAAATGTACAAAACAGACAAAACGACGCATGCACAGACAGGGAGAACTGTAGGGAAAGATAAATATTGCAGGTTTCTTAAAAAAGTACAGGTTTTTCTGCCGCGATTGGGGAACTGCCGTAAAATTTGCAAACCGAACCCCAAAAAAACCATCCATTTCGACGGGAAGATGATGTATTATAATGGCAACGAAAGGGACAGGCCCCCATGAGGGGACAAGCCTGGATCCCGAAAAATGTTTTCTTATTAGGAGGAGAAACATTATGCGTAAAATGCAGAGAATTGCTGCTCTCGGCCTGGCAGGTGCCATGGCCCTGAGCCTGGCCGCCTGCGGCGGTTCCGGCGACTCTACCGCTTCCACCGCGGAGAGCACTGCTTCTTCCACCGAGGCCACTGCCGAGAGCACCGGCTCCGGCGACGAGGCTGTCACCCTGACTTGGGCACTGTGGGATAAGGACTCGACTTCCCAGTGGAGCGCACTGGCTGATACTTACACGGCTAGCCATCCCAATGTCAAATTTGACATGGTTGACCTTGGCTCCACCGATTATATGACGCAGCTGGCTACCCAGCTGGCCGGTGCCAATGGCGAGTTGGATATCGTTTCTATCAAGGATATCCCCGGTTATGCAAACCTTATCAATTTGGGCGTTCTGGAGCCACTGAACACTACGCTGGATGTTGATACATCTAAGTTCAACGGCATTATCGAGCAGCTGACTGCGGATGACGGTAACTATTACGCTGTCCCGTTTATCTCTTCTTTCTGGGTTGTCTACTACAATAAGGATATCTTTGATGCCAATAACATCGAGTATCCTACCAATGATATGACCATGGAACAGTGGGATGCCAAGATTCGCGAGGTAAGTGAGAAAACGGGTGTTTATGGCAACATCTATCATACATGGCGCTCCACCGTTTCCTTGTTCGGCATTCTGGACGGCAAGAACACCATCATCGATGGCAACTACGACTTCCTGAAGCCTTACTACGAAATGATTCTGAAAGAACAGCAGGATGGAGTTGTTCCCAACTACGGCGAGCAAAAGACCTCCGGCCTGCATTACTCCGGTGCCTTTGAGAACGGTCAGGCTGCCATGTGCAA
>ENA-UPTB01002189-UPTB01002189.1-human-gut-metagenome-genome-assembly--contig:-NODE-2189-length-14251-cov-16.567306_pt1 | contig 14251 bp, 11 predicted proteins | sample MGYA00250046_ERZ773369 | MGnify/ENA primary metagenome ERZ773369 (study PRJEB29103, sample SAMN06111938) | human gut metagenome | biome: human gut; feature: ankylosing spondylitis patient; material...
GTAGCGGCAGCCACGGCAGCAGCATTTGAATTTGAAGCAAAAGCACAGGAAGAAGCCGAGCGCAGCCTCAGCGGTGCCAATAAGCCATTCCAAGAAGTAGCCGAGGAATACATTGCTTCGGCAAAAGCCAAGCTGGAGCCTGCAGCGCTGCTGCGCGGCAACTATGACTCAGATAAAAACAAGGCAAATACAACGCTCAACAAAGTTGGCTATCTGAAGAAAATCGTAAGCGTAGCGCCATGGTTTGCCAAAAAGTCCGTGTCCGAAATCACAAGAGAGGACTGCGCAAGAGTTATTGAGGAAATTAAAGAAAAAGGCTGTTTGCGCAGTGAATATGCTTTTATCCTGCCGGAGTATGCCACAATGAAAAACAAATCCTTTACTAAAATGGTAGTTGGCTATGACATTTCTGCTTATACCGCCATGAAGTGCTTCAGCGGCGCGGCAGTCACGCGAAAAACGGCAGAAGTGGTTTCAAATATCCTCGGTGTTTCTGTACGCGATGCGTTCCGTTTTGAGCGCGACGAGAGACCCCTGTCTAAAAAGACAATTCGGGAATATGTGCTCTTCGCCAATCAAGTGCTGCACTTTGCAAATGAGCGCTATCACTCGGTGCAAGCCGAATTCAAGATGCCGGCGAAAGGAGCACGCCCCAGATTTGTAGACTGCATACATGAGGATGAAGTATGCAAACTCATGTCAGAAATTGATAAGTGCTCTATGCCGGAGCAAGCCATTGTATTATCCCTGCTGAATACGGGTGTGCGTCGTGCTGAATTGGCCGGCCTGACATGGAGTGATTTCGATTTCAAAGAATGTACCGTTCATGTCAACAAAAGCCTTTTAGTTTTTAGGGACTTCGGCTATCAACACACAGCCACAAAAGAAAGCAACGACCGTTATATTGATGTAGCCCCAGAGTACATGGAATTTATGCAGCAATACAAAGAGTGGTGGTACACAAAAAAGAGGTTGATGGGGGCCAGTTGGCAGCGAGACATGGTAAAAAACAAAGAGAGCAAGCGTGAATCACTGATGCGACTGGCCGGAGAAGAATTTGTCATCATTGACGATTTCGGTTGGCCTCGCAACCCGGATGGTTACAATGCGCTGGTAAAGCGTGTAGCAAAGAAAGCCGGTCTCAAGGATATTCACCCACACATGTTTCGCCATACCTTTGTCAGCCTGCTCATGTCGAATCCTGACATCGGTGTTGCAACGGTTGCCGCTGAAGCAGGTCACGCCCAGCCGAGCACGACTTTAATGATCTACACCCAGCAATACAAAAAACGCCGGGAGTCGATACGCAATCAGTTGAGCCGTGAATTGTACGAAAAATAAAGAATCGCAGCCGTGTTATCTTAAAAAATAACATAGCTGCGTTCTTTTTATGGGCCGTGAGGGATTCGAACCCCCACTGAACCGGTTATGAGCCGGTGGCTTTAACCGTTAAGCTAACGGCCCTTATTATGATGAAGAAGTGCTGTTGATGGCTAAATCGCCAACTTATCGCCAAAACGAAAATCTTGGCGATGAAGTTCAGCAAAAATCGCGGCACCTCATCATATTTGAAAGTAGAAATGATTGGGTCGGGCGGTTATGAGCCGCCGGCTTTAACCGTTAAGCTAACGGCCCTCACAGATGTATAGAATAGTATAGCAGAAATTTCCCTGTTTGCCAAGAGGTTGCGGGGCGGAATTTTTAAAATCCGAAAAAATAAAAAGCGCCCCGCAAAATTCGCAGGGAGCCTCCCCTTTCCCCTTTTGGTTGGATATGGTATACTGGTAGCAAATCAACGCGAAAGAAGGCGCAGCTTTGACCATCAAGGATATTGCCCGCGAGTCCGGCTATGCCGTGGGCACAGTGTCCCGCGTGCTGAACAACAACCCCCGCGTCAGCGAGGACGCACGCCGGAAAATACTGGCCGTTGTGGCGCAGCACGGCTACCAGCCCAACGCCAATGCCAAGCATCTGAAACAGCAGGTGCCGGAGGGGCTGGCCCTCATTGTAAAGGGCACGCAGAACGCTCTGTTTGCGGATCTGCTGGACAAACTGCAGCCCTGTCTGGAGGCGCGCGGCTATACGCCGACGGTCTACTACAACAACGGCAGTACCGACGAGCTGGCCTGCGCACAGACCATCTTTGCCGAGCGCCGGCCCTGCGGCCTCTTTTTCATCGGTGCGCACCCGCAATGCTTTACACCGGCGCTGGCGTCGCTGGGCATCCCCTGCCTGCTGCTGACGAACAACGCCGCCGGGCTGGGCATTGAGAATCTGTCCAGCGTCAGCGTGGATGACCGCGCTGCCGCTGCCGTGATGATCGGGCAGTTATATGCCAAAGGCCACCGTGTCATCGGCATCATCGGCGACAGGCCCGAAACCTCCCGCCCGAGCCAGCAGCGGCTGGACGGCTGTCTGGATGCCCTGCAGCGGCTCGGCGTGCCGTTCGACTTTGACCGGCAGTATCGGCTTGCGGACTTCTCGATGCAGGGCGGCTATGCAGCTGCCGAGCACCTGCTGGCCCACTGCCCCGGCCTTACGGCGATTTTCGCCATGTCGGACCTGATGGCGGTGGGAGCCATCCGGGCCATACAGGACCACGGCCTGCGCGTACCGCAGGACATTGCCGTGGCCGGGTACGACGGCATTGCGCTTGGGCGGTACACCGTGCCGCGGCTGACGACGATCCGGCAGAATACCACCGTCCTTGCCGAGCGTGCCGCCGACATTTTGCTGCGCTGCATAGAGGAAAACGCCCCCGCTGCGCATGAGATCGTCCCCTTCGAGTGGGTCGAGGGCGAGAGCGTCTGAATTTCGCTATAAAAGCAAAAGCACCGAGACAATTCCTGTCCCGGTGCTTTGCTTTTTTATGCCTGTGCGCTCTCCGGCGTGGCGATCTGCCCGGCAAGGCGGCGCGCGACCTCCTCGTCGAGGTATTCCTGCGTGGGGTACTCGCCGTCGTGGGCGTCGGCATACTCTTCGCCGATCTCATCGCGCAGATCCTGCCGGATGGCTTCGTTGCGGTCTGCCTGCGACGAATAGCTTGACCCATCGTAGTGGTAGCTGACCTGTACGCGCTGGGCCACCTGGGCAGCGGTCAGCCCCGCCGGGTAGGAGGCGACGCAGTCCAGGTAGTAGCTGATGCCGTCGTCGGTGTCCTCATCGGTGCTGAAGCTGTACCGCGTAAAGCCCAAGTTCTCCGCCTGCGCAGCCTGCATGACGGCCATACAGTCGGCGGCGAATGTCTCCGCGTCGACGTAGTCGTTCACCAGCTCCGTGTGCAGGATGCAGTCGTCGCCGTCCTGCAGCGTGTAGTTGCCGTGGGTCTCGTGGTTGAACCAGACATTCACGCTCAGGGAGTTTGTTCTGGCTTTCAGCTCCGGCTCGGTGCTCAGGGCGTTGTACATGGCCTCGGTTTTTTGGCTCTCGATGCGGCTTTGGGCATAGCTGCGAGCGGGTCCCCACTCGCTGATGGCGAGGGGCAGCAGCGCCGCCGCGCCGACGACGCAGAGGGTGAACGCCGTGCCCAGCATAGCGAGCCAGTCGAACTTGACCTTCACGTCGGGCCTGGCGCTGTAGACGAGCATCTCGATGCCCAGCGCAATGAGGATGACCGGGGAGAATTTCAGAATTTTCAGCAGGTCGAACTGCGGCACAAACTGATAGACGATCAGCAGAACACCGGCTGCAATCAGCACCAGCGCAAATGCAATGCTGCCGACGCGGCGGACCTTTTTCGGGGTAGTTTGTTCATCCATGATTTTACCTCATTCTATTTATATTGAGTGGTAGAGGCCGGGCATGCCCGGCCCACGCGTGTATGGCGGGCACAGCGGCGGTGGGTCAGCGGCGGGCGGAACATATCCCGCCCCTACCCTGCGGCAAAAGGCAGACGAGCGGCGTCCGTAAGGCCGCCCCTCATCCGGCGCTGCGGCGCCACCTTCCCCCAAGGGGGAAGGCTTAGCGTTATTCATGCGGATACGGCGGAAGCTCGTCGTCGCGGTTTTTCTTTTCAGGGTGCAGACCCAGCAGCTTGAGGCCCGCGAAAATCAGCAGTGCCGCAATGACAACATTCGGTATGCCGGTGATGATGTCGTAGGCGTAGCCGTTGCCCACAAGATTGCACAGCAGCGTATAGAGCCAGTTTGAGATGAATGTCTCATACAGTGCCCAAACGCCGATGCCGACCAGGCCCCAGCCGATCAGTCTGTTGTGCTGTGGGAGCAGCCTTTTGATCTCCTCATAATTGCCCAGAACCAGCAGGGAATCCTCCTTTGGCTCACCGGCCGCCATGTGGCGGATGAGGTCATAGGTGTCAAAAAAGCTGTACATCCAGATGACAAGGCAGAGGAACATCAGCGGTTCAACGACGGTGGCCGCCATCAAACAGAGTATCAGCATCATCGTAATCGACAGGCCGCGCTGCATATAGCCGTAGTACATCTGCCCTGCGCCCGGGATACAGGCGAAGATAAAGGTCAGAAAGCCGTTCTTTTTCATGGTTTATTCCCCCTTGGCGGTGCTGCCGCCGATGCTTTGTGCTCTGATCTGGTCCAGACCGTTTTCCGCGGTCAGGGTAAAGCTCTTAAAGGTGTCGTCCAGGCTCTTGTAGAAGCCGTTGACGGCGGTGTTGAATTTGGTGCCGAAGCGTTCCTGCCGGGCGGCGGGCTGCTGCGGCAGCAGGGCGGCGGGATTGGGCACGCCAAAGGTGCTGACCGCGCCCCACATCACAAAGCCCAGCACCACCGCGGCAGCCGCCGAGACATAGCGGTTTGTCATAATGCGGAAGCTGCGCAGCCGCATAAGGCTCTGCACCTGCGGAATCAGGTCGCGCATCGGCTGCTTCATGCAGTCGGGCGCGGCGTCGATCATGGCCGTGTAGCGCAGCAGACAGTAGTCGCAGAAGCTCAGATGCTCGGCGGCCTCCAGTGCGCCGAGGTCGTCCAGCGTGCCGTCCTTAATGGCGTACAGCCCTTCGTCGGTCAGGTGGCCTTCGGCGTCAAAGAGTTTGTTGTTATCAAAATAAAGGCTCATTCCTTCTGCCTCCTCTCGGTGATCTGCTGGCGAAGCAGCAGCTTTGCGCGCCACAGCTGGCTGTTGACCGTCGCGGGCGGACGGCCCACCAGCTTAGCGATCTCCGCCGTTTCCCTGTGCTCCAGAAAGTACAGCACGGCAATTCTGCCGTAGGGCTCGCGCAGACCGCGCACCAGTGTTTCCAGCTCGGCGGCCCCGGCGCGGTCTGCCACACTCTGGGCCGGGTCGTCGGCGTCGCTGCCAGGCGCACCGCGCGGCTCCGGCAGGGCGTCGTCCCCGGGGGCGTCCACCTTGCGCACCCACGCGCTTTTCAAGTGGTCCTTGCATTTGTTGGCCGCCACGCGGACGAGCCACTGCTTGTAATACTGCGGCTCGCACCGGTCTATAGCCGAAAACGCGGAGAGGAAGGTGTCCTGGGTCAGATCCTCGGCGGTGTGGGGCTCATGCACAAATTGCAGGCAAACCGTGTAGATGAGCTTTTGGTATTGCTGCATCAGACCGGTAAATTCTTCATTTGTCAGTTCCCACACCTCCTCTCGCTTTGACCTTCTGTATACTAAAACGAATCCCCCGCGAGCAATATTGCAAACGCGGGGAAATTTTTAAAAATTTTCTTCTTTGGCTTCCCCCAAGGGGGAAGCTGTCTGCCGCTTGCGGCAGACTGATGAGGGGAGAGTTCACCGGTATCGCCCTTTCATGGGTAATATCCGGCAGGTTTTCCCTCATCCGTCTGCGGGCGGGGCCGCAGACACCTTCCCCCAAGGGGGAAGGCGCTCACGGGTTGAGCTCCAACAAAACCGGGCAATGGTCGCTCCCCATCACATCCATCAGGATCTCTGCTTTCTCGATCTTATCGGCCAGGCGGCTGCTGACGAGGAAATAGTCGATCCGCCAGCCTGCGTTCCGCTCACGGGCGCGGAAGCGCATGCTCCACCAGCTGTACATGCCGGTGGCGTCGGGGTGCAGGTGGCGGAAGGAATCCGTAAAGCCCGCGGCCAGCAGCTCACCCAGCTTGCCGCGCTCCTGGTCAGAGAAGCCCGCCGCGCCGCGATTGGGGCCGGGGTTCTTTAAGTCGATGTCCTCATGCGCCACGTTCAAGTCGCCGCAGAGGATGACCGGCTTTTCGGCGTCCAGCTTTTGCAGATAGCGGCGCAGGTCGTCCTCCCACTGCATACGGTAGTCAATGCGCGCCAGCTCGTTCTGGGAGTTGGGCACGTAGAGATTGACCAGATAAAAATCCGGGTATTCCAGCGTGATGGCGCGGCCCTCGTGGTTGTGGATGTCCTCGTCGAGGCCATAGCGCACCGAGAGCGCAGGCGTTTTGGCCCAGATGGCCGTGCCGGAGTAGCCCTTTTTGTCGGCGCTGTAGATGTACTCGGTGTAGCCCGCGGGCGCAAAATCCGCCTGTCCGGGCTGCATTTTGGTTTCCTGAATACAGAAAAAGTCCGCGTCCAGCGCGTTGAACACGTCCTCAAAGCCTTTTTTCAGGCAGGCGCGCAGACCGTTGACGTTCCAGCTGATGAATTTCATGGGATGGTACTCCTTTATGTATGATTATCCGCGAGTATTTTGTCAGCCACGCAGTAGGGGCCGCACATGTGCGGCCCGGCACTTACCGGCAAATGAGCGCTTATGGGAAAAGCCGCGGGCCGGGCATGCCCGGCCCCTGCCTCTCGGCAAGGTTTTTCTACGCTGCCTTCTTCACCGCGTTCTTTTTCCAGGCACCGCTGACGAACCGGGCCACAAAGCATATAATGCGGCAGATCCAGTCAACGACCATGGCGTACCAGACGCCGACGGCACCCATACCCATCTGCACGCAGAGCACCCAGCTCAGGCCCATGCGCCAGACCAGCATCGAGGCCGTGGCAACGACCATCGTGAACCGCACGTCGTTGGCGGCACGCAGGGCGTTGGGCAGCACAAAGCTGGCGGGCCAGAGAAAGATCGACATGCCATTGTGGATCATGACCAGCGTCCACGCCAGTGCGCGGGTCTCGGGCGTCAGGGTGTACATGCTCAAAATCTGGTTCAGAGACAGCAGCACCACAACATTGACCGCGCCCTGGGCGATATAATCCCACAAAAGCAGTTTTTTTGTATAATAATTTGTCTGTTCAAAGTCCTGTGCGCCGATGCAGCGGCCAATGACCGTGATCATCGCCAGGCCCATGGCATTGCCGACAATGCAGCCGATAGCGTCCAGGTTGTTGGCCACCGCGTTGGCCGAGATATGCACCGTGCCGAACAGCGAGATCATCGAGACGACAAGCACGCGGCCCAGCTGGAACAGGCTGTTCTCAAACGCCGACGGGATGCCGATGTACAGAATGCTTTTGACCGTGCGGCCCTCAAAGCGGGTGACAGATTGCGGCGTGATGCGCAGCTGGTAGTCCTGCCGCGCGGCCAGCGCCAGAATGATGCACGCACCGACAGCGCGGGAGATCAGCGTGGGCACGGCGACGCCCGCGACACCCATTTTCAGCACGAACACGCAGAGCGCGTTGCCGCAGAAGTTGATACCGTTGACGATGACCGAGACCTTCATCGACACCGCGCTGTTGCCCGTGGAGCGGAAGATGGCCGCACCCGCGTTGTAAAGTGCCAAAAACGGAAACGACAGCGCCGTGATCGTAAAGTAAGTCAGGCACGCCTGCATGACCTCGTCGGTGATGGTGCCAAAGAAAAGCCGCAGCTGCGCCGTGCGGGTGATGAGGCAGAACGCCGCCACACCGACGCCGAGGATCGCGCTCAGGCCCACGAGCTGGCCCGCACTTTTGGCGGCATCCTTGGGGCGTTTGGCCCCCAGATGCTGGCTTGTGACGACAGCGCCGCCGGTGGCCAGCGCACCGAACAGCGTGATGATCAGCTGGTTGATCATATCGACGAGCGATACACCGGAAATTGCGGCCTCACCCACTGACGATACCATAACGGTATCCGCCATGCCGACGAGAATTTCCAGCATCTGCTCAATGATGAGCGGCCAGAGCAGCGTCAGCAGCTGGCGGTTGGTAAACAGCCTTTCCTTTTTCATTTTTACAATACATCTCACTTTCCCAGCTTCGAGTATAGCACAAAAAAAGCCCCCGCGCAATGCGGGGGACAAAAAGGCTTTCCCCGAGGGGGAAGCTGTCACCGAAGGTGACTGATGCGGGCAGAGCTTGCCATGGTTTCCCGTTTACCGGGCAGCGTTGTAAACTCCGCCCTCATCCGGCCCTGCGGGGCCACCTTCCCCCGAGGGGGAAGGCTAAGGGTATTTACTCATACCGCAGCGCTTCGATCGGGTCGAGCTTGGCGGCCTTGTTGGCAGGATAATAGCCGAAGAACACGCCGATGGCCATACTGAAGCCGACGGCGATCAGGATCGCAGCGATGCTGGGCTTGGCGGCATAGCCCACCACATTGCTGAGCACCGTGCCCAGCGCCAGGCCCAACACAATACCGATGAAGCCGCCGATCAGGCAGAGGATGACGCTCTCGGTGATAAACTGCATACGGATGGCCGACGCAGGCGCGCCCAGCGCCTTGCGGGTGCCGATCTCGCGGGTGCGCTCCGTCACGGAGACCATCATGATATTCATAACGCCGATGCCGCCGACGAGCAGCGACAGCGCCGCGATGGCCGAGATGCCGAGCGAAACCGTGCTCATCATACTGGTCATCGAGTCGAGCAGGCTCGCCAGGCTCGATGCGCTGACCGTCCAGGAGTCGTTGCGGGTGTAGTAGCTGGCGAAGAAATCCCCCACCGTGTTGACGAAGTCCGTGACATTGACCGTGCCGCCGTTGGCCACAACGGTGATGCTCTGGTACCCTGCCCCCGCCCCGGCGATGGCCTTGGCAACGTCCAGCGGGATGTAAAAGTCCGTCTGGATGCTGTCGTCGTCGCTGCTGCCGAACATGCTGGAGTAGCTGTCCTCTGTGTATTTGTATACGCCCTGTATATAGAACGTGTACAAATTCTGATTGATGGTCAGCGTGACCGCCTTGCCGATGGCGTCCTGCGCACTGCCGCCGATGGCCTGCTCGACGAACTTTTCCGACACGCAGGCGACCTTGCGTCCGGCATCCCTGTCGTCGTCCAGCCAGCGTCCGTACAATATCTGCGAATCATCGTTCCTGGCTGCCAGTGCCGCATGATTGATGCCGCTGACAGTGGCCGTGATGGTCGTGGTCGGGTCACCGTATTTGGCAGTCGTGCCGCTGCCCACCTGCTGGGTCAGTTCGATGTGATGGACCTGGGTCGGGAAAGCGGCTGTAAAATCGTTTATCATCGCATCGGTGATAAGGTCTGCGTCCGACGGTTTGGAATCCATAAACCGGCGCAGCTGGACGCCCTGGGACGTACCCGACGTGTCGGAGCTGCTTTTCTGCGTTACCGTGACAGAAATGTTACTGGCACCCATGCCGGACATCGAGTCCATGACCGAACCGGTCATGCTGTTGCCGACGGTCTCGATGGCAATGACCGCCGCAATGCCGATGATGATGCCCAGCATCGTGAGCAGACTGCGCATTTTATTGCTTCTGACGCTGGTCAGCGCCATGCCGATATTCTCAAAAAGCTGCACGTTCGCCGGTCCCCTTTCGTTCGCCCACGATCAGGCCGTCGCGCAGCGTCAGCACCCGCTGGCATTCCTCGGCCAGCTCGGGGTTGTGCGTGATGAGCACGATGGTCTTGTGGTATTTTTCATGCAGCTCGTGAAAGAGATCCATCACGACGCGGCTCGTCTGGCTGTCCAGTGCGCCGGTAGGCTCGTCGGCCAGGATCAGCGCCGGCTCATTGACCATGGCGCGGGCAATCGCGACGCGCTGCTTCTGTCCGCCGGAAAGCTCGTTGGGCTGGTGGCGCATCCGCTCGCCCATGCCGACGCGCTCGAGCCATTCCTTGGCGCGGCGGGTGCTCTCCCCTGCCGGGACGCCCGCATACAGCATCGGCAGTTCGACGTTTTTTAACGCGCTCTGGCGTCCGATCAGGTTATACGTCTGGAACACGAACCCGATTTTGCGGTTGCGGATGGCCGCCAGGTCGTTGTCGTCGGCGTCGTGGATGTTGACGCCGTCCAGCACGTACTCGCCCGCCGTGGGCTTGTCCAGCACGCCGATAATGTTCATCAGCGTGGACTTGCCGGAGCCGGACTCGCCCACGATGGCGACGAACTCGCCGGGGTAGACGGTCAGGTCGATACCGTGCAGAATTTCCAGCTCGTTCGGCTGGCCGATGTAGTAGCTCTTGCGGATGCCCTGCATCTGGATCAGGGGCTGCGCGGGGTGCGCGGCCTCCTCCCCTATCAGGCTCTTGGCAATATTCTGCGCAAACTGTTGTGTTTTTTCCGGCATTATTGACCTCCCGGGCCGCCGGGGCCGCCGCCGGGACCGCTCATGACGACGGTGCCCTCGGGCATATTGCTGGCGTCGCCGACGTAAAGGTCGCCGTTCTCCATCATCTGCACATCGCTGTCGGACGTGCCAGACTCAATGCCCTGGGTCAGGTCCGCCGTGGCGCGGATGACGTCGCCCTCGTTCAGGTCGCTGCCGGTGATCTCCACATAGTAGTCGTTGGTGTCGCCCTCGGTGACGGCGACCTGCTCAAAGGTCATATCGACGCCCTCTCCGCCGGTCTTGCGCAGCACGTAGGTGCTGCCGTCGTCGTTGGTGCCCACGGCGTCGCGCGGGACGGTAAAGACGTTGTCCTTGGTGCTGATGACGATCTCGACCTTGGCGGGAATGCCGACCAGCAGACCGCTGTCCTGCCCGTTGACCGTGACGGTAGCGCCGAAGCTGCCGCTGTCGTTGGCGACAGGGTCGATACGGGTCAGGGTACCGGTGACGGTGTCGTCCGTGGCGTCGCTGGTGATGTTGCACTGCAGGCCGGTCTTGAGCCTGCCGACGGAGCTGGCCGGGATCGTGACCTCCACCGTCAGGTTGTCCACATCCTGAATCGTGGCCACCGTGCCGCTGCACACCGCGCCCACCGTGGCGTCCAGCGCGGTGATCGTGCCGTCCATCGTGGCAGTCAGGGTGCAGTTTTCCAGTGCGGTCTGCAGATTGGTCAGGGTGTCGTCCTCGCGCTGGGACTGCGCGAGCTTCGTCTCGGCGTTGTCCACGCTGCGGGACGCGCTTGTCGCGCTGTTCTGATAGGACTGCTGCGCCTGCTCCAGCGCCTCGCGGTACTGCTCAATTTTATTGTAGGTCTGGCTGACGGCGTCAAAGCCCTGCAGGCCCAGCTCCGGGATGCTGCACTGGCCCTTGGCGATATTTTCCCGGCTGGTGTAATCCGCGATCTGGCCCTGCAGACCGTCTGCGCGGGCCGTGTCGCCGTCCTGCTGGGCTTGGGTCAGCTGAATGTTCAGGTTGGCAAGGGTGTTCTCGTACCCGGCGATCTCCTCGGCGTAGCGGGTGTACCAGTCGGTGACGATCTCACGGTTCGTCTTGCCGCTGTTGGCGGCAGACGCCATCGAGGTATAGTAGTCATCCATGCCCAGCGTGTCGTAGTTCTTCTGCGCCTTATCGAGATTTTCCTGCGCCGTAGCCAGGTTTGTCGTCTGATCCTCGACGGCCTGGGTGTAGTTCTTCCGGGCGTCGGTCCGGGTGTCGCTGAGCTGCAGCTGCGCGTTGGCGATCTGCTTTTCCACGTCGGTGGTGTCCAGCGTGGCGATGACATCGCCCTTCCTGACCGTGTCACCGACAGCGACGTTGACTGCCGTGACCTTGTAGGTCTTGACGGAATCCGACGCCGTGACGCTGGCGCTGCTGCCGGCCTTGACCGTGCCAGTCACGCTGACCGTATCGCTCAGGGTCGTTTTGGTCAGCACGGTGGTGCGCACGAACTGATAGCTATCGGCGGCGGCCTTGTCGGTCTTGCCCAGCACGTTCACGAGGACGAGGGCCGCGACCAGCACAATGACCAAAAAGATCGTCAGCTTTTTGTGGCGTTTGACCCAGCCGAGCGGGCCGCGTCGGGTTTGTGTTTTTTCTGCCATACCGGGTTCCCTTCTGTTTTCGGAGATTTTTTGACAAAATTTAGTATATATTGCAAATGTGTTGGATTTTTGAAAGAAACATGAAAAAAGGCGGCACATCTTAGAAAGATGTGCCGCACGGACTTTTCTATAAGGCTTCCCCCTCGGGGGAAGCTGTCGCCCGCAGGCGACTGATGAGGGCAAAGCTTACGGCCACTTCCCATTCACGGGCAACAGCCACTAGGCCGCCCCTCATCCGGCCTCGGGCGGGGCCTCGGCCACCTTCCCCCACGGGGGAAGGCAACCTTACCGCTCCTCGCGGAAGTAGGCCAGACCCAGATGAGCCGGGGGCTGGTTCTCCTTCTTCTTGCGCATCGAAACGACGATCAGGACGATGATCGTGACGACGTAGGGCAGCATCTGCACAAGATCGGTGATGTGGCTGGCCATCGTGATGCCGAGCAGCGACGGCAGGAACTGGTACAGCCAATAGAGCATACCGAACAGGTACGCGCCCCAGATGGCGTTCAGCGGCTTCCAGGTCGTGAAAATGACCAGCGCCACGGCCAGCCAGCCCAGCGCCTCGATCTGGCCGGTGGTCGCCCAGATACCCTGGTTGTAGTCCAGTACATAGTACAGGCCGCCGATGCCGCAGATACCTGCGCCGATGCAGGTGGACAGGTACTTGTACAGCGTAACGTTGATGCCCGCGGCGTCCGCGGTGGCGGGGTTCTCACCGACGGCGCGCAGATTCAGGCCCGCACGGGTGCGGGTCAGGAACCAGTGCAGCACCACAGCCAGCAGAATGGCCGCATAGACGAGAAACCCGTAGGAGAACACGACCTGCCCGATGTCGCCCAGACCCGACAGCACGGGAATTTTGGCGCTGAACGCCTTGTTGGCGACGGGAGCGGCGGAGTAGCTGGCGCCGTTCAGGATAAACACGCCGAAGAAGTTTGCCACACCCATGCCGAAGGTCGTCAGCGCCAGACCGGTGACGTTCTGGTTGGCGCGCAGCGTGACGGTCAGCAGGCAGTAGAGAAGGCCCATCAGAAGCGAACCCAAAAGCGAGCAGAGCATCGGGATGCCGATGGCAAGGAAGGCGTTCATGTCGGCTGCGGGCGTTGACTGCTCGTAGAAGAACGCGCCGATGACGCCGCAGATACCGCCCACATACATGATGCCGGGGATACCCAGGTTCAGATTGCCGGACTTCTCGGTGAGGATCTCGCCGGTGCTGCCGTACAGCAGGGGGATACCCTGCATGACCGCGCGGGGGATGAAGGATACAATATCAAAATTCATTTTCTCACGCCTCCTTCTTTCCGGAAGAACGGAACTGGACCTTGTAGTTGATGAAGAACTCGCAGCCGATGATGAAGAACAGGATGATGCCCGTCAGGATATCGGCGAAGGAGTGGTTTAGGCCGAACACACTGGAGATCTCGCTCGCGCCGCGGCTCAGAACCACGATAAGAAGGCTCGTGAAGATCATCATGATGGGGTTGAACTTGGCCATCCAGGAGACCATGACCGCTGTGAAGCCGCGTCCGCCGACGATGGTGGTGGTCAGCGTGTGGTCCGTACCGGCGGTGAGCAGCAGGCCGATGAGGCCGCAGATCGCGCCGGAGAGGATCATCGTGCGCACGATGACGCGCTCGACCTTGATGCCCGCATAGCTCGCGGTGCGCTGGCTCTCACCGACAACGGCGATCTCATAGCCGTGGTTGCTGTAATTGAGATAGAGGTACATAACGCCCGTGAGGATCGCCACAAGCAGGATCGGGAGGAGATAGCGCTGGCCGCCGAGAACGGGGAGCCAGCCGGCCTCGGTATTCTGGTTGATGATACCGATCTTGCCCGAGCCCTTGGGCACTTCCCACACGATGATGAAGAACGCGGCGAGCTGTGTCGCGATGTAGTTCATCATGAGCGTGAAGAGCGTTTCGTTCGTGTTCCACTTGGCCTTGAAGAAGGCGGGGAGGAAGCCCCAGAGGGCACCCGCAGCCAGTGCCGCGGCCAGAGAGACCAGGATCAGCACTGCGTTGGGGAGCTTGTCAGCCAAGCAGATCATGCAGGCAGCCGTAGCCAGACAGCCAATGAGCACCTGACCCTCGGCGCCGATGTTCCAAAAGCGCATTTTAAAGGCCAGGGACAGGGCCACCGAGGTCAGGGCCAGGGGCACGAACACTTTTAAATAGTTCTCAAAGGTCTTATACGCGATCTTGTTGCCCACCATCCCCATGGTGAACATG
>ENA-UPTB01002201-UPTB01002201.1-human-gut-metagenome-genome-assembly--contig:-NODE-2201-length-14203-cov-18.922979_pt1 | contig 14203 bp, 16 predicted proteins | sample MGYA00250046_ERZ773369 | MGnify/ENA primary metagenome ERZ773369 (study PRJEB29103, sample SAMN06111938) | human gut metagenome | biome: human gut; feature: ankylosing spondylitis patient; material...
TTCAGGGCGAACAAGCTGTCTTGTAATGTCCGCGGTGCCACCTGAATTACCGGAAGTGTCCGGTCGCTCACGCGCTCAAGTAAAAGCGCTGCTCCGTTAACGCTGAGCCTGCGGCGCACCTACTGGCGGCGCATTTTTATCCCTGCGCCCTGTTCAGTTTGCTGCTCCCGGGTGTTCGTTCACGCACCGTCCGCGCACGGCTCCCAGCTCTGCCGCGCTCTCTGTGGCGTTGTGATGCGCTACTTTTCCCAATCACTGCATTTCCTAGTAAATATAGCACTTTGCCGCCGTTTCGTCAAGTATCCGGGCCAAGCAGCGCCTGCACAAGGCCGTTGGCCGCAAGCTGCCCGGCGTAGAGGGCCTCGTTGAGGTTATTGCCGTGGCCTCCTATCTCGATGAGCAGACTGCCGGTGGTGAGGTCCTGATTATAAAAGCGGTAGCTGAACAGCACAGGCCGGGTGAAACCGGGGTACATCCCCTCCATGCTCCGCTCCCATGCGGCGGCGAAACGGAGGTTCTGCCGCCAGCCCGGCAGCCGGACGCTGCCGCCGTTGTCGCACCCGCAGATGATCATCACCTGCGCGGCCTGCCGCCCGTTCACGGTGCAGACCGGGGCCATCCGGGAACCTCCCTCTGTCTCGATGGCGTCCCGGTGGACGTCCAGCACCACCTTGATGCTCGGATACTGCGCCAGATACCGCTGGACGACAGCCCGGCTGTTCTCGTAGCTGCCGGTGTAGCTGGGGTAGTCGTTCAGGGTCTCGTCGTGGAGGGTGTTCAACCCGGCGGCGTTGAGGGTGTCGGCCATCACCCGGCCCACGGCACACATATTCAGGTTCGTGTCGGTGGTACGGGCGCCGTCGCCGGGCGAATACCACAGCCCCGCCGAGAGGCGGTAGTCCTCAGTGGCGTGGGTGTGCATGATGAGGATCTGCGGGTCAGGGCTGTCCTTTTCGACGCCAAAGGGCAGTGGCTCCTGTATCTCTGCTGCGATGTCCGCCGCAGTCTGTCGGGTGTTGTTCTTGATGCTGCCCGCGCCGCAGGCAATGTACTTTTCACCGCTGCCTTGCGGGTAATTTTTTTCAATCACTGCGCCCGCGCCTTCGGGCCGGGCGGCGTCGCCCAGAAGCTCCACAAGATAACTTTCGATGCCGCCTGTCGGGGCGGCGGCTTCGGGCTGAGAGGCGGCAGTCCCGGTGCTTTCAGGGGCGGCTTCGGCCACAGATGCGGCCTCCTCCTGTGCCGCGCCGGAGACGGCCTTTCGGCTCAGGGAGAGTGCCGTCTGCGCCGCCGGGACAGGCCCGGCGATGACCGCCGCCAGCCCCAGCACAACACTGTGGACCATAATGGTCAGAGCCGCAAAAAGGGCCGCTGCGCCCAGAAAGGGCAGCAGATGGCTCTGCCCGGCCTCGCCATAGCGCATAGACTGCCCCCTCCCCTTTTGTTTTATCCATACAATATGATGGACGGCCTGGTTTTATCCCACCAGCCAGCAGAGCTGGGCGATGCTGAGCCTCGGCTGCAAGGCGCGGTTAATGGCCGCGCCCAGCAGGGCGGCCCCGTGGGCGATGACGCTGTCCAGTTCCCGGGGCGTCACCACGAGGTCTTTGCCCTCCTGCGCCATCATCAGGGTCGGGATGCCCGCCGCGATCACCGGCAGGCCCAGACGGGCCGCGTCCAGATGCTTGCTGCTGCCGGGCTGGGCCGGACAGAGGCCGGTGTCGGAGAACTGCAGCGTCCGGCCCAGACGCTGGGGTTCCGACGAGCAGAGGCTGTCCACACAGATGAGGGCCGTGGGCCGCACTTCCCGCACCAGCGCACCGGCCAGCTGCTGCAGGCTCAGACCGGTGGACGCCGAGACGCCCGGGGCCACCGCCGCCACCGGGCGGATGCCCTTCACCGGCGGACGGCCTGCGCCCATCGTGACAAAAATTTTCTGAACGGTGCGGGGGCCGAGGGCGTCGGCGGTGACCCGGCGGTTGCCCACGCCCAGCACCAGCACCGGCCCCTCCGGCGGCAGAAGCGCCCGCAGCTCGTCCGCTGCCTGCTCGATGACCTCGGCGTCCCGCTCGTCCAGCACACTGACGCTGGGGACTTCCAGCGTGACGTACCGCCCCCGGGGCTTTTCGAGGCCCTCCCGGGCGATCTCCACCCGCGTCACCGTCACGCCGCCCCGTTTTGCCGTGGCCGCGCGGATTCCGCCGGGCAGGTCAGTCGCGGCCGTGTAGAGCTCGTCCGCCATATCTGTCAAGCGCATGATTTTCCCTCTTTTCTGCTCTGTTTGCCGCCAAAAAGCCGGTTTTTGGGCCTGGCGGCACAAAAAGTATGGGAAAATCAAAACTTTTTGAAACAAAAATCGAAAAAATGCTTGCGCTGGAACGGCAAATATGGTATCATAAGGTGCGCTGTTATAGGTAGCCAAGGAGGTGGAACGAATGCCTAACATCAAATCTCAGAAGGACCGCGTCGTGCAGGCTGCTGCAGAGCAGGCTCACAACAAGGCCATTAAGACCAACCTGAAAACAGTCGTCAAGAAGGCAGACGCTGCCATCGATGCGAATGCCGCTGACAAGGACGCAACCGTCCTGGCTGCTGTTTCCGCGATCGACAAGGCTCGCGCTAAGGGTGTCATCAAGAAGAACACCGCTAGCCGCAAGATCAGCCGTATGGCAAAGCGTGCTAACAAGAACGCTTGATCGCAGTTTGATTGACGAACAAAACCTCTGTACCGGAGCGCCCGGTACAGGGGTTTTTGTTTTTTACGCCACCGGCTCCGGCAGGTCCAGCAGGGTGGCTGGGTCCAGTGTCCGGGGCGGTTCCAGCAGCTGTTCCGGCGGCAGCGGCAGGGGCGGTTCCGCCCACACGCCCCACACAAACCAGGCCGTGGGCACCGCCGCCGCAAGACCCAGCGCAGGCAGCGCCAGCCCCGGCATCGTGCACACCCGGCTGCCGGGCAGCATTGCCGCCGCCGTGCACAGCAGCTGTGCTGCAAAAAGCTCCCATAAAAGGGTCGTCCAGCGGTGTTTCATCGTTCATCGCCTCCTGTTTTCCACATTCTAGCGCAGAGCTGTTAAAAAACAGGGCGAAGGATGGCAGCCAGACCGATTTCCCGCACCCAGGCTGACAATTCAGCCGGGGCGTTTTTCGGTCCCATGGCGCATTGCGCCGGTCAGAAACACCGCCGACACGGCACCGGCCCCCAGCAACACCCCTGCCGGACAGACGGAAAACACATCGAACAGTACCCCGTACACGGCCTGCCCCACCGGCTGGGTCAGGCTGGCCAGCGCCATTGTACAGCCGGTCACCCGGCCCAGCTGTGCCTGCGGCAGCACCGTCTGCAGCCGGGCAAAGAACCACACATTGAACCGCATGGCGGCGGCCATCACCCCAAAGCCGCACAGGGCCACCCCGCCGCAGGCAAGCGGTGGTACCCAGAGCACGACGCCCATGGCGGCGCACAGCCCGGCAATGCCCAGCAGAAGTCCCAGGGCCTGCCGGTCGGACAGTGGGTGTCGGCTGCGGCCTGCCAGCGCTCCGCCTGTAAGGCCGCCCACGCTCAACACGGCCTGAACGGCCCCCAGCACGGCATCGCTTTGCCCCAGGTACTGCACGATCACCACCGGGATGCCCACTACCACCGCCGGGATCTCCACAAGGTTCACCAGCGCCATGATGCCCGCCAGCCGCAGCAATTCCGGCCGGCTGTGATACAGATAAGTAAGGCTCTCCCGCAGGTCTGCCGCAAAATCCGGTTTTCTTTGCGTGCGTGGCTGCGGCCGGTCGCCGGGGATGCGGATCTGCCACTCCAACAGAGCGGAAGCGGCAAAGCAGGCCCCACACAGCACCAGCAGGGGCCCCAGCCCCATCACACCCAACAGCGCACTGCCCAGCAAGGGCCCCAGCAGCTCATCCAGCGTATCGACCAATTGGATCACCGCATTGCCCTGCACAAGGCGGTCTCCCGCCAGCAGCAACGGCAGGCTGGCCCGCACCACCGGCTGATACAGCCCCTGCAGCGCATAAAGCGCACAGAGTGCCGCCGGCACCCACAGAACTGTCGGCAGGTTGTCGGCGGAGGCTGCGGCACCCAATGCAAGCCCGGCGGCAGCAAGGTCCAGCGCCGCCATGAGCCGCGCCTTGCGGCAGCGGTCAGCCAGAACGCCTCCGGCCAGTGTCCCGGCCAGCGCTGGAAGCAGTGCCAGCGCAGTCGCCGCACCGTACACCGCCGCCGAACCGGTCTGTCGCAGCAGGATCAGCGGCAGCACGAACCGCAGCGCCGCATTGCCGAACAGCGAAATGATCTGCCCCAGTACCACCTGTACAAATGGTCCCATCGTATCACCCTTTCTTTTTCATTTACAGACCATCGGTCTGTAAAATCGTCTGAAAAAGGCGGAGCTTTCTCCGCCGACTCTTTTTCTGTTATTTCTCCGGGCACAGTTCTTCCAGCTGAAGGGCCTGTTCCTCCGTGAGCAGGTCCAGCCCCAGCGCCCTTGTCATCTGCTGAAAGACCCGGTTGCGTGCTCGCTGCTGCGTGCGAGTCGTAGGGCGGCTCTGGGGCGGCAACCACAGATCGGCCAGAAAGAACAGCGCACCGGCCAGTGCATCGGGGTCTCCGGTATGGATGCTGCCATCGGCCACGCCCTGCCGGACAAGGGGTGCAATGCACTCCGGCACCAGACGTTCCTCGATGCTCTGCCACTCCAGTACCAGAAAATACGGGTCATCGGTCAGGTGCGGCAGGGTGCGGCCCATGCGCTGCTGCCGGTCCCCTGCAAAGGACATCGCAAACACTGCCTGCAGCTTCTGCAGGCCGGTCAGACCCGCTGCTTCCCGGATGCGGCGCAGCGGCTCCCACATCTCATCCCCCATGCGGTCACCCACCTTCCGGGCGATCTCCTCCTTGGAGCGGAAATGATGGTACACCGCCCCCTTGGAAAGTCCCGTGGCGTCGATGATGTCCTGCAAAGTGGTGCTCTGGTAGCCCTTTTCCGCAAAGAGCGCGGCGGCGGCATCCAGGATCTTTTCCACCGTCTGTTCCGGATATTTGTTGCGCGGCATCTGCTCGTCCTCCTTTACAGACCGCCGGTCTGTATCTTCAGCATACACCCGCCGCGCCGTCCTGTCAAGCCGTTTTTTCAGTTCTGGTCGTGGCTCTTGCCCACCCAGGAGCACACCACGCCGCACACAAGGCTGGTGGTAATGCCGGCCGCAGCGGCAGTGAGCCCGCCCGTGAGGATGCCCACGGCTCCCTCTTCCTCCAGTGCGGTGCGCACCCCTTTTGCCAGCAGGTGGCCGAAGCCCAGCAGCGGCACTGTGGCCCCGCAGCCTGCAAACTCGGCCAGCGGGGCATACCACCCGATGGCCGACAGCACCACCCCGGCCACCACATAACCCGTGAGGATGCGGGCCGGGGTCAGGCCGGTGAGGTCGATGAGCAGCTGCCCCACCACACAGATGCCGCCGCCCACACAGAACGCCCAGAAATAATTCATGCTCCGCTCTCCTTCTCCGGCGCGCGCAGCTCCACAAGGTGCGCCACCGCCGGGATGCTCTCCTTCTGCAGAAAAGTGGTCTGACTCATCAGGGCACCGGTGGCCACGAACAGCACCCGCTTCTGGCTGCGGCGCAGCAGGCGGGGCAGGATGTGCCCGCACAACACCGCGGCACAGCAGCCCGGCCCGGAACCGCCGCTTTTCACCTGCTGTTCCGCGGCGTCGAACAGGATGCAGCCGCAATCCACATGGTTCTTCACCAGCAGGCCCTCGGCCGCCAGCAGCTCCCGCAGCAGGCTGCTGCCCACCTGCCCCAGGTCCCCGGTGTAGATGCAGTCGAATTCCTGCGGCTCGGTGTGGGTGTCGGCAAAATAATGCAGCAGGGTGGACGCGGCTGCCGGGGCCATGGCCGCGCCCATGTTGTTGATGTCCCTGACCTGATAATCCTGCACACGGCCGAAGGTGGCCGCCGCTATCGGCACGCCCGGCCCGGCAGGCTGCAGCAGGCAGCAGCCTGCCGCCGTTACGGTCCACTGAGCGGTGGGGGTGCGTACAGCGCCGTAGCTCAGCGGGGTGCGGAACTGCCGCTCGGCGGCACAGAAATGGCTGGACGCCATGGCCAGCAGGTGCTCCGCCGCCCCGGAGGCGCACAGCGCAGCGCCCAGCCCCAGTGTTTCCGCCATGGTACTGCAGGCCCCGAACACCCCGGCAAAGGGTACACCCAACTCCCGCATGGCATAACCGGAGGCCGTACACTGGGCCTGCAAGTCCCCTGCCAGCACCAGCCGGACCTTTTCTTCGGGCAGCTGCGCCTTCTGCAGGCAGAGCCGGGCCGCCCGAAGCTGCAGGTATTTTTCCGCCGCCTCCCAGCTGCTCTGGCCGAACCGGTTGTCACTGCTCAGCTCATCAAAGGCTGCAGCCAGCGGGCCTTCCCCCTCCTTTTTGCCGCCCACCGCCGCCTGCGCAGCGATCACGGGCGGCGTGCGGAACAGCAGTGTGTCGCCGCATCGTTGTGTCATGAACAAAATTTCTCCTTTCCGGCAAAAAATCCACCGGGTTGTGCTATACTATAGAGAGCCGCTGTGCAATCTGCGGCCCGGCTGCATCGTATTATACAGGGAGCAGCCCTTTCAGCCACAGCACCGCGCCGTACACCACCGCCGCCAGCGTGCCGTATACGATGACCGGCCCGGCGATGGTGAACATCTTGGCTCCGGTGCCCAGCACCCGCCCTTCCGCTTTGAACTCGATGGCCGCACTGACCACTGCATTGGCAAAGCCGGTGATGGGCACCAGCGACCCGGCCCCGGCCCGGGCGGCCAGCTTCTGGTACCAGCCCAGCGTGGTGAGCACCGCCGAAAGTGCGATCAGGCTGCAGCTGGTCAGGGTCCCGGCCAGCTCGGTTTCCACTCCAGCGGCCAGAAACCGCTGCCGCAGCACCTCGCCCAGCAGGCAGATACCGCCGCCCACGCAAAAGGCCCACGCGATGTCGGCCAGCAGGGGCGAATGCGGCCCTGTGCGCCGCACCCGGCGCGCATATTCCTGTGCTGTCATCTTCATTGTGCTCCCCTCCGGGCATAGCTTGCCCCGGCAGGCCGCACGTTATCCGTTTTTGGAAAGAAGGTTTGCTGTTATGCGTTCTTCCGCTTCTTCCCGGCCTTCCCCCAGCGCACATCCCGCACCCCGCCGCAGACGCCGCCATGGCCGCCGCCTGTTCTGCCTGACCGTGCTGGCCTGCTGTGTGGCCGGATGCATCGCCTTTGCGCTCAGTCAGGAGCCGCAGGCCGCCGCATCGTCTGCCGCATCGCAGCCCGCGGCCAGCAGCTCGGACGCAGAAAACGGCCTGCTGACCGCCGCTCAGGCGCAGGCCCTGCTGGATGACCCCCGCATGGTGCTGGTGAACCACACCCACAAGCTGGCGGACGATTACACCATCACCACCAAGGAGTGCGGCTCTTCCACCGCCATCAACAAGGACCTGCAGACCGAGGCCGCCGATGCCTTTTTTGCCATGCAGGCTGCCGCTGCGAAGGACGGTGTGGACATCCGGATGCAGAGCGGCTACCGCAGTGTGGACTACCAGACCAGGCTTTACAACAACAAGACCCAGTATTACCGCGACCAGGGCTGCAGCGAAGCCGACGCCCGGGCCAAAGCGGCCGCCATCGTGAACCCGCCGGGCTACTCCGAGCACGCCACCGGCCTTGCCGCCGACCTGAACACCCCGGAGCACACCAGCCTGGACGAGGGCTTTGAGAATACCGCTGCCTTCCGCTGGCTGTGCCAGCACGCGGTGGAGTACGGCTTTATCCTGCGCTACCCCAAGGAGGCTGAAGCCGTCACCGAGATCACCTACGAGCCGTGGCACTGGCGCTATGTGGGGCCGGAAAACGCCGCCCTTATCAGCCAGAGCGGCCTGTGCTTTGAGGATGCCATTGCCGTTTTGCAGAAGCTGGCCGCCGGCCAGTCCGTCACCGGTTAAGAATGTGTAAAACCCGCCGGCAAAAGGGTGCCTGCGCGTTGCATTTTGCCCCCCGATATGGTAAGATAATACTGTTCTGCCCGGTGTGCGCACACACACCCGCAGCCGAACGAATGATTTCAACAAAAGAAGGAATAATTTATGATAAACCGCACAAAAATCGCATCTCTGGCTGTCTGCGCCATCCTGTCTGCCGCTGTGCTGACCGGCTGCGGCGGCTCCGCCGCTTCTTCCTCCACGGCTTCTTCCGCCGCCCCGGCTGCTTCTTCGCAGGCAGCTTCCAGCGTCGTGAGCTCCGCCGCTGCCGAAGAGAACGGTGCATCCGATCTGGACGGCATCTACAACGCCCTGCTGCAGGCAGACCCCATCTCCAACCAGTTTGAGATCGCCGCCATGAACATTGAGTACGACTTCGGTCTGCAGGCCGAGGACGTGGTGAGCTACAAGGGCGTGAAGAGCAACGACAACGGCGACGCCGGCCTGGTGCTGGTGATCGAAGCTGCCGACGGCAAGGCCGAGGACATTGCCAACCAGCTGACCGCCTACCAGCAGGACCAGGTGGCTTTCTACGGCAACTACGCCGAGTTTGCCCAGGCACAGAGCAACGTGGAGAACGCTGTCATCGCCTTCAAGGACAACCGCGTGGTCATGGCCATCGCTTCCAACGAGTGCACTGCCGATCTGGACAGCGCCGTGGACAGCGCACTGAACAGCTGATCTGATCTTATCCGAGCCGGTGCCGCTGCGGCATCGGCTTTTTTTGAGCAAGCACAAAGGAGGCTGACGCTTTGGTTTTCAGCACCATTATTTTCCTGTTCCGCTTTTTGCCCATCACGCTGGCGCTGTACTACCTTGCGCCCGCAAAGCTCAAGAACACCGTGCTGTTCCTCTGCAGCCTTGTGTTTTACTGCTGGGGCGAGGTCCGTTTTTTCCCGGTCATGGTGGCCCTCATCCTCATCAACTATGTCTGCGGCCTTGCCATTGAGCATTTTGACGCAAAGCCCGCCCTGCGCAAAGTCTTTCTGCTCATTGCCCTCATCGGCAGCCTGGGCATGCTGTTCTACTTCAAGTATGCAAACTTCGTGCTGCGCAGCGCCAATGCCCTGCTGGGCACGGCCTTTGCCGAGATCCAGGGCATCGGCACCCTGCCGCTGGGCATCAGCTTCTACACCTTCCAGACCCTGTCCTACTCCATTGATGTCTACCGCCGGGATGTGAAGGCCGAGCGCAACATCATCGACTTTGGTGCCTATGTGGTCATGTTCCCGCAGCTCATTGCGGGCCCCATCGTGAAATACCGCGATGTATCGAATCAGCTGCACGTCTACAAGCACCGCTACACCCTGTCGCAGATCGAAGAGGGCATGACCCTGTTCACCTTCGGTCTGGCCAAGAAGGTGCTGCTGGCAGACGCCATCGGTGCCTTGTGGACCGACATCATCGGCGTGGCCGCCAGCCCTTCCACCACCTTTGTGGGGCTGGCCAACGCCTCCACCCCGCTGGTGTGGCTGGGCATCATCGCCTACAGCCTGCAGCTGTACTTCGACTTCTCCGGCTATTCCATGATGGGCATCGGCATGGGCAAAATGCTGGGCTTCGACTTCCCTGCAAACTTCAATTACCCGTATATCTCTGCTTCCATCACCGAGTTCTGGCGTCGCTGGCACATGACCCTGTCCGGCTGGTTCCGGGAGTATGTGTATATCCCGCTGGGCGGCAACCGCAAGGGCCTGAAGCGGCAGATTTTGAACCTGTTCATTGTGGAGCTGCTCACCGGCATCTGGCATGGTGCCAACTGGAACTTCATCTGCTGGGGCCTGTACTACTTTGTGCTGCTGGCCATCGAAAAGCTGTTCCTGCTGCCCCACCTCAAAAAGGGCAAAGTGTGGCCCCACATCTACACCCTGTTCCTCGTGGTGGTGGGCTGGGCCATGTTCGTGGGCAACGACACCGGCGTGAGCTTCGGGCTGCTGTTCCAGAAGCTGTTCATCCCGTCCGGCGGCGTATCCCCGCTGTATTTCCTGCGCAACTACGGCGTCCTGCTCATCGTCAGTGTGATCTGCTGCACCCCGCTGATCGAAAAGATCTGGAACACCCTGCGGCGCAATGTCATCACCCGCTGCGCCACCATCCTGTTGCTGCTGGTGGTCTCCACTGCCTATGTGGTGGGCAGCACCAACAGCCCGTTCCTGTACTTCAACTTCTGAGGGAGGTGTGACCCATGGACAAGCATGCAAAAAGATCTTCCCTGCTGCACTACCCGGTGCTGATCGTGTTCACCCTGTTCTTCGTGGGGCTGTTCGCACTGGATCTGATCACCCCGGACCGGGCCTACAGTGAGCTGGAGAATACCACCCTCAGCCAGCGCCCGGCCCTCACGCAGCTCTCGGCCAAGGGGCTGAACAGCTACTTTACCGCCTACACCAAGTACGTCAAGGATCAGGTATTCGGCCGCGACCAGTGGATCAGCCTGCAGAGCATGGTGGAGACCACCCTGCTGCAGAAAGAGCAAAACGGCGGCATCCTGCTGGGCAGGGAGCACATGATGTTCCCCCGCACCTTCGGGCTGCTCTCCAGCGAGGAGCGCACCCTGCCCAAGAATACTTCTGCGGTGGAGTCGCTCTGCCAGCGATACCCCGGCAAGGTGAATGTACTGCTGGCCCCGGCTGCATCGGACATCTACCCGGAGAACGTACCTGCCAACGCGCCCCTGCTGGACGAGAACACTTATCTTGATCCGCTCAGCGCCGCCGTGCAGGCCGCCGGAGGCCGCTTTGTGGACGTGCGCGGCACCCTGACCGACCACAAGGGCGAGTATCTCTATTACCGCACCGACCACCACTGGACGAGCCTGGGCGCTTATTACGCCTACCAGCAGCTGTGCGATGCGCTGGGTCTTACACCCTTTGACACCGCCGCCCACACGGCCCTGACCGCCGATCGCTTCTACGGCACCCACTACTCCAAGGCCCGCACCTGGAACGCCGTGCCGGACACCATCACCTGGTACGACCTGCCCAACCAGCTGACCATCTACAACGTGACGTCCGCCGGGCAGCCCACAGACGGCGAGACCACCGGCCTGTACGATACCGACAAGCTCACCGTCTACGACAAGTACGCCATGTTCCTGCATGGTAACAACGGCCTGAGCCGGGTGCAGGGCGACGGCACCGGAAAGATCCTTGTCATCAAGGACAGCTACGCCAACTGTTTCGTGCCCTATCTCACCGCCAATTACGCCGACATCGACGTGGTGGACTTCCGCAACTACAACTTTGGTCTGGACCAGCTGATCGCCGACAACGATTATGACCAGATTCTGGTGCTGTACAGCTTTGACAGCTTCAAGAGCGACCCCTATCTCTACCGCGCCGGTGTGACCGGCTGAGCGTTTTCCCGGTTTGTTCTGCCTGTGCCGCGTGCTTTTTGGCCGTGGCACAGGCATTTTTGCATTTTGTCAGATTATTGCAGGCTATTTTCACAATCTTTTCCAGTTTTTTTCATACGCCTTTCCGATTTTTGCACATTCTACCCAGAACCCCCTTGCAAAAAACAAACACCTGTTGTAAAATGAGGGTAGCGAGAGGGTCTCTCTCCATCCGAACCATTGAGGGAAACGAAGCGGCCCGTCAATGCGGACGGTGCGCTTCTTCAAAGGAGTGTGTGATACCATGAAACAAGATCTGCATCTGCCTGCTGATTATGCAGTGCTGTCCGATAACGAAATGACCTATACCCAGGGCGGCGGCGTGATCTCCACCCTGCTGGGCCTGTATAGTACCGGTGCCACCATCGTTGGCACGGGCGTGCTGGCTGCCAGCTACGCCTGGGGCATCCAGCAGACCCGTGACTGGCTCAAGCAGCCGGGCAACAAGGAGGGCAACATCTTCACGGTCTATGGCCGCGCCCTGGATGCGCTGAGCGCCGATATGAAGAAGTCCTCCAGCAACTTCCTGCGCGACGGCGTGTCGGCCGTCACGGTGTGCGCACTGGCTCCCGTGAGCCTGGTGCTGATCCTGCGCAAGTAAGTGCCCTTGCCTCCCGACGATGCAGTGCACAACAGGTGCACTGATGAAATATGTTTTGTGTAAAAGGAGTGTTACTATGGAAAAGACCATGATGCTTCCCGCAATGTACAATGTTCTGTCGCAGGAAGAGATGACCTACACCGAAGGCGGCGCTACCATGACCCAGGCTCTGCTGGCTGCTCTGCTGCCTCCCTACGGCTGGTACAAGGCAAGCACGGAGATCCGTGATTACCGCAAGAAGAACCCCAACACCTGGCTGGACACCGGCCTGGACGCCTTTGTGGCAGGCTGTGAGAAGAGCGTGACCAACGCCATCTACGGCATCGGCTGCGCTTACAACTTTGTGGCCATCAACATTGCCACCAGCGGCATCGGCCTGATCCCGGCAGCTTACATCATCTTCAAGAAGTAATTTGCCCGGAGATACCAAAGATCCACTGTGAGGGGGCTTCCCGATGGGAAGCCCCCTCGCTTTTTGTTTTGCGGCAGCAAAAAAGGCGGCGGCACCGTTCCGATGCCGCCGCCTTTGGCGTAAGTTTATGCGTTGAACATATCCTTCAGCTTTTTGAAGAAGCCCTTGCGCTTTTCGTAGTTCTCTTCTTTCAGGGTGCCCTCAAATTTCTTCAGGGCCTCACGCTGGGTCTTGTTCAGCTTTTTGGGGATCTCCACCTCGCACTTGACGTACATGTCGCCACGGCCGCGGCCGTTCAGGTACTGGATGCCCTTGCCGCGCAGGCGGAAGGTGGTGCCGCTCTGGGTGCCCTCCGGCACGGTGTACTCCACCTTGCCATCGATGGACGGCACCTGGATCTCGTCGCCCAGCACCGCCTGGCTGTAGGTGATGGGCACCGTGACCCACACGTCGTAGCCGTCGCGCTGGAACACCTCGCTGGGCCGCACGGTGACCATGACGATCACATCACCGGAGGGGCCGCCGTTGGCACCGGCATCGCCCATGCCGCGCAGTGCAAAGCTCTGGTCGTCGTCGATGCCCATGGGGATGGACACCTCCAGCGTCTTTTTGGTGGCCACCTTGCCGCTGCCATGGCAGACCTTGCAGGGGTTCTTGACCAGCTTGCCCTTGCCGCCGCAGCGGGAGCAGGGCTGCTGGGTCTGCATCACGCCGAAGGGGGTGCGCTGCTGACGGATCACGAAGCCGCGGCCGCCGCAGTCCGGGCAGGTCTCGGGGCTGGTACCGGCGGCACAGCCGCTGCCGTGGCACTCGGTGCACTCCTGCTGGCGGGTGATGGTGATGTTCTTCTTGCAGCCGTGCACGGCCTCGTCAAAGCTCAGGGTGATGCGCACACGGATGTCCTGACCCTTGCGGGGGGCGTTGGGATTGGCCCGACGGGACGAACCGCCAAAGCCGCCGAAACCGCCGCCGAAGATATCGCCGAAGATGTCGCCCAGGTCCACACCGTCGCCGCCAAAACCGCCAAAGCCGCCCGCACCGGGGCCGCCGCCGTTCTGGGCTGCGTAGGCCGGGTCAACGCCTGCAAAACCGTACTGGTCGTACAGCTGGCGCTTTTTCGGGTCCGAAAGCACCTCGTTGGCCTCATTGACCTCCTTGAACTTTTCCTCGGCTTCCTTGTCGCCGGGGTTGTAGTCCGGGTGGTACTTCATAGCGAGCTTGCGGTAGGCCTTTTTGATCTCCGCGTCCGTCGCCGTTTTGGATACCCCCAGCACCTCGTAATAATCACGTTTTTCCTGTGCCATATCCACTCACCTCTCCGGGAACGTCCATACCCGGGACTTGTTCCCGGTGGTTCCTCGCTCTATAACCAGCAAGAGCCGCCCCGGCAAAACCGGAGCGGCTTTTGCTATTCATGCGTGCGTGCCCGCCGGTTTGGCCGGACACCCACCGCTCATTTCATGGATCAGACTTCCTTGAAGTCGGCATCCACGACGCCGTCATCGTTGGGCTTCTGCTGGTTGTTGGGAGCACCTGCGTCGGGGCCGGGCTGTGCGCCTGCAGCCTGCTGTGCGGCAGCAGCTGCCTGGTACATCTTCTCGAACACCTGGCTCAGAGCTTCCTGCTTTGCCTTGATGTCGTCGATGGAGCCGGACTGCACGGCAGTCTTGAGGTCGGCCAGCTTTGCCTCGGCATCGCTCTTGACGTCTGCGGGCAGCTTGTCGCCGTTCTCCTTCAGCATCTTCTCGGTCTGGAACACCATCTGGTCGGCACCGTTGCG
>ENA-UPTB01002218-UPTB01002218.1-human-gut-metagenome-genome-assembly--contig:-NODE-2218-length-14145-cov-52.737347_pt1 | contig 14145 bp, 8 predicted proteins | sample MGYA00250046_ERZ773369 | MGnify/ENA primary metagenome ERZ773369 (study PRJEB29103, sample SAMN06111938) | human gut metagenome | biome: human gut; feature: ankylosing spondylitis patient; material...
AACGTGCGCGGGCTGATTCTCAACTGCCCGCAGACCTCCTCGCCCGTGAGCCACCTTTCCAGCCGCCCGCCGTCGCTTTTGCGCCTGAGGGCGGCGACTTTCTCCGAGAGGGCGTTGAATGACGCCAGCATCATCTCGAAGGTCTTTTTCTCGATAGATACGATTTCCATATACCAAAACATTTAATGATTTACCGCAAAGGTAACGCAGTCGCCTTGAATGCGTGCCGTTTTCCGCTATACGGCAGCTTGTTGCGCCGGTTGTCCGGGTTACGGAGTCACTTTCAAAGAAAATCTTACGTGAGTCACGTAATGAGTTGTTAAAGCCCCTTTTGTTTATTGCCGAATTTTGCCGCAGAGAAACAAAAGAAAGGACAAAATATGAAAGTGATAACGATTGAAAGTTCCGCCTTCACCGCCCTGACGGAACAGATAGCCGAGATAGCGGTCTATGTGCGTGCCGTTTCCGGTGAAAGGAAGGGAGAGTCTTCCGACATGCTGCTCACCACCCGCGAGGCGGCGCACCTGCTGAACGTGAGTACCCGTACCCTCCAACGTATGCGCAGCGAACAGCGCATCGGCTATATCGTGCTGCGCGGCAAATGCCGCTACCGCCGGTCGGAAATAGACCGCCTGCTCGCAGACTGCACCGTGGCAGAAGATGCAGCGACACTGACGGAACTGAAACGCAACCACACGCTGCGCACGGGCGGCGGCAAACCCAAAGGAAGGAGGACATAAGATATGGAACTGCTTACACGAAACAATTTTGAGGACTGGATGCAGAAGCTGATGGAACGGCTCGACCGTCAGGACGAGCTGCTGCTCTCCCTGCGACCGTCCGGCAAAGCCCCGAACCCGATGGAAAGTATCAGGATGTTCGACAACCAAGACCTCTGCATGCTGCTCCAGATAAGCAAGCGTACCCTGCAGCGCTACCGCAGCATCGGTGCATTGCCCTACAAGACGCTCGGCAAAAAGACCTATTACAGCGAGGAGGACGTACTGACATTCCTCTCCGAACACGTAAAGGATTTCCGCAAGGAAGATATAGCCTTCTACAAGGCGCGTATCCATAATTTCTTTAATAAATAACCCATTAAAACATTTTTCAAATGGCAAAGAAAACAACAGAAAAAGACGTGCTGATAGTCCGCGACGAGAAGACGGGCGAGATCAGTGTGGTAGCCGGGCTTAATGCCGACGGCTCACCCAAGCGTACCCCCGCAAAGGCGGAGAACGCACAGAGTTTCCTGCAATTCGACCGCCACGGCGACGTGCTGGACAACTTCTTCAAAAACTTCTTCCGGCAGTGCAAGGAACCCAGCCGCTTCGGTTTCTACCGTTTCGCGGCAGACCAAGCCGACAAACTGATGGAGGTGATGAAAGATCTGCTGAAAGACCCCGAAGCCAACAAAGAACTGCTTGCGCCCCACAAGGTGGACACTTCCGGCTACGAAAAGCAGGTAAAGGAAGAACAGACCGCCGGGATGCCGGAACAAAAACAGGAAGGACAACCCAAAGAAACCCAAAAACAGGAAGAAATGGAAAAGAAGCAGGAACAGAATCAGGAAAGCCCGCAACAACAGGCGCAGGGAAGACGTGGCTACCAACCCATTGACGAGAGCAAAATCAACTGGCAGGAGCTGGAAGAGAAATGGGGCGTGAAACGTGACGACCTTGAAAAGTCCGGTGATCTGAACAAGATGCTCAACTACGGCAAGTCCGATTTGGTGAAAGTGTCGCCCAAGTTCGGCGGCGAGGCTTTTGAACTGGATGCCCGCCTTTCCTTCAAGAAGGACGGTGAAGGCAATGTCAGCCTCGTGCCGCACTTCATCCGCAAGGAGCAGAAACTCGACGAGTACAAGGAACACAAGTTCTCCGACGAAGACCGTAAGAACCTGCGTGAAACGGGCAATCTCGGCAGGGTCGTGGACATCGTGGACAAGGAAACGGGTGAAATCATCCCCTCGTTCATCAGCATAGACCGCAAGACGAATGAAATCACGGACATTCCTGCAAACAAGGTGCGCATACCGGAGCGCATCGGCAAGACGGAAATCACCAAGCAGGAACAGGATATGCTGCGTGCCGGGCTGCCCGTGCGCGACAAACTTATTGAGCGCAACGACGGCAGGAAATTCGTCACCACTCTTCAAGTGAATGTAGAGCAGCGAGGCGTGGAGTTCGTACCGGGAACCGGCAGGTCGCCCCGTACTGCCCAGACGCAGGAAGCCAAGAACAATCCCACACAAGGACAGGCTCAGAGCATGGAAAATTCCGCAGCTCCACAGAAAGAGCAACGCCGCAACACGTGGACGAACGCAGACGGCAGCATCCGTCCCATCAGCAAATGGAGCGGCGTGAACTTCACCGACCAGCAGAAAGCCGATTACGCAGCGGGTAAGGCGATAAAGCTGGAGAACGTGACAGACAAACAGGGTTTCCATGCCACGATGTATATCAAGTTCAACCCGGAGAAGGGTCGTCCTTATCGCTACGACACCAATCCTGACAACGCACAGAAGGTAGCCCCCTCCAACGAAAGCCGCACACAGGTGGCGGTGAACAGCGAGGGCAAGACCAACGAGGCGACCAAGAACCTGAAAGAGCCGTTGCAGAAGGGACAGACCGCTCCGAAAGACGACAAACAGCAAAAGCAGCAGGAGAAGCCTCAGAAGAGAAACAATAAGGGCATGAAGATGTAACATCCCGTGTCCGCCACTAAATCCAAAGTAATAATTCATAAAAAAGTAATTAGCATGAAGACAATCATTGCAGAAAAGCCATCCGTGGCACGTGAAATTGCCCGCATCGTGGGCGCGACAAAAAGAGAGGAAGGGTATTTCGAGGGAGGCGGCTATGCCGTGACATGGGCATTCGGACACCTTGTCCAGCTTGCCATGCCCGACGGTTACGGCATACGCGGCTTCGTCCGTGACAACCTGCCCGTCATTCCCGAAACCTTCACGCTCATTCCCCGTCAGGAAAAGACAGAGAAGAGTTACAAACCCGACAGCGGCGTGGTGTTGCAGATAAAAATCATCAGCCGCCTGTTCAACGGCAGCGAACAGATCATCGTGGCGACCGATGCCGGTCGCGAGGGCGAACTTATCTTCCGATACCTCTACCATTACATAGGATGCGCCACCCCTTTCGTGCGCCTCTGGATAAGCTCGCTTACCGACAAGGCCATCCGCGATGGACTGCGCAACCTCGAAGCGGGGAGCAAGTATGACAACCTCTACCTCGCCGCCAAAGCGCGGAGCGAATCCGACTGGCTCGTGGGCATCAACGGCACGCAGGCTCTCTCCATCGCCGCCGGACACGGCACGTATTCCGTCGGACGGGTACAGACACCCACGCTGGCGATGGTGTGCGCACGCTACTGGGAAAACCGCCGCTTCACGGTGGAACCTTTCTGGCAACTCCATATTGCCGCTGACGGAGGCGATGGTGATACCGTGAAATTCTCTTCCACCGGGAAATGGAAGGAGATGGAGCCTGCCACAGTCTTATATAATAAGGTAAAGGAAACAGGCACAGCCACCGTCACGAAAGCCGAACGCAAGGAGAAGACGGAGGAAACACCGCTCCTGTACGACCTGACCACGCTCCAGAAGGAAGCCAACGCCAAGCATGGCTTCACGGCGGAACAGACGCTTGAAATCGCGCAGAAGCTCTACGAGAAGAAGCTCATCACCTATCCGCGAACCGGAAGCCGCTACATTCCCGAAGACGTGTTCGCGGAAATCCCCAAGCTGCTTGCCTTCATCGGCAGCCTGCCCGAATGGAATGGCAAGTTGCAGCCGAAAGCCGTGCCGACACGCCGCAGCCTGGACGGCGGCAAGGTGACAGACCACCATGCCCTGCTCGTCACGGGCGAGAAGCCGCTGTTCCTCTCCAAAGAGGACAGCACCGTCTATCACATGATAGCCGGGCGCATGCTTGAGGCTTTCTCCGAAAAATGCGTCAAGGACACTGCCACCGTCACGGCAGAGTGTGCCGGAGTGGAGTTCGTGGCAAAAGGCAGCATCATCAGGCAAGCCGGATGGCGTGCCGTCTATGGCAAGGAGAATGGAGAAGAGAACAACAGCCAAGAGGAAACCGCCGCCATTCCCTGTTGGCAGGAAGGCGACACGCTGGCACTGAAAGCCGCCTCCATCACGGAGGGAAAGACCAAACCCAAGCCGCTGCATACCGAAGCCACCCTGCTGTCCGCGATGGAAACGGCTGGCAAGGAGATAGAGGACGACGCATTGCGGCAGGCTATGAAGGATTGCGGCATCGGCACGCCCGCCACCCGTGCGTCCATCATCGAAACGCTTTTCAAGCGCGGCTATATGGAACGCTGCAAGAAGTCGCTTGTCCCCACCGAAAAAGGGCTTGCCCTCTACTCGGTCGTGAAGGCGATGCGTATTGCCGATGTCGCCATGACGGGCGAATGGGAAAAGGAATTGGCACGCATCGAGCGTGGGGAACTGCCCGCCGATGACTTCCGCAGGAAGATTGAGGCATATACACGGGAAATTACCTCCGAACTGCTGTCGTGCGACAAGCTGTTCGCCCGCAGGGATTCCGGCTGCAAGTGTCCCAAGTGCGGAGCGGGGACGATGCAGTTTTACGGCAAGGTCGTCCGCTGCGACAACGCGGAGTGCGGTCTGCCCGTGTTCCGCCTGAAAGCAAACCGCACCCTCTCTGATGATGAAATCAAAAACCTGCTCACCGACGGACACACGAAACTGCTCAAAGGATTCAAGAGCAAGCAGGGCAAGAGTTTTGATGCCGTAGTCGCCTTTGACGGGGACTATAACACGGTTTTCGTGTTCCCAGAAAGGAAAAGTAAAGCGACCTCTGCGAAAAGAAGAAAATAAATGTTTAACTTTGCCACTGGTTCAGAGTAATGAATTGTTCTTCGATACCGGATTACACTCATACTTTGGATTTAGTGGTGGCACTCGGAGGGATACCGGGTGCCTTTTTCTTCTCGTTTTCCAACGATTATCCCTATCATCATTATCAATCCACTAAATTCCAAAGAAATGAACAACAAGAAGAAAAACGAGGGTCGGACCGACTTTTCCTATTACGGTCTGTACCTGCTGGACTACCTCACCACGAACAAGTTCGAACAGGCAGCCGATGAAGCCTTCATCCGAGAAAGAACCGACCGTGCCGCCGAAGCGTATGAACGGGCAAGGCTCGAAGGCTATCCTGCCGACGGGGCGCAGGAACTGGCGATGAAGGTGCTGACGGAGGGCCTTCGCTACTCCAGGCACGCCATCCTGCGCGAAGTCGTGGAGAACGAATTTGCGGGTGAAGTACCGGGAGAAAAATGTGAAGCCTTTACCCAGAAGCTGCTGCCGCTTGTCGGAAACGTATTCTCCATCTATGACCTCTCGGACGACAATTTCGCCCTGTCGCCCGAATATGACCTGCTCTACACGGAGCTGACGGGAGCCGTCATCCTCTATATCGAAGAGTATGGCGTTTAACCGCAAACAGAGGCTGCGGGACAACATCGAGGCGATACGGACGGCATTCCTCCTTGACAGGGAACAGCGCACACCCACCGCACGCGAACGGCTCTTGTTAGAGCGTTATTGCGGTTTCGGGGGACTGAAGAGCATACTCAACCCTGCAAGGGAACTGACGGATGCCGTCCACTGGGCGAAGTCCGACCTCGAACTGTTTGCCCCTACCGTGGAACTGCACAGGTTGCTGCGGGAGAACACAAAAGACGAGACGGAGTACAAACGGTATATGGATGCCATGAAGCAGTCCGTGCTGACCGCCTTCTATACCCCGCCGGAGATAACCGGGACCATCGCGGACGTGCTGCATGAACACGGCATCCGTCCCGACCGGGTGCTGGAGCCGTCGGCAGGTGTCGGTGCATTCGTGGACGCCGTGCTGGAGAACAGACCGGACGCGGACATCATGGCTTTTGAGAAAGACCTGATGACGGGCAAGATACTGAAGCACCTGCATCCCGGACAGAAAGTAAGGGTACAGGGCTTCGAGAAGATAGAAAAGCCGTTCATGAACCATTTTGATTTGGCTGTCTCCAATATACCGTTTGGCGATGTGGCGGTGTTCGACCCGGAATTTTCGGGCAGCAAGGATCCTGCAAGGCACTCGGCGGCACGGACGATACACAATTACTTTTTCCTGAAAAGCCTTGACGCGGTGCGTGAAGGCGGAATCGTGGCGTTCATCACCTCGCAGGGGGTACTGGATGCCCCGACCAACGCGCCCATACGCGAGTATATGATGAACCATACCAATCTGGTGGGCGTAGCCCGCCTGCCGAACAACCTCTTTACGGATAACGCGGGAACGGAGGTGGGCAGCGACCTGATTATCCTGCAAAAGAACAGCGGAAAGAATGGTGAACTGTATTACAACGAAAAACTCTTCGTGCAGACCGAACAGACCCCTATCGGCACTTCCGTAAATGGGTATGTATGGAGCATCGGCTCGCTTTCACACACGGATTTGATCAGAAGTACCGACCCGTACGGGAAACCAGCCTATAAACTCCTGCACCGTGGGGACATCGCACAACTGGCGGAAGACTTGCGGGAGCATCTGAAAATAGAACTGCAACAACTTGACAGGAAACTGTATGAGAAACACAGCCTGCATCCGACAAAGGAGGAAAGCACGGCTGCGGAAGTGCAACCTGCTCCGAAAACAGAAAAGGTATCACCTTCTGTAATAGCCCCCGTTTCTGTAATTGAGCCTGTCAAGGGAGTGGAGAAGCCGCAGGCACAGCCCATAGAGGAAAAGCCGGAGATTGAGCCGCGCCAACCCAACCATTCGTCAGCCGTGCAGCTTACCCTGCTCGACCTTTGGGGTATGCCCATAGAGGAACCGGCAAAAAAGAAAAAGGCAGCGAAAAAGGAAAGCAAGCCGAAGCCTATGCCGTCCACGCCTAAACCGCAGGTCAAAGTTACTCCACCCGTTGAAGCCGCCAAGCCGGTAAACGGTAATAAGGAAGAAAAGCCGGAAAATGCCGAAAAGCCAAACGACCCGGACGACATTTACGCCACTCTGGATTGGGAAACCAATCCTCCCATCAACGGCTTCTATGAGACAATGATGAGTCTGACAGCGGAACGGCGCAAGGCCCTACGGCTTGAGGCAGAACGGCACAGGCAGGAACAACTGAAAAAGATGGGTATCAAAGACACGTTGAACCCTGCTTTTGCGCCTTCTTCGGACAATATGGATAAAAAGCCGGAACAAACGGAAGAAATAAAGCAACCTGAAACACCGGCAGAAGTTGTGCCTACTTCCGAAACGGTTGCCACTTCCCTGTTCCCGGAATTTGAAACGGAAAAGCCGAAAAAAGAAGCCCTCGACCTTACGCCGCGTCCCTATCACCGCACGCCGGAAATGCACCTGCGTGAAGGGTCGCTGGTGGCAAACAGGGCACGCGACATCGGTTATCTGAAGGACATTACTCCCTACGGTGCAACCTTCCAGCCGATTGGACTAACCGGTTATCAGAAAGAGAAAGCGTTGCTGTATGTATCGCTCCGTGACGCATACGAGCGGTTGTACCGCTATGAATCGAACAGACGTGAGGAAAATGTACCTTGGCGTGAACACCTGAACACCTGTTACGACGAGTTTGTCATGCGTTATGGCAACCTCAACGCCAAACAGAACGTGAAACTGGTGATGATGGACGCCGGAGGGCGCGACATCCTTTCGCTGGAACGTGCGGAGGACGGCAAGTTCGTCAAAGCGGACATCTTCGACCGTCCCGTTTCCTTCTCGGTGGAGAACCATGCCAACGTCGGTTCTCCGGAAGAAGCCTTGTCTGCATCGCTCAACAAGTATGGTACGGTCAATCTCAACTATATGCGGGGGATAACAGACAGTACGGAAGAGGAGCTTCTCAATGCCCTCAAGGGGCGTATCTTCTACAATCCGCTCGTAACCGGTTACGAGATTAAAGACCGCTTCATCGCGGGAAACGTGATAGAGAAGGCGGAGCGTATAGAGGCATGGATGGAAAATAATCTGGAAAGCGAAAGATTGCCGGAAGTGAAACAGGCTTTGGAGGCTTTGAAGGAAGCCGAGCCGCAGCGTATCGCCTTTGAAGACCTCGACTTCAACTTCGGTGAACGCTGGATTCCCACGGGCGTGTATGCCGCCTACATGAGCCATCTTTTCGACACGGACGTGAAAATCGCCTATTCCGCCAGCATGGACGAGTTTTCCGTGGCGTGCGGCTACCGCACCATGAAGATCACGGACGAGTTTCTGGTAAAGGGCTATTACCGGAACTATGACGGTATGCACCTGTTGAAACACGCTTTGCACAACACCTGTCCCGACATGATGAAAAGTATTGGCAAAGATGAGAACGGCAACGACATCAAGGTGCGTGACAGCGAGGGCATACAGCTCGCCAACGCCAAGATTGACGAAATCCGCAACGGGTTCTCGGAATGGTTGGAAGAGCAGTCGCCGCAGTTCAAGGAACGGCTCGTGACAATGTATAACCGCAAGTTCAACTGTTTCGTGCGCCCGAAGTATGACGGTTCGCACCAGACGTTTCCCGACCTCAATCTGAAAGGATTGGCAAGCCGGGGTATTCAAAGCGTTTATCCGTCGCAGAAGGATTGCGTCTGGATGATAAAACAGAATGGCGGCGGAATATGCGACCATGAAGTCGGAACAGGTAAAACACTGATAATGTGTATTGCAGCGCATGAAATGAAGCGTCTGAACTTGGCGCACAAGCCGATGATTATTGGTCTGAAAGCCAATGTCGCGGAGATTGCCGCCACTTATCAAGCTGCCTATCCGAATGCCCGCATCCTCTACGCTTCGGAAAAGGATTTCTCGACCGCCAACCGTGTGCGTTTCTTCAACAACATCAAAAACAATGACTATGATTGCGTCATCATGTCGCATGACCAGTTCGGCAAGATACCGCAGTCACCGGAGTTGCAGCAACGCATCCTGCAAGCGGAGCTTGACACGGTGGAGGAAAACCTCGAAGTCTTACGGCAGCAAGGCAAGAACGTGTCGCGGGCGATGCTGAAAGGATTGGAGAAGCGCAAGCACAACCTTGTGGCGAAGTTAGAGAAAGTGGAACACGCCATCAAGTCGCGCACAGATGACGTGGTGGACTTCAAACAGATGGGCATCGACCACATTTTCATAGACGAGAGCCACCAATTCAAGAACTTGACTTTCAACACCCGGCATGACCGTGTGGCGGGGTTGGGAAACTCGGAGGGGAGCCAGAAAGCCCTGAATATGCTTTTTGCCATACGAACTATACAGGAGCGTACGGGCAAAGACTTAGGGGCTACGTTCCTGTCCGGCACGACTATTTCCAACAGTCTGACGGAATTGTACCTGCTCTTTAAGTACCTGCGCCCGAAGGAACTGGAACGGCAGGACATCCGCTGTTTCGACGCATGGGCGGCTATCTTCGCCAAGAAGACGACCGACTTCGAGTTCAACGTGACAAACAACGTGGTGCAGAAGGAGCGTTTCCGCTACTTCATCAAAGTGCCGGAGCTTGCCGCCTTTTACAACGAAATCACCGACTACCGCACGGCGGAGGACGTGGGTGTGGATCGTCCGCACAAGAACGAGATACTGCACCACATACCGCCTACACCCGACCAAGAGTATTTCATCAAACAACTGATGGAATTTGCCAAGACAGGTGACGCGACGTTGTTGGGCAGGTTGCCGCTGTCTGAAACGGAAGAGAAGGCTAAGATGCTCATCGCTACCGACTACGCGCGGAAGATGGCTTTGGATATGCGCATGATAGACCCCAATTACGAAGACCACTCCGACAACAAGGCGAGCCACTGCGCCAAAATGATAGCGGAGTATTACCACAAATACGATGCGCACAAAGGAACGCAGTTCGTGTTCTCCGACTTGGGTACATATCAGCCGGGGGAAGGATGGAACGTGTACAGCGAGATAAAACGCAAGTTGGTGGAGGATTACGGCATACCGGCAAGTGAGGTGCGCTTCATTCAGGAGTGTAAGACGGATAAGGCTCGTAAGGCGGTGATAGATGCCATGAACGCAGGGACAGTGCGAGTGCTGTTCGGCTCCACAAGTATGCTCGGAACGGGCGTGAATGCGCAGAAAAGATGCGTCGCCATCCATCACCTTGATACACCGTGGGTGCGACATGAAGTCGCATAGATAATTGTTGGAATGATACTTACGGGTATCAGCTTTAACCCGCTGTTCCGTCAGCGGTAGCCTACCGACCGATGCACCTTAATGTTGTATTAAGCGGTCGGGACGAAGTACACTTTCGCAAGACAAGACAGAACCGTGAGGGGAAGTCAAGTACGGTTAGTATCATACCGTAGAGTGGCGAGGCTGGATAGTATGGTTAGCGCAAGCGAACTGTTAGTAAACTTCGTAATGTCACGAAAGAGTGTAAGATACTGGCACACTCTACCCAAAAGGGAAGCGGTCGGTTAATCCTCTCCATGGTAGGATTACACGGATATAAGCACCGCCGGAGGATGAGACAGAACCTAACCTATCCGTTAGTTATCTATGTGGAACATGGTAAGCCTGTATTATCTCCTGTCATGTAAAAATGACAGGTAAGCTGACAGCAATGAAAGCCGAATGGTGTGCAGGTATAAGATAACAGAAAAAGCGAACGCCGTTCTGTAATGGAGCGGATACGGATTGAACCGACATCACGGGCTGATGTGGGCGACATCATCCGACACGAAAGTGGGCAGACTTCTGTGACGACATTAGGTAGGCAATCAAACCGAATGTTGTCAAATGGTGATTCTTTACAATTAACTTTTAGAACTTTCAAAAGGAGGAAAGCAAATGAACGAAAACAAGACATCGTGTGCGCCTGCTGACAATCAACAAACACTTTGGGACAGAATAGACTGGACTAAAGCGGAGTTGGCTGTCAGAAAGCTACAAGCACGAATTGTAAAGGCTCAGAAGGAAGGCAGATACAACAAGGTGAAAGCCTTGCAGTGGACGCTGACCCACTCTTTTTACGCAAAAGCCTTAGCCGTAAAGAGAGTTACTTCTAACGGAGGTGGCAACACCCCCGGAGTGGACATGGAAACATGGGAGAAACCCGAAGCAAAAACACAAGCGATAAGCGAACTCAAACGCAGAGGCTACCAGCCGAAGCCATTGAGAAGAGTCCACATCAAAAAGAGTAATGGCAAACTGCGACCGTTGGGAATACCGACAATGAAAGACAGAGCCATGCAAGCACTCTACCTTATGGCATTAGAACCAGTGTCGGAAACAACAGCCGACTCACGTTCATACGGTTTCCGCAAGGAACGCCGCTGTATGGACGCGGTAATGCAATGCCATAACATTCTCCGAAAAGGCTATTCTCCCGAATGGATTCTGGAGGGTGACATAAAGGGGTGCTTCGACCATATCAGCCATGAATGGCTGCTTGCCAACATCCCTATGGACAAGGCAATACTCCGAAAATGGTTGAAATGCGGCTATATCTTCAACAAACAGATGTTCCCGACAGAGGAGGGAACGCCACAAGGTGGCATTATCTCTCCCACGCTTGCCAATATGACATTGGACGGATTGCAGAAAGTCCTTGCAGAGAAATATAAACGAGTTAGAATCAAAGGTAAGTTATATTCGCCAATGGTGAATCTTGTCCGTTACGCTGATGACTTTATAATTACCTGCGAGAACCGTGAAACACTTGAAAAGGAAATCAAGCCATTGGTAGCCGACTTTATGTCTGAAAGAGGTCTGACCTTATCAGAAGAAAAGACGGTGATAACCAATATCCATGACGGCTTCGATTTTCTCGGTTTCAACATCCGCAAATTCGGCAATGAAATATTGACCAAGCCGACCAAGAAAGCCGAAAAACGTTTTATGGAGAATATCCGTAAGGTGACAAAAGGTCATAAGGGTTGCAAGCAGGAATCATTAATCAGGATGTTGAATGCTAAAATTCGAGGATGGGGAGCATATTATCAGCATGGGGCGACACGTGATTCTTTTCACAGAATCGACCATCAGATATTTCTCGCCTTGTGGCAATGGGCTAAACGCCGTCATTCCAAGAAAGGGAAACGGTGGATAAAAGACCGCTATTGGCACAATATCCGAGGGAACAGCTGGACTTTTGCGGCTAAGTTCAAGAAATCAAACGGCAAAGAAGACCAACTTACCTTGTTGAAACTGGCATCTTCGTTTCCTTTTCTGCAATATACGCAGATAAAGGGGGACATGAATCCGTTTGACGCAGACTGCCGCCTGTACTTCAATAAAAGAATGAAGTCAAAGATGCTTGTGACGCTGAAAGGACGTAAATCCCTGCTTTACCTATGGGAAAAGCAAGGTCGGAAATGTCCGATATGTGGTGAACCGATTGACACGCATAAGGCATGGAATGTAATGCCGACTGTACAAGACGGACGGAAATGCAATATGTTGGTTCATGATGAATGTTTCAAATTATCCCGTAAAAAACAATGGAAACAAGAAGTAGGATGAGCCGGTCTCTGCACACGAACAGAGACTTTGAAAAGCTTGAGCCGTATGAGGGGAAACCCTCACGTACGGTTCTGAGGGGGGAAGAGGGCAGTAATGCCCTTGACCTACCCGATCGACCGTCCGACCTGCAACAGCGTGACGGACGGGGTGTTAGAGCCGGGAACGAGATTGCCAAGCATTTTGCCGAGAACAACGTGGATATCATCATCTACGCGGTGGAAAAGTCGCTGGACAGCTACAAGTTCAATCTGCTGCACTGCAAGCAGACGTTCATATCGCAGCTCAAAAGTGGAGCGATGGGCGCACGTACCATCGACGAGGGAGCAATGGACGAAAAATCGGGTATGAACTTCTCGGAGTATATGGCGTTGCTCTCCGGCAATACCGACCTTTTGGATAAGGCGAAATTAGAGAAGCGTATCGCCTCGCTCGAAGGGGAACGCAAGTCGTTCAACAAGGGCAAGCGCGATTCGGAGTTCAAGCTGGAATCCAAGACGGGAGAACTGCGCAACAACACGGCTTTCATCGAAGCCATGACGGAAGACTGGAACCGTTTTCTTTCCGTTGTGCAGACTGATAAGGAAGGCAGCCGCCTTAATCTTGTCAAGGTGGACGGCGTGGATTCAACGGATGAGAAGGTCATCGGTAAGCGTTTGCAGGAAATCGCCAAGAACGCCACGACTGGTGGACTGTACAAGGCTGTCGGGGAACTTTACGGCTTTCCGATAAAGGTGGTCAGCGAGAGGACACTCAAAGAAGGTCTGGAGTTCACCGACAACCGCTTCGTGGTGGAGGGGAACTACAAGTACACCTACAACAACGGGCATCTGGCGATGGCAGACCCGATTGCTGCCGCACGAAACTTTCTGAACGCATTGGAGAGGATTCCGACCATCATCGACCAGTACAAGTCTAAGAACGAAGTGCTGGAAAAGGAGATTCCGCAGTTGCAGGAGATAGCGGGCAAGGTGTGGAAGAAGGAGGACGAGCTGAAACAGCTGAAGTCCGAACTCGCCGCACTGGACCGCAAGATACAGCTTGAGCTGGCTCCGGCTCAGGAAAACACAGAAGAGAACCGGCAAGGCAACGAGAAAAAACAGACGGAACAACAGCCGGAAAGCCCGCACGTGGACTTTGTACGCAGTCATTTAATTATAGGGAGACCCGGTTTATCGGAATCCAAAGGTATAAAACTTTAATATCGAAGTCTTGACAGAAAAAGCCAGTGGTTGAATTTTTCACAACTGGCTTTAATTCTAATAATTTTTCAATCTAATATGACCGAATCTATAACGTTAAATCATAGATTATGTGTCTATTTGTGAAGAAAAAGACGTAACTTTGTATCAAAATCAAATAAGCATAACAATGGAGCCATCTATATACAGTTTTTCACTTTATACCGCACTGCCGTTGATGTTATTCTTCGGCTTTTATTTTTTGTTTGCAAAGACTCCTGAAAAGAAAATTTTCAAGAATTATCTCCGCTCCCGACAGATTATGGGTATAGCTATGCTGCTGCTTTCGGCAAATTATTCGGTACATTTCTTCTTTGGTATCCGATTCAAAAATGCGGATTCTGCCATATTGATGAACATGTCCACATACTTCCTGT
>ENA-UPTB01002225-UPTB01002225.1-human-gut-metagenome-genome-assembly--contig:-NODE-2225-length-14086-cov-445.011064_pt1 | contig 14086 bp, 10 predicted proteins | sample MGYA00250046_ERZ773369 | MGnify/ENA primary metagenome ERZ773369 (study PRJEB29103, sample SAMN06111938) | human gut metagenome | biome: human gut; feature: ankylosing spondylitis patient; material...
TCAATACGACAATGAATCAGTACGTCAGTAAGTCACTCAATCATCATATTTGCAAATCAATACTTACCGATAGGTTGATTCAGATACTCGACTTTGGAGAGGTATCTACCGATAGGCAAGTGCTTTCGAGAGTAACTCGAAAGGTTTTGAGTAACTCAAAACATAACTTGCTATCGTCAGATACCTCGATTTTTCAAATCATCTCAGAGCCTGAAACCACGTTGCCTTTTAGGAGTGCGGAAACGTGGTTGAGGCTCGTCAACAATTTCGAGTTTGAAGACATCTATCAACATCCGAATGGCAGGATTCTGTTTGAAGAGGGCTTGAAGTTTTGCTTCTGCAGGCTTGATTTTGAGCAAATAATCAGCAATGTCTAAGCCTTTAGCTTTATCTTCTTCGCAGGCTTGATGCTCTAAAAAGTCGAAAAGCGTTGCACGTATGCCGAGAACTTGCATCATTGGCAGCTTGTCTTGCCAAACTGTTGTCGCTCCCAAATCAGGGAATAAGATCACATCTCTGTTTTTCAGAACAGATAGCGACTTCGTGTTAAAGCAACCATTCTTACCACCACTTGCTATCCATAAGAATTGAGGAAGATAGTAGGAGGCTATCAAGGCTGTCTTCTCACTTTCAACCAATGCTATAGGCTTGGTCTTGTCTTTATTGATAAGATGTTCGCCAAAGAAGCATTGACAGAGATTGAAATCCTTGTGGGGGATAAGCGAGTGTACCCATGAAATATGGTTGTATGGTTCTTTTACTCGCTTACCAGTCTTGGGATAATAGAGCATTACCTTACCAGTTCTCACCTTACCTTGATTGTCAACTTGCCAAAAAACCGTGGCACCAGTCCAGTGTTTGGAAGTTCCGACATGATATTTCTCCATCAAAGAAAGAGTAGCTGTTTCACCGAATTGAGAAGATAGAAACAAGAAAAGGTTGTTTGCCTCATAACATTTCAGAGAACTTCGCATGATGTTCTCGTCTATATAAGAAGTGGGTAATGGCTTTGGCATTTCTCTCTTCTTATATGAAATAGTCTCATCCTTTGTGAATGTCTCATTCTTCTCGGGATTCTTCTCAAAAAAATCCTTGGGAGTGAAGTGATAACCACAACTTTGCTCATGGTTGCAGCGCCCCACGTAAGGAGGAAACTCAATCTTCCCTTCTTTGTCAATGTATCGGGCGAAGCTACGTTTCTTATGACATTCTGGACATGTATGTCGGGTAGCGATGCCTTTGTATGGCTCTAATATGAATCTATGTGTACTCATTTCATTTCTTTTTTATGTGGCGGTTCTGTCGGTTTTGTCGCTTTTGGTATTAAAACCGCCAAAAGCGACAATTCCGACAATACCGTCACGAGTTAATCTTTGAATATTCTCCATGCTTCTCTTTGCGAAATAGAACTCCGATGTTATCATTCAGAAATCTTTCCAATGTCCTTGACTTCATGTCGTTCTCTTTGGCGACATCATGAGCTTGCGCCGTGGTGAATGTTGCAGGAAGATGGTTGACGATTGCTTGTTGTTGAGCTGTAAGCATATTCTCGTTGAGGATATTTTGCACTGATATGGCAGAGTTCTTGAAATACTCTGTCAATCGGATGGCTCGCTCTACACTCAGCAGGTCGATGGCTTCCTTATCACATTCTCCACACGTCCATCGTGCCAATTGAATAATCAGACAGAAACGGATGATGTATATCTCCAGCTTGCAATAGATGCTGACAATGGTATCATTTGTTTCATTGTCGCATTGCTCGGAGAAATGATGCTGCCATTCATAGAGCCTTGCCTTAGCTTCTTCAGTGAATGATAAGACATGAGGCTCGATTTCCTGTTGCTCATTTATTGGACACTCCGTATCAATAAGGTGTTGAATGATGGCTTGCCAGTCTCGCTCTATATTATCGGGCAACTCTCGGTCACTCCATCTCGCTTTCTGCTGAAGGTTAGGCATGACGAACAAAATGCGATCGATGAAGCCGTTGCTGGAGCGTTCGCCTTTCGCCAACTCACTAAGTATCTTCTTTTGGATGGTTCCGATTACTGAGATATAGGGGCGTTTAATGAAGATGGAACTCTTGGAACTTCTTCTGTCTGATATGGTTGTCTTGGCGCTAAAGACTGATAACCAGAACTGTTCCTCTGAACCATTGTTATAGCGGTTGAAGTTCTTGAACCATGCAGATAGCTCGTCTGTCCATAGGCACAAACCCCTCTTGTTCTGCGCATGAATATAGCTCAAGCCTTCTGGTGTGACATCAGAGACCAAGAAACGTTTGCGTACAGGTTCTTGCGGAAATCCATCCTCTCCATTTTCAATGCGTTCCTTGCGAGACATGCACATCTTTTCCTCAAACTTACTGTATTGCTCCTCGAACAACTTGTTTTGCTCATAGTCGTAATCGAGGAATGGCTTCATAGCGAAGCTAAGTGGGTGGCTCTTGTTGGCTCCTGGTCTTCCGATAAGAGCCATGTATAAGATAGGACTTTCAAGCCAACATTGTTTCATCTGTGCCAAGTGCGTGTTGCCGATACCAACAGCCAATGCAGTTAGTATGGCTGCTGATATATAGTCGGTAGGAAAACTGTGGCATTCGTGTACCTCCTTGATGATTCTCTGAATCTTGGCAGGAAAGATGCTTACGGGAAACTGGCTACCTGATAGGCGAGTACTCATATCAATAGCCTTATCCATGATAATCATTGGATTGATGGAAGTTTCCTTATTGTTATTTAAAGCTGTCATTTGGCATAGAGTTAAAAATTATACATTGACTTGGGTTTGCGCTTCATTCCTCCTTGCATGGCTTTTAGCATTTCAGAATGGTTCTGCTCCTTGGTAGCTTTTCGACCATTCTCAATCCATGCAAGCAGCTCATCCTTATAGAAGTATAGCTTCTTACCTTTTTTATAGGATGGCAGAATGCCTTGGTTAACCAATCGATAAATGGTTGGCTTCGACTTCATTATAATAATAGCAGCCTCATCAATCTCAACCAATATATGGTTATTTGCTGATGATGTAGGTTGAAGTGCTGATACCATTTGCTTCAACTCGATAACTTGTTCTGTTAAATAAGAAACCGCTTGTGGTAACTTATCAAAGGTGATACTTTCATTTATCATATCTGTTCATTTTTTATTATTCGGGTACAAAGTAAATGAGTTATGTAATGGGGATAAATATCACTGAGATATAACCTCTGAATAACCGCTCAATGCTTATCAGCAACAATAATTTGTCTTGATTCCGCCTTGAACATCTAAGCTTGGTAGTAATTCAATGATGCAGGTACCTTCCATTCTTAACTTCCTTATAATAGTGGATATTTCCACATCAACCAGCGCATCAGCAAAAACTTGTTTTATAAAGGTTGCTGTATCAATGCCTTTCTTCTTGAAGAGATTTCCTATATTCCAAGCATAATGCATTAAGTCTATAGTACGAATAGCCTTGTCAACAATCAATGAATGATGTCTCATGTGTGTAGAGGCACAACACTGGAAAATAGCGATGTTGTCACAAAGTTGGTTCAGATGCTCCTCTTTCATGTAGGCAGCAAAAGTTCTTCTGGTATAATCGATAGCTGAGTTTAGCAAGACCTTTTCCTTTTTGGCTTTGTCTTTCAATGCTTCCTGTCTCAACTGTTCATAGTTTGTAATACAAGAAGAGGCTTCGTCTGCATAGACGAAAGTTACATCTTCCAGGTTTAGCTCTTCTCCCTCGTCATATGTATTTGTTTCATTGATGGCAATAGAAGACAGACGCTTTCTTTCTGTATTGTTTACTGTATTACAAAAGATATGCTTAAACCATGGGGCAAGCAATCGTACGATACTATCTAATGCATGGAGATAAACAACCATCAGTATGGTGGTTGAGATAACGAACGTCAAGTTGCAGCTAAAGGTGTCTACACCATATTGCATAGCTTCGTTGCGAACAAGTGCACCAATGATAGACATTGCACACAAAACCAATAAATGCTGTGTCAAAAATTCTTTTTTAAACTGTTTCATATTGCGTATTATTAATCATTTGTGGCGCAAAAATAGGAAAAACTGCAGAAACAGACACGTGAGTCACGCGTGACTCACGTAAAACTTTTAGGAGCCTTTAACTAAAAAGCCCGATATTAAACATTTTTTCAATATCGGGCACCATGAAATGAATGCAATGGATTTATTTAAGAGAAATCTTATTTGCTGTCTCTCTTTTCTTTGCGTTCACGAGGTCGGCATATATCTGTGTTGTGCTTACATTCTTATGGGTAAGCATTTTTGAAACCGTGTAAATGTCTGTGCCTAAGGCGATTTGGATTGTTGCATACGAGTGCCGGAAGCAATGGAATGAAAATGGCTTGGTAATTCCAGCCTTCTTCAACCATGCTTTAAGGGGATGGTTAATCATGCTGCGCTTCAATCCCTTGAACACGATACCCGTGCTTGGTTCACCACATAGTTCGTATGCCTCGTTGCTGATAGGCAAGGTTGCCTCGGTCTGAGTCTTCTGGCTACGAATACGCAAGCAATAGCCTTGGTCGGGAGCTATCTCGAAGTCTTCCCAACGCAATTTTAAGATGTCGCTGATTCGCAATCCTGTGAGGCAAGCAAAGAGGGAGGCAGACTTCAGTACAGGTATATCGCAAGGAGTAGCTGCCAACTGCTTTACTTCATCGAGGGTAAGAAACTCCTTCTTTACATCTTGTGGCTCAATCTTGTCCAGATAGTCATTGATGTTCTCACGCAGCCACTTGTCACGATAGGCGATTTTTAAGAGACCACGGAAAGTAGAGTAGTAACCTGCTGCAGAGTTGAGAGATACCTTTTGTTTTGTTCGATTCAACTGATTTGCATTCAGAAGATACTCTCTGAACTTTTTGCGAAGTTCCACTGTCACATCCCCAAATGTACAATGACCTTGAACAAATTTGAAGAAATGCTTGTAGACACATGTCCACTTGTCATCTTTCTTATGTGTCATCTTCTCAAAGTATGCCAAAAAATCAGCTTTCTGTCGTGTTTTGTCCAAAAAACCAAATTCTTCATTGATGAGTGATTGGGTTCTGATACAACGGATGGCCTCTGCTTTGTTGAGCATATCTGTATTAAACTCACGTTCCATCTCATTCTTTGGATGAGCATAGATATAGATACCTAAATATTCCCTGCGACTCATTTGCATAGTCTCAGGGTTGCGTACTGGTGGATAGAAATCCAAATAAAGAGAAATACGGTCGTTTTTAATCGCTCTTTGGCGAAGAGAAACTCTTGTACATGTATTTACCATGATGTTTACTTTTTATAATGTGATACTTATGTTTCATATATGATCCCGTATTAAGAGATCTTTGAAATCGATTGCAAAATAATAGAGTTATGTAATGGGGTACAACTTAACCTTTTGATAACCGCTAAATAACCTTAGGCTTGCCGATAGCTTTCTCTAAATCTCGCTTGGAAATCTTGATATACTTGCCAATCTTCACCTTTTCAATAGCGTATTTCTTGATACGCTTATAAAGCTGGTCTTGACTTAAACCATACAACTTCATGGCCTCCGGTATTGTATAATAAAGTTGGTCTTCTACGGATTCACCTTTAGCCAATTGTACATGACGCTTGGAATACAGAACATTGTTACCTTCCATTTTTCTTGGAATAGCTTTGTGACTAACGAAACTATATACGGCTGTTTTCGTCATACAATATTTCTGTTGAATGTCCATAACAGTCATCCATTCACTGATGGTTGGATCTGGAGACAGGTGTGCAAAATAATCATCCACCTCTTTCTTGTTCCAATATACTCTTCCTTGTATGGATATTCTTGAAATCTTGACTTTCTTGACTATCTCATAGATGGCGGTCTTATAAGTGTTGTGGACTTCTGCAATTTCCTTGGCAGAGTAATATTCTGGAACAGGTAGCTCTCGGTTTGCATGAACTGCTTCTTTTGAAGCACTTTTTTTTGTGGTGTATGGCAAACTATCAACAAGATAATCTATATCTCGCTTTCTGATTAAAGATAAACGAGAAGTAATCTTGGATGCTCGCAACTTACCACTATACACCATATTATATATGGTCTGTCTGCTTAGTCCCAAAAGTATAGCAACCTCTTGAATAGTGAGGTATTCTTTCACGAGGATTTCAGACATGGATTTCTCGGAAGCTTTTCTGTGGCTCATTGTCTCAGCCATCTTTACTTTCTCCTCACGTCTTGCTGCCTTATAGGCATAACTGTTGCATTGCTTGGAGCAATAACGAGTTGTGGATTTCAATGCATAAAAGCTCTTCCCACAATACTCGCAAATTTTTAGAATTCTTTCTTTGCTTGCTGTCATTTGTACGCTTTTTATACTTTTTTACTTAATTTATTGTAGAAAAAGTCGTCTGTCATTACTCCGTTTATTTTCAATAGTCTTATATCATCGTCCATCATTGTCCAAAACTCTCGGCAATCTTGCACTCATTTGCCAAAAATGGAGTCTCATATTATTACTTTTGAAAAGTGGAGGTACAAGAGCGGTACAAAAAGGTGCTAAAAAAGCCTTACCATTGATTATAACCAATAGTAAGGCTAAAAAGAAAGGTACTCATTTTGAGCACCTTAACTATCATTTGTTGTCGATATTAATCGTTGTTTATCACAACTTATTTCCCAATACAAAAGTGCTTGAAGATATTATTTAGCGTTTCCTGGCTACTGATTTGTCCGCCAGTGATTTCGCCCAATTCTTCCAATACCATTTTCAGGTCTTCGGCGATGATGTCGCCGCTCATGCCCATTTCCATCGACTCCAATACTCGGGAGAGGGAATTGTGGGCACGGAGAAGGGCCTCGTAGTGGCGGGCACTCGTTATGATGACGTCGTTCTCGGTAATCTCAGGAATATCAGCGGCTTTTACTAATGCCTGCTCCAGGGATGAAACGTTCTCGCCTGTGCGGGCACTGATGAAGAGTGGGGATTGAGCTTCGCTGGATTCTCCTTCGCTGGCTTCTGATTCGCTGGAATCTGAGCCACAGGAATGGGTGAATTTATCGAACGCAAGTTTATCATTCTCAAGTTTATCCATCTTATTAAATACCACCAGCAGCTTCTTGCCCTGGTTCTTCAGCTTCATCTCCTCGATTTCTGAGGCTGACGGCTGCTCATCTAATAGCCAGATTACTATCTTCGCCTCTTCCATCTTCTGGAAAGTGCGCTCTATTCCGATGTTTTCTACCACATCATCCGTCTTGCGGATTCCGGCTGTGTCAATAAAGCGGAAGGTGATTCCGTCGATGAGGGTGGTGTCTTCGATTACATCTCGGGTGGTTCCGTGAATGTCGCTCACGATTGCCTTCTCCTCGTGGAGCAGACGGTTGAGCAGGGTGCTCTTGCCCACATTCGTCTTGCCTACGATGGCTACGGCTACTCCCTGCTTTAGGGCATTGCCGGTTTCGAAGGAGTGGGCGAGGGTGGTAATCTTGTGATTGATTTCTTCGGCTAGTGCCTGGAGTTCGCTGCGGTCGGCAAACTCCAGTTCTTCGTGGTCGCTGAAGTCGAGCTCCAACTCAAGGAGCGAAGTCATCTTTAATAATTTTTCGCGCAGCAGGGAGAGTTCGTTGCTGAAATGACCCTTCAGTTGGCTGAGCGCCATCTTGTGGGTTGCCTTGTTGGTAGAGGCGATGAGATCAGCTACGGCTTCTGCTTGAGAGAGGTCCATCTTTCCGTTGAGATAGGCACGACGGGTGTATTCGCCCGGTTCTGCCTGGCGACATCCTACCTCTGTAAAGCGATGGAGAACCTGCTGAAGAATGTATCGGCTGCCATGACAGGAAATCTCGGTGGAGTTCTCGCCTGTATAACTGTGGGGTGCACGGAACACGCTCACCAGTACATCATCGATGGTGTTGCCATCCTTATCCTTGATTTCGCCATAATGCAGAGTGTAGGGCTTGGCTTCTTCCAGGGATTTGCCGTTGGCAGACTGGAAGATTTTGTCGGTGATGGTAATGGCGTCGGAGCCACTGAGTCGGATAATTCCGATAGCACCGCCGGCTGGGGTTGCCAGGGCGCAGATACATTCTTCTTGATTCATTTTTTTATTGTTTAAATTCTATCTAATACAACCTTGATGAGATTGTCGATGGTGCTCTTGTAGCCGGTGTTGGCGCTGAGGGCACGGCGGTTGGCGATGACCATGCAGCAGGTTAATGCCTTATGACCGAGGAGAAGGGAAAGACCGGCGAGGGCTGAACTCTCCATCTCGAAGTTGTTGACGCGCAGACCGTTATACTCGAATGCTTCAATCTTCTGATTAAGTTCCGGGTCGGCAAGTGGGGCACGGAGTTCGCGGCCCTGAGGTCCGTAGAAACCGCCACAGGCTATGGTGATTCCGCGTACCATATCATCGCCGGCTATCTGGTTGAGCAGTTCCGGATTGTTGTCTACACAGTATGGGTTGCCAATCTGGTCGTTCCATTTTACCTGGCGCTTGAATTCAGCCTCTGTTTCGAGGTCGCAGATTTCGTTGCGACGGGCATAGAAGTTGATGAGTCCGTCGAAACCGATACTCTTCTGCGAGGCTACGAAGGTTCCGGCAGGGCAGTTGAGCTGCAGGCCGCCGCAGGTTCCGATGCGCACGAGGGTGAGCGTGGTGTGCTCAGGTTTCTCGGTGCGGGTTTTGAAATCGATGTTCTTCAGCGCATCGAGCTCGTTGACTACGATATCGATATTATCGCATCCTATTCCGGTGCTCTGCACGGTGATTCGCTTGCCTTTATATGTGCCGGTGATGGCGTGGAATTCCCGACTTGAAACTTCGCATTCCTTCTCATCGAAATGGGAGGCTACGAGGGCTACGCGACCTGGGTCGCCAACGAGGATTACTTTATCAGCCACTTGTTCCGGGCGTAGATGAAGGTGGAAGCAGCTTCCGTCTTCATTGATAATCAATTCTGATTCTGCAAAATATTTGCTCATGGTTCTTTTGATTTTAAGTTATACATTATTTATATTGGGGCTTTGCGCTCCTCTGTGTTTAAGATTAGCAAAGATACGAATAAAAAATGAAATGGAATATTTTTTTAATGATTTTAAACAGTAAAAAAGCACGAAGGGCAAATCCCGGAAATGGAACTTGCCCTTCTCTTTCAAATCTCTCTTCATTTATATCTAGTAAAGACAGCCGATGAACGGAGCCTTTTGCCGGATATTCTAGTATGGTTAAACCCGGATGAGGGGTTATGAATTCATAGAGAGCAGGAACTCGTCGTTGTTGCGAGTATGCTGCATGTTCTTGTGGATGGTGCTCATCGCCTCGATAGCGTTCATATCTGACAGATACTTGCGCAGAATCCACATGCGGTCGAGCGTTGTCTTGTCCTGCAGCAGATCGTCGCGACGGGTAGACGAAGAAATGAGGTTGACAGCAGGGAAGATGCGCTTGTTGCTGAGTGAGCGGTCGAGCTGCAACTCCATGTTGCCGGTTCCCTTGAACTCCTCGAAGATGACTTCATCCATCTTACTACCTGTATCGATGAGGGCAGTAGCGATGATGGTGAGCGAACCGCCGCCTTCGATGTTACGCGCAGCACCGAAGAAACGCTTAGGCTTCTGGAGGGCGTTTGCATCTACACCACCGGTAAGCACCTTACCAGATGCAGGAGCTGTGGTGTTGTAGGCACGGGCGAGACGGGTGATGGAATCGAGGAAGATGACAACATCGTGTCCGCATTCTACCATTCTCTTAGCCTTCTCGAGCACGATTCCGGCAATCTTGACATGGCGCTCTGCCGGCTCGTCGAAGGTAGAGGCGATAACCTCTGCATTCACGGTGCGTGCCATGTCGGTAACCTCCTCAGGACGCTCGTCGATGAGCAGCATCATGAGGTAAGCCTCAGGATGGTTGGCTGCGATGGCGTTGGCAATATCCTTCATGAGGATGGTCTTACCGGTTTTAGGCTGAGCCACGATGAGCGCACGCTGACCCTTACCGATTGGCGAGAAGAGGTCTACGATGCGGGTGCTGAGATTGGTGGTGCGGCGGTCGCCACAGAGATTGAACTTCTCATCAGGGAAGAGTGGGGTGAGGTGCTCGAAAGGAACACGGTCACGAACCTCTGACGGGTCACGGCCATTGATCTTGATGATGCTGGTGAGCGGGAAGTATTTCTCGCCCTCGTGAGGCGGACGCACCTTGCACTCGATGACATCGCCAGTCTTCAGACCGAACTTCTTGACGAAGCTGGATGCTACATAAACATCGTCTGGTGAAGAAAGGTAATTGTAATCGCTGCTGCGCAGGAATCCGTAGCCCTCTGAAATCACTTCGAGCACACCGTTGGATTTCACGAGATTGCTGAAATCGTAGGCTGGTGCTTCCTGCTTGTTCTTGGCTGCAGGGGCAGCAGCAGGTGTGTGCTGGTGAGAAGTCTGCGGAGTGGTAGGACGGTCGAAGATGTCGACAGTAGGAATGGCAGCCTGGTCTTCGATAGGAATGTCGACTACCGGGATGAAATCGGTTCCGTCGCCCGGATCACCCTTCCAGGTTCCGTCTGCATCGAGTTCTATCTTCATACCTTCAGTATAGTGGATAGGAGCTGACTCCTGTTTCTTATCGGTTGCAGTTTTTTCAGTAGCTTCTTCCTTTGCCTCCTCAGCTGGAGCCGGAGCGGCTGCCGGAGCTGGAGCTGCTGCTGCGTTCTGTGCATTCATCTTAGCCTGGAGCATCGCCTGCAAATCGCCGCTGATGTTAGCGCTCTCAGCGTTTCCGGCAGAGAACTGCTCTTCAGGAACGGCAGCTTGCTCAGGTGCTGCCTGCTCAGGAGCAGTCTGCTGGTTATCGGCTGTTGCCTCTTCCGGCTGTTCTGCCTCAGTAGCAGCCTGCTGTTTAGCCTTCTCCTGTGCATCTTTCGCCATCTGCGCTTCTATCTCGGCTTTTACCGCCTGATGCTTTCTGATGGCAGCTGCTCTGGCTTCTGCAATGGCTTCGAGTTCTGCCTTGCTTCTTCTGCCGCGGTGTTTCGGGAAGTTGGCAAGTACCTGAGCCTCGATGTCTTCGCCTGATTGGTTTAGAGTCTGCTTCTGGGCAGATGATTGTAAACTCTGCTCTGCCGGGCTGAACTGGATTTCTTCCTCAACCGCTGGGGCTGGGGCAGTTTCGTTCATAGCCTGAGGAGCAGTCTCGCCGCCGTTAGGACCCAATACCTGGTTCTTCTGCACGTCGAAATTCTCTCCTTCATTACCGTGTACGGAATAAACACGGTCTTCTTTCTTGGTTGCAATGCGGGTGCGCTTGCGCTTAGGGGCTGCTTCAGGAGCTGGCTGTTCTGCCTGGGCGTCGAGAATGGCGTAGACGATTGTTCCCTTGTTATCGCTCTTCTTTACCTTGGCTCCAAGTTCCTTGGCAATGTCCTTCAACTGAACGACACTCTTTGCTTGTAATTCTTCTTTGCTATACATATATTATATATTGTATATTAATGATTTTCTTTCTGAAATGTCGCGTTTCTGAATGGAAACACGGTATTGATTGATAAATTCGTGTGCAAAGATAATTAAAAAATTTGTTTCTGCCAAATATTTTGCCTATCTTTGCACAAAAAAAATAAAAATGGCTAGTCAAATACCCTATTTAGACGTTCAAAACCTCACCAAACGCTTTGGTGCACAGGTTCTTTTTGATAATATTTCCTTCTCTATCGCTGAAGGACAGAAAGTGGGACTCGTGGCGAGAAACGGCACGGGAAAGTCTACGCTCATGTCGGTGCTGATGGATAAAGAGGGACACGAGAGCGGAGACATCATCTACCGACGCGATTTGAAGGTGGGCTATCTGGAGCAGTCGCCGCAGTTTGATCCGGAGGAAAGTGTGCTGCAGGCGTGCTTCAATCATGAAGATGATCCGGAGAAGGTGCTGAAGGCGAAACAGATTCTCACACAGCTGCACATTACCAACCTGGAACAGCCGATGGGACAGCTCAGCGGCGGACAGCAGAAGCGAGTGGCGCTGGCGAATGTGCTGATTACGGAACCCGACTTCCTGATGCTGGACGAGCCGACCAACCATCTGGACCTGGAGATGATAGAGTGGCTGGAGGGTTATCTGAACCGCGGCAACAAGACCATCTTCATGGTTACGCACGACCGATTCTTCCTGGACAAGGTGTGCAATACGATTCTGGAACTCGACGACCGCACCATCTACACCTACCGCGGCAATTATGCCTATTATCTGGAGAAGAGGCAGGAGAGAATGGACAATCTGAGAGCCGAAATACAGCACTCGAAGAATCTCTACCGCAGGGAACTCGACTGGATGCGCCGCCAGCCTCAGGCTCGCGGACACAAGGCGAAATACCGCGAGGATGCTTTCTACGAGTTGGAAAAGGTGGCAAAGCAGCGCATAGAAGACAGGCAGGTAAGGCTGAAGGCTTCTACCGTTTATATAGGTTCGAAGATTTTTGAATGCCAGTATGTGAGCAAGGCTTTCGACGACAGGGGGCAGAAGAAGGTGATTCTCGACAACTTCTACTACAACTTTGCCCGCTTCGAGAAGATGGGTATTGTGGGTAATAACGGAACGGGAAAATCGACCTTCATCAAGATGCTGCTGGGCGAAGTTCAGCCCGACAACGGCAAGTTTGACATCGGCGAGACGGTTCGCTTCGGCTATTTCTCGCAGGAGGGACTGAAATTCCGTGAAGACCAGAAGGTGATTGACGTGATTACGGAGATTGCTGATTACATAGACCTGGGCGGCGGCAAGCATATGACGGCTTCGCAGTTTCTGCAGTTCTTCCTCTTTACGCCCGAAGAGCAGCACAACTACGTTTACAAGCTGAGCGGCGGCGAGAAGCGCAAGCTTTACCTCTGTACGGTGCTGATGAGGAATCCGAACTTCCTGGTGCTGGACGAGCCGACCAACGACCTCGACATCCAGACGCTGCAGGTACTGGAAGAATATCTTCAGGATTTTGCGGGTTGCGTCATCGTGGTGAGCCACGACCGCTATTTCATGGACAAGGTAGTAGACCATCTGCTGGTTTTCAAGGGCGAAGGCGAAATACAGGATTTCCCAGGCAACTATACGCAGTACAGGGAATGGAGCCGGATGCAGGCGAAGGACGAGGCGGAACAGGCGAAACCGGCAAAGAGCGGAAATGCAACGGCAGAAAGCGACGGAGCAGGCTCGGCCAAGCGCGACGCCAATTTTGAGAACAAGCGCAAGATGAGTTACAAGGAGAAGCGCGAATATGAGCAGCTGACCCAGGAAATAGATGCGCTGACCGAGGAACAGAAGAAGCTGGAAGAGGAACTCTGCAGCGGAAATCTATCGGTTGAGGAACTGACGGAGAAAAGCAAGCGCCTGCCTGAAATCAAGGATGAACTTGATGAGAAGGAAATGAGATGGCTGGAACTGGCTGAAATGCTCTAGACTTTGAACTTTGAGCGTTGAACATTGAACTTTATGATTAGTTGATGTGCGGCCGTTAATAATAAACATTTATAAAAGAAAATAGAAAGAATGGAAATTAAGAAATCTGAATTTACAATATCGGCTCCACGAGTGAGCATGTGTCCGAAAGATACGAAGGCTGAATATGCTTTCATCGGCAGAAGTAATGTGGGAAAATCGAGCCTCATCAATATGCTCTGCAACCACAAAGGTTTGGCTAAGACTTCAGCCACACCGGGTAAGACGCTGCTTATCAACCACTTCATCATCAACAACGAATGGTATCTGGTTGACCTTCCTGGCTATGGTTTCGCCAAGCGTTCGAAGACCGTACAGAAGCAGCTGGAACAAATGATAAGCAGTTATATTCTGCAGCGCCAGCAGTTGGCTAATGTCTTTGTGCTCATCGACGTGCGCCACGACCAGCAGAAGATAGACCGCGAGTTTGTAGACTGGCTGGGCGAGAGCGGCGTTCCTTTCTGCATCGTCTTTACCAAGGCCGACAAGTTGGGTCCGGTCAAGGCTCGCATGAATGCGGAGAAATGGATGCATGCGCTGGAAGACCGCTGGGAAGCACTTCCACCTTATTTCATTACCAGTAGTGAAAAGAAGATGGGACGCGACGAGGT
>ENA-UPTB01002226-UPTB01002226.1-human-gut-metagenome-genome-assembly--contig:-NODE-2226-length-14085-cov-2.893418_pt1 | contig 14085 bp, 8 predicted proteins | sample MGYA00250046_ERZ773369 | MGnify/ENA primary metagenome ERZ773369 (study PRJEB29103, sample SAMN06111938) | human gut metagenome | biome: human gut; feature: ankylosing spondylitis patient; material...
CAGCCAAAGCGCGGCAGCGTGAGCGTCTGTTCCGGTTCCAGATAGACCTCCTCCGGCAGGGCGCACCACAGCCAGCCGTCGGACGGTTACGAGAAACCAGACGACTACACCGGCTCATCCGTCACATTCTCTTTCCTCCCATTTTCCCCTGTCGCTCAATAGAAGAATCAAAAAAAACACCAAAAAGGGCGAAAATTTCTTTCTCTACGCCGCTTGTGCTTCCCCTGAACATCTTTGCTATCAATATTGATATAAAGGCTTTTTCTTAACAAACTCCACGTACATCAACACACAAGGCGTTTTTCTTCTCGACAAACCCTTGTCGTAAAAAAAAAATGGAATAATAATTTCCCGAACTTTTATTCCCATATTCTTCGTTTCTTTGATTGTTGAACGCTGATCTTGAGAGCATGACTTCGAACGTTTTTGTCGCTTCGCGACAGCGTTCCGACACGCCCGCATCATTATCCCCCTCCTTGATTCCGGCACAGGACGCAGCTCGGAGGGAGACGCTTGCCCGGCAATACAGCCTTCTCGCCCTGCTGATCGAAAGGGACGTCCGAGCCTCCGATCATGACGTTTCAACCCCGCTCCCGACAAGGGATCTCAGTCCGATCATCCTCGCTTTCCGCAGCCTTCGCGAAGGCGCAGGAAGTTCCACCGTCGCCGCCGCGGCCGCCTGGCATCTCGGCACGCGGCGCGAGAGCCGCGTGCTCGCCGTGGCGCCGCAAGGTATTTTCTCAGGCTTTCGCACCCTCTTCAATCTTCCGCCCGACGTACGGCCTTCCGACATTTTCTGGCGCTACACGGATTCCATATTTCTTGCGTTTACATCCGACAAATCCGAGAATAACTGTTCTACGCACCCTCCCCTCAATCTCGAACCGGCCGACCTTTGCGACGCGCATTTCACGCACGTCGTCGTCGACCTCGGCCACGACGACACCGAGACCGCGCAGCTTTGGCGCGGTGCGGCGGACGTGCTCGGCACCGTGGCGGAACCCGACGCCCACACGGCGGTAAAACTCTCGAAGCATGCCCTTGCCGGAAACGAAGTGCTCCTCTTCAACAAGGCACTCGGTTTTTCCGAGAGCCACGCGGACGTGATGCTCTTCCTGCGCACAGCGCCCGGACTCTCCGAGCGCATTGCGCCGCAGATCGTTCCCCACGACGAATTCGCCGCCCGGGCCGCCCTGCAACGCGGCCCCGTGACACAGCCCGCTCCCTTTGCCGAGAGCGCGCCGTCGATCGCCGCGCTCTCCACCTCGCTGATCCTTCGCGCCGCCCGTCTTCGCGAGGAAGCGCGATGCTGATCCGGACCGTCCTGCTGCGGTTCTTCCGCGGCGTGGATCGGGAAGGCGCCGCACTCCTTGAAAAATCCACGTCGTTGGTTTCGTTCATCGTGAACGGCGCCCTTTTGGCGGCGGCATGGCTTTTTTTGCCTTTGGAAAACGCAAACTGGCGCGCGCTTCGCGCACGGTTTCCCGACGTCTACCCGAACGTCGATCCGGCCCGAACCCGGCCGCTCGACGGTCTGCGGATTCTGATTCAGAGCCTCTTTCTCCTTTTTGTCCGGGGAAAGGGAAGCGCCCGCCCGACGTCCGTGCGCCCGAAGACACGCCCCCTTCCGGCGCGGCTCCTCTACCGGGCGACGGTTTCGCTCAAGGCATGGGACCGCCGCGAGGCGCGGCGTTTCGCCGAGACCGCGCCGCAGCCCTTCGGCCCGGTGCGCGCGATTCTCTGCGCGCTTCTCGGCGCCGTTGCGGTCGTTCTCTTTGCGCTTTGCGTGACGCAGCACCTTGATCCCCGCTTTCAGGTGCTCTTTTCGGCCTGCACGTTCGCCTTGGCGCTCGTGCTTAGGCTCGTGCGCATTCGCCTGACGGTGCTCCTGCTCGTTCTCCTTTCGCTCGTCGTCTCGTCGCGCTACCTCTGGTGGCGCCTCACCGAAACCGTCAACTTCGATTCGATCGGAGGGCACGTGTTCTCGGCGATGCTCATGACCGCGGAGATCTACACCTTCGTCCTAATGGCGCTCAGCTACTTCCAGACCTTCTGGGTGCTCGACCGCAAACCCTGTCCGCTCCCCGAGGACCGCTCCCCATGGCCGCACGTGGACGTCTGCATTCCGAGCTACAACGAGCCCCTTGAACTCGTGCGCACGACGGTGCTCGGCGTGCAGTCTATGGACTGGCCCAAGGAGAAACTTCACGTCTGGATTCTCGACGACGGCGACCGCGACGACTTCGAAGCCTTTGCGAAAGAAGCGGGCGCGGGCTACATCCGCCGCGAGGAACACAAGGGCGCCAAGGCGGGGAACATCAACCACGCCCTCGGGAAGATTCACGGCGAATTCGTCGTGATCTTCGACTGCGACCACATTCCGGTGCGCTCCTTCCTCACCCAAACCATGGGCTGGATGCTGCGCGACGAGAAAATCGCGCTCGTGCAGACGCCGCACCACTTCTACTCGCCCGCGCCCTATCAGCGAAACCTCCGCCTCACGGACGCGGTCCCGCAGGAGGACGCCCTCTTTCACGTCTTCATTCAGCGCGGCAACGACACCTGGAACGCAACGCTCTTTTGCGGCTCCTGCACGGTCATACGGCGCAAGGCGCTCGACGAAATCGGCGGAATCGCCACCGAAACCGTCACGGAGGACGCCCACACGTCGCTTCGGCTCTATCGGCGCGGCTGGCGCTCAGCCTTCCTTTCGACGCCGCTCGCCGCGGGCCTTTCGACCGAGACGCTCGCCTCGCACATCGGGCAGCGCATCCGCTGGGCGCGCGGGATGATTCAGATCTTCCGGCTTGACAATCCGCTCTTCGGGCGGGGGCTTACGCTCGGACAGCGTCTGTGCTTCTTCAGCGGGATGTTTTACTTCCTGCTCGGCATTCCGAGGATCATCTTCCTCATCGCGCCGCTTCCCTTCATCTTTTTCGACACGAACGTCATTCAGGCGCCGGGACTGGCGATCCTCGCCTTCGTCGTGCCGCACCTCGTGCACCTCAACCTCTCGAACGAGTTTGCGCAGCGGGGCCTTCGCCTTCCCCTGATGGGCGAGATCTACGACACGGTGCTCTCCTGGTACATCTCCGTTCCGACGACCGTGGCGCTCTTTGCGCCGCACGTCGGGAAATTCAACGTGACGACGAAGGGCGCCCGGGTCGATTCGGACCATCTCGACTGGCACATCGCGCGGCCCTACCTCGTGCTCCTCGCCCTCAACGCAGCCGGGCTTCTGTGGCTCTTCGGACGCGCCTTCACGTCAAGCGGCCTCGACGGCGCGACGATTCTCGTCAACGCCGTCTGGCTTCTCTACAACACGGTGATTCTTTCCGCGGCCGTAGCGGTCGCCGCCGAGACCGTGCAGGAACGTCGTTTTCACCGCGTGACGACGCGTCGACGCGCTTCGCTTCGCCGCGACGACGGCACCGTCTGGCACGCGACGCTTCGGGACTTCTCGCAGACGGGAGCGAATCTCGAAATGCCCGCCGAAGCGGCGGGGCGCCTGCGCCCTCCCGAGACCGTATCGCTCGTCCTTGAGGACGGCGGCGTTCCGTACGAATTCCGCGGAATCATTCGCCGCGCCAACGCACGCGGCGTCGGCATCGAACTCACCTTCCGAAGCCTTGCCGAAGAAAAGCGATACATCGCAGCGACCTTCTGCCGCGATCACCTCTGGGACGACGCCCTGCACAAGCCGGGCGTGGGAATCGGTCAAGCCCTGCGTACGATCCTCGGCTTTGCTGGACTCGGCGTCCGGTCGATCATCAGCCTCGCGCCCTCCTGGGCCGCCATCGGATTGGTGGACGTACAGCGTTTCCTTCGCTGGCTTTTGGACTTTGTCCCGAGACGTCCCCGACGACGCGAATTCTGACCTGAGCGCAGCCTTGAAGGCCCGCTCCGAAAACGACCGAAAAACTTTGATTGTGTTGAAAACAATGACCCGACATCTCTTCGCCCTCAGCCTCCTGGGCCTGAGTTTCGCCCTGAACCCCTCTTTTGCGGCCGCTCAGGAAACGCTTCGGCCGCTCGCCGAAGCGCTTCTCGACGTGCAGGCCGACGCCGGAGCACTTGAAACCCGCATCGAAACGGAACGCTTCGCCGCGCTCAAGTCCCTGCCCGAGAACACGCCGATCCGCATGACGGGACTCAACGCCAAGTGGCGCCTTCCCTTCGTCATCGCCCGCGACGAACTCGCGACGAAGGCTTCCGTCACCTTCAAGTGGACGCCTTCGCCCGTTCTGTTGCCCGTGAAGTCGCAGCTCAATCTCCGGCTCAACGGCGAACTCGAACGAAGCCTCCCGATCACGACCGAGGAGATCGGCCGTACCGTGGTGACGACCGTTGAACTCAACCCCAAGCGCCTCAAGGACCTGAACGAGCTCGAATTCGAGTTCGTGGGCTCCTACGAACACAACTGCGAGTCACCCGCCGACGCGTCGCTCTGGCTTGAAATCGATCGGGAAAGCACGCTGACGCTCTCCAAGCAGAAGATCCGCGTCGCCAACGAACTGCAGCTTCTCCCTTCGCCATTCCTCGATCCAGGTGCGAGAAGCCGCCTCACGCTTCCCGTGCTTTTCCCCGTGCGTCCCTCGGACAAGACGCTGCAGGCGGCCGCCGTCCTCGCCTCCTGGGCGGGAAAAACGGCCGACTGGCGCGATCTCTCCCTGCCGGTGCACTACGGCGAGGCGCCCGCCGAAGGGCACTTCGTCGTCTTCGCGACGCCCGAAACCCTCCCCGAATTCCTGCGGGGCACGGCGGAAATCACCGGCCCGGAAGTGCGCATCGCGGACGCACCCCATTCCGACTGGGCCAAGGTGCTCGTCATCGCCGGCCGCAACGACGAAGAGCTCGTCGAGGCCGCGCAGGCGCTCGCGCTCGAAGGCGACCGCTTCGCGGGTCCGCGCGTTCTCGTGACGGAACCCCCGCGGCTCCCGCCGCGCCCCGCCTACGACGCCCGCAAGTGGCTCCCGACCGACCGCAAGGTGCGTTTTGACGAGCTCGTCGACCATCCTTCGCAGCTTCGCTCGCGCGGCACCTTCCCCGACCCGATCGCGGTCCATTTCCGCCTTGCGCCCGACCTCTTCGTCTTGCCAAGAACCAGCATTCCGATGGAGTTGAGCTACCGCTACACGCCGCCCGGCGAAGACGCGAAGGCGAGCGTGCGCGTTCGCATCAACGACGCGCTCATGGGCTACGAAGTGCTCGAATCGGACGAATCGGCGACCGCTCCGGTCGTGCGCCGCGTAGCGGCGCTCGACGCGATGGCGGGTTTTCTGCGCGCCCTCAGTTTGCCGACCGTCCACCTCGACGCCGCCAACACGCTCGAATTCGACTTTCAGTACGACGTGGCGGTGACGGACAGCTCGCTCCCCGGAAAGTGCCCTTCGGTGTCGCTCACGGAAAACCAGGTGGAAATCGATCCCGCGAGCACGCTCGACTTCCGCGGTTTCTACCACTACGCGGAACTTCCGAACCTGCGTCTCTTCACGCTCTCGGGCTACCCCTATTCACGCTTTGCGAACCTCGCCCAGACGACGGTGGTTCTCCCGAAGAATCCCGAGGCCCAGGACGTGAGCACGATGCTCGCGGCCGTCGGCCGCATCGGCTCGCAGACGGGGACCGCGGGCGTCCTCGTGACGGTGTCGACCGATCCCTCGCCCGAAGCCCTGATCGATCGCGACGTGCTCGTGATCGGAAACCTCGGCTCGGGCGGAGACGTCCCCGCCGGAACGCCCTTTGCCGAGGAAATCCGACGCGGCCTTGCGCCCGAGAACGCTCCGGCCCTGCGCAAGGACCGGGCGATCCGCGTGCGGACCGACTCGCCGGAGAGCAGCCGCCAGGCGGCGCTCGTGAGCTTCGAGTCCCCCGTGACGAAGGGGCGCACCGTTACGGCGCTCCTCTCACAACCGGGCGCGGGCACCGCGCTGCTGCAGGATAAGCTCGGCGCTGCGGGCAGCTTCTACGACGTCGACGGGGCGGTGAGCTTTCTCACCCCCAAGGGAAGCGTCAACTTCCCGCCGGCCGAGGTCTACGCGATGGGCGATCTGCCGTGGCATCAGCGCATCTGGAATCAGCTCCTCGACAAGCCCTTCGTGCTCTTCGGGATCACGCTCGTCTTCCTCGCGTGCGCGGCGCTCCTTCTCTACCTTCTCATGACGCGCGTCGTCGCGGGGCGACTGTTGAGCGCCCGCGAAAAGCTTCGCGTTCCGTCCAACCGCAAGTCCTGAGGAGTGAGCCGATGATCGCCAAACGCAGTTTTCTTCAGGCCCTCGGCGCCGCCGCCCTTCTTTCGTCGCCGCTTGCACGCGTGGCCGCGGCGACCGACGGCGTCCGCCGAACCCTCTCCTGGAGCGCCTGGCGCCGCTTTGCGGCCGAAGCCGTAAGCGCTGAAGGCCGTCTCATCGATCCGAGCGACGCGCGCCTCATCACGACGAGCGAAGGACAGTCCTACGGGCTCTTCTTCGCGCTCGTCGACGACGACCGCGAGCTCTTTGAAAGGCTTCGCCGCTGGACGGTCGACAACCTCTGCGCCGGAGACGCCGGGAAAAACCTTCCCGCCTGGCTCTGGGGCAAGACGGTTGTACCCGCACCGAAAACCGCCGATTCGCGGCGCGCCGCCGAGAAACCCGCCCCCGTCGTGCGTTGGGGCGTGATCGACGCAAACAACGCGACCGACGCCGACCTCTGGATCGCCTACGCGCTCCTCGAAGCGGGGCGCCTCTGGAAGGAAGACGCCTACCGCGAAGAGGGGCTCGCCCTCCTCGACCTCGTCGGCCGCACGTGTCTGCACGAAACCGAGGCGATGGGCCCCGTCTGTCTTCCGGGCCGCACGGGCTTCGTCGACGGCGAAGGTCGCATCACCTTCAATCCGAGCTACACGCCGCCGCAGCTCCTTCGCCGCTTCGCCGCGGAAGACCCCCGATGGCTCGCCGCGGAACGCGCGGCGCTTCGCGCGACGCTGCGCGCATCCCCCGCCGGCGCCGCGCCCGACTGGGCCGTCTTCGACGAATCGGGCACGCTCGTCGAAGACGGGCGTCCCTTCGGGAGCTGGGACGCCGTGCGCGTCTACCTCTGGGCGGGCATGCTCCCGCAGGACGCGCCGGAGCGGGACCTGCTTGTGCGGCACTTCGCGCCGGTCTTCCGACTCGTCCGAGCCCGGGGAAGCGTTCCCGAACGCATCGACACCCGCACGCTCGCGGTCTCCGCGGCCGGCCCCGACGCCTTCGGAGCGGCCTTTCTCGCCTGGCGCCCGAATTCGCCCGAAGGCGACCTTCTTCGCGCCCGTCTCGAAAAGCTTCCGATTGCGGCCGAGAGCTACTACAAGAGCATGCTGACGCTTTTCGGGCTCGGCTTTGACGACGCGCGCTTCGCGTTTGACCGCGAAGGACGTCTGCTGCGCCCGATCCGCTCGGGAGTCCGGTCATGACGACCGCAAAGACCTTCGCCCCGATCCTAGCGGTCCTTGCCGCGCTCCCTGCGGCCGACGCGCTCTGCGCCCCGGACCGAGCGGGGATTCAGACGCGCTGGCTCGCAGGCCAGATCGAATCGGCGCGAACGACCGACAACGCGGCCGTGGAACGCGATGCGTTCCGACGGCTCCTCAGCATGTCGCCCGACGACGCGGAGCTGCAGCTTGACTATCTGCGCCACCTCTTTCGCTACGACGTCCCCGGAAGGGAGGACGAGGCGGAGGTCGCCGCGCTTCTCAAGAAACTCTGCGCTTCGCCCGACGCGAGGACCTGCCGCGACGCCCGCACGCTCGAGCGCGTAACCCGGGGCGATCTTGCCCAAAGCTACGCCGCCCTGCGCCTTCTCGCCGTCGCGGGACGCCACGACGAGGCCGCCCGCGAGGCGGAAAAGCTCTTTCAGGGCGTCCCGCCCGAGCCGTCGCTCCAACTCGAATACGCCGACATGCTGCTTCGGACCGAGACGCGCCGCAACGAAGGAAAGGCACTGCTCGAAACCCTTCGCCGGTCGCCGTCGCTTTTCATCTCGCAGCGCGCCCAACGCCGTCTTGCCGACGAAGCCTTTGAAGAAGCGCTCGAACGGGCGCTCGAAGGCGTCTACCAAAGCGCCACGCGCGCCGAATGCGTCGCGACGCTCGAACGTCTCCTGGGCGAAAAGCCCGACGACCCGCGCTCGGAACGCTGGCGCAACGCCATTGCGGAGGGGCGCTACTGGCGCGCGAACGACCGCGGGGACGCACTTTTGAAGCGGGGCGCGCTCACGAAGGCCGAAGCCGCCTACCGCGAAGCCCTCGCCGTCGATCCCTCTCGGCCCTTCGCCTACGCGGGCCTCGCCGACGTGGCGCTTCGCCGCCGCGACCGAAGCGCGGCACAGCGTCTTCTCGAAAAGGCCGTGTCGCTCACCGACGACTCGAAGGCCGCGTACCGTGCGGTGCTGACGCGCCGCATCGCGGGGATTCATCAGAATGCGCTCGTAGCCAAGGCAGACCGCCTCGCGCCTCGGGTCGACACCGAAGGGAATTTTCTCGAGACGCCTTCGTCCGAATACGTGGCCGCCTTGCGACGCGCGCTCGACGCGGGCGAAGCCGATCCCTGGACGACGGGTCGGCTCGCGCGAGCCCTGTGGGCCCGCGGGGAATTCGATGCGGCCGACCGACTTTGGAAAACGCAGGCCGAAAGAGCCGCGCCGTCCGAGCGCGGCGAATGGCGCTACGCCGAGGCGCTCTTTCGCCGAAGCGTCGATCAACCGGAAAAGGCCGTCGCCCTCGCCGAAGACTTTCTCGCCCGCCTTCCCGCCCGTCCCCGGGCGGCGGATGCCGAACGCATCCGGGCGATGCGCGATCTCGCACACACGTTGCGCACGAACATCGCGGTCGCGCGGGCCGAAAGCCTGGCCGAAGCGGGCCGCTTTGCCGAAGCCCTTCGGGCGCTCCCCGACGATGCGCTCCTCGAATCCTGGCGCTTGGCGAAGGCCGCGGACTGGGCGCGGCAGGCGGGCGACCCGGAACGTGCGCAGTCCCTCTGGCAAAAGGCCGCAGCCGACCCCGCTTGGCGTGAAGAGGCGATCTACGGCGAAGTCGAGGCGCTTCTCGCCCGCGCTCGGGGGCGTCCCGAGAGCGTTCGGGGCGAGGTCGTCCGTCTGGTGCGGGGACTCGAGAGCGAAAACGACGAACGCGGCACGCTCACGGCCAAGAGTCTCGCGCGCATGACGGGCGCGCTCGACGACGCGGGCGCCGCGGACGAAGCGCTGGCGCTCGTCGAGCGGCACGTCGCTCTGCTTGCGGGTTCGGATCCCGAGGAGACTGAAGAGGCCGTCATGCTCTGGCGGCGCGTCGCCATGGCCCGTGAAGAGGAAGGTCGCTTTCCGGAGGCGCTCGACGCCTACCGGGGGGCCTTTTCGCGCGCGGGATTTCTCCGAAACGAACGAGGCGAAGCAATCTCCTTTACGCGCGCCATGCGTTTTTCCGACGGGGCGAGCGCACAGCCCGTGGAGGGCGCACCCGCTCTCGGTCCCGACGGCTGGCTCGCGCAGTCGCTTCGCAGCCGCGCGGCCGAGCGGTACGCCGCCCAAGAGCTGCGCCTTGCCTTCGGCGTCAACGTCGAAGTCGACCCGGGGACGGGCGGCTATTCGGATCTCACGGCCGTCACCTGGATGAGCGAGGCGTCCTTTCCCGCCTTCGGCGGACGCGCGACGCTTCGCACCGACAGCGTGGGCTACGACATGGGCCACCTCGGCGCCGACTTCCGGGATTTCGGAACCACTTCGAACGCCGCGGCGGGCTTTCGCGCGGCCGATCCCGTCAACCGCGATTTCGGCCAGTCCGTCGCCTTCCGTTGGGAGGGACGGCAGCTCGATTTCGACGTCGGCACGACGCCCATGGGAATGCTCTACGGCGATCCCTCGGGGGCCGTCAACTGGTCCTGGGACGCCGGAAACTTCGGGCTCACGACGGGCGTCTACTACCGCCCCGAATCCGGGTCGCTTCTCGCGCTCGGCGGTCAGCGCGACCCGGCGACGGGCCGCGAATGGGGCGGCGTGCGCCGTCTGGGCCTGTGTTTTTCGCTCTCCCACGACCTCGGTCAGCGCGACGGCTACTGGTCGGTCGCGATGCTCGAAAAGATCCGCGGTCACGACGTCGCCGACAACACCGCCTTCAAATTCATGGCCGGATGGTACCGGCGCCTCGTCGACCTCGCACATCACAAGCGTACGGCGGGCGTCTCGGCGCTTTACTGGCACTATGAGAAGGACCTCTCCGACTACACCTTCGGGCAAGGGGGCTACTACTCGCCCAACGACGCGGGCTCCGTCGGAGGGTTCGTCGAGGAATCGCGCCGAACGGGGCAATGGTCCTGGACGGCTCGGGCGCGGCTCTCTGTCGCAGCGTCGCGCTCCGAAGCGCGGGACCGGTATCCGCTCCAATCGAAACTCGCGGGACTCGGTCTCGCCGACATCGACGCGCGCGAGGAGGCGGATTCGTCCGTCGGTCTCGGCGTTTCGGTTTTCGCGGCGGCCGAACGGCGGCTCACGAAGCACGCCGTTGTCGGCGCATCCGCAACCTACCAGCATGACACGGACCGCTACGCGCCGTTTTATGCCGGACTCTGGCTTCGCTGGCACTGGGACGGCTGGGAGGGCGACCTCCCGCAGCCGCCCGCGCCGATGACGCCTTACGCAAAGTGGTGAGCGCTCCGCGTTTCACCGTCAGACTCACAGCTCCACCCAAGGAACTGCATCCATGCACTTTTCACTCTCCGCCGGCTCTCACACCGATTTCGAGTCGCCCCACCTCTTTTTCGGCGAACTCAAGAGCGGACTCTTTCATCTCTCGTCGGACCTCTCGCGGGTTCTCGGCACGGATCCCGCACATTCCTGCCGGCTCGAAGAAGTCTTCGACGCACTGCTTGCAAACGAGTGCGACCGTGAAGTGCTGCGCGCCTTTTTCGACGAATTCCGCCGCGAATGCGCAAGCCGCGACCTCTTCGTTCGCCTGCGTCTGGAAGGCCGGGTCCTATGGTGCCGCATCCGCGCCCGATCCTACCGCAGCGACGCGGGCGACAGCACGCTCATTTCGGGCACGGTCGAGTTTTACGACTTCGCCCGAATCTTTACCGAACTCCTCGGTTTTTCGAACTTCTCGAAGGACGAAGTCGAAAAACTCTCGCGACTTGCGGCTGCCCCGGCTTCGCACACGGTGATTGCGCTTCTCTTCACCTCGAACTTCCGGACGAGCGACTCGATCGGACTCTTCACCGCGAAGATCGCCGAATCCCTGCGGGATATGGCAAACGACGAAGTCGTGATCGAGCAGTTGGGCTTCGATACGCTTCTGATCTCGACTCCGGAGACGTCGTTTGACGTCGAGGCGCGCGCCGAAAGGCTTCTCAACACCGTGTTGCGCAAACACCGCGCCCTCGAGGACGTGAAGCCCCGTCTCTTCTTTGCGCAAGGCGCCGACTCGAGTGCCGAGGCGCTCGAAAAGCGGCTTTCTTTCTGGCTGAAATTCGCCGATCTCCATCCGACGGCAAATTCGTCGGAAAAGTTTCTTTTGCGGGAAATTCTGCTCACGACTTACGCCTGCCTCAACGACTTTGAAGGGTTCAGGCTTCTCATGCAACCTCTCGTCGACCGCTTCACGCGGCGCTATACCGGCGCGGAATTTCTTCTGCGTTTCCGGGACGACCGAGGCTTCGGGCCGGACCGCTTCGTGCGCCTTCTCGAGAAGTCTGCGCTTGCCGTCCCGCTCACGCACTGGGTCTTCGGGCGCTCGCTCTGGCTCGCGTCGAGGATTCTCGGGGACGTCCCCGAAGGCTTCACCTTCAACCTGAACCTCAATCCCATGCACACGGGCGACCGGAGCCTCTTTCTTTTCCTGCGCACGGCCGCCGAACGCAACGGCATTCCGTTCGGACGCATCGTCGTCGAATTCGTCGAAACGGGCGAAAACATCCCGCAGCAGGATCTTCTCGCGCTCATTGAAAAATGCCGCGCGCTCGGCATGCAGACCGCGATCGACGACTTCGGGACGTGCTACAACTCGCTCGCCTTCCTTCTGAGCGTCCCCTGCGACATGGTGAAGCTCTCGCGGGAAATCGTGCTCGACTGTCTATACGACGAGAAACGCCGGCTCTTCCTCAGCCGCCTCATCAAGGCCTTCAAGGAGCTCGGCCTCATCGTCTGCATCGAAGGGATTCAAGACGAAGAGATGTACGCGCGGCTCGAGGGGCTCGCCCCAGATCAGCTGCAGGGCTATTGCTTTGCCAAGCCTTCGAACGCCGCGGAAATGCTCGCTCTCCTGCGGGAAACGTCCGCCGAAGGCGCGGGAGAAGCTTCGGCTTGACAGAGGGGGGTTCTTCATGAAAAAGATTTTTCTCACGGGTTCGGCCGCTCTTCTTGTATTCGCGGGGTGCTTCCTTGCCGGGCATGATGCGGATCCGGCGCCCCCGATCCCGGGCGCCCCGCTCAAAATCGGCGTGGAAGCCGACGTGCCGCCTTTTTCCTACGTCGGCGCCCGGGGTGAATTCACCGGATTCGACGTAGAGTTCGCGCGCGAAGTCTGCCGGGGACTTCACCGCAAATGCCGAATCGAACCCATGGCGTTTGCGGCGCTCCTTCCCTCGCTCAAGGCGGGAGAACTCGACCTTGTCGTCGCGGGACTCGCCGAAACGAAAAAACGACGCGTCGACTTTCTCTTCTCCGAACCCTACTACCGTTCGGGGAGCTTCTTCGTCACGACGCAGAAGCGCTTCGAACACTTCACGCCCGATCGGATCCCCGAACTCGTGATCGGCGTGCAGGAGGGAAAACTCCAGGACGAATACGTCGCGGAACACTACGTGCCGCGGGGCGCACGAAAGAAGACGTATTCCTCGTTCGACGCGCTCGTCGACGCGCTCCTTTCGGGAGAGGTCAACATGATCTTCCTCGACAGCGTACCGGGCTACACCCTGCTCAACCATCCTCGGGGCGAAGCGCTCCTCATCGGCGGTCGCGCCGAGAACGACAACGCCGAATTCACCGCCTGCCGCGTCGCGGCCAAGCGCGGGGACGTACCTCTGATCGAAGGCGTGAACCGAACGCTTCACAAGCTGCAGTCCAACGGCAAATTTCAGGATCTCATCATCCGCTTCTTACCTTTCTTCAGTTTTTGAGGGTCTCCATGGAAAGCTTCAGCAAAACGTCCGCGGGAAGGAAGACCGTTCCCATCAGGTGGCTCCTGCTGCCGATCATGGCGACGCTGCTCTTCATGATGATCGGTTTCCTCACGGTGGGCCTCAACATGAGCGGGCGCATTCAGACGTTCGCGCACGAACTTGAGGAACAGACCCTCAAGGACGTCGTGCTCGCGCAGCGAAACTCCATCAATCTGCACTATCTGAGCAAAGCGCTGCGGGTCCTCGTCTATGCGGGGAATCCGCAGCGCGCCCGCACGGCCTACGTAAACAACTGGGGACTCCTCACGGAAACGGTCTTCGGGCAGCACGACGAAACGAAGGCCCTGACGCAACGGCTGATCGACAGTCTCCAGAAAACCTGGTCGCTTCGTCAGGAGTACGAGGCGCGCCGAAACGAGGTGAACGTCGACTTCAACGCCTTCCACCAGGACCTTCTGGCGGCGGCTGGTGTCGCCGCGGGACTCTCGAACGCCTCGACGAACCTTCTGATCGACCTGCGGCAACCCATCGTGCAGCATCTCGATCGTCCGGCTCCGCACCGACGGCACCTTGAAGTGCTCGAAAGCGCCGCCCGAGAACTTTGCACGGCCGCGCACCGGCCGTCCGACGACGAGAGACGGACCGCCTTCCTTTCCTACTGCAAAAACATGCGCGAACTGCCCCGCACGCTCGGGACGAAGCTCGACGCACCGAATTTCTCGCGCAGGCCGACGCGATGAACGAGGACGCCCAAAACCTCAGTCACGTCTACGCCAAACTGGAAGCGTCGAACCGACTGGGACTCATCGACCAGATCACGCGCTTCAACGACCGCCTCTTCAGTTCCTTCTCCGTCGCCGTCTTCCTCGCCATGGCGATAGCGACGGCGATCGCGCTCGCCGCCTTCTGGGTGCTTCGCCCGTTGGGCGAACTGCGCGAGGAAATGCGGCGCTTCCTC
>ENA-UPTB01002228-UPTB01002228.1-human-gut-metagenome-genome-assembly--contig:-NODE-2228-length-14052-cov-34.282433_pt1 | contig 14052 bp, 10 predicted proteins | sample MGYA00250046_ERZ773369 | MGnify/ENA primary metagenome ERZ773369 (study PRJEB29103, sample SAMN06111938) | human gut metagenome | biome: human gut; feature: ankylosing spondylitis patient; material...
AAAAAAAAAAAAAAAAAAAAAAAAAAAAAAAAAAAAAAAAAAAAAAAAAAAAAAAAAAAAAAAAAAAAAAAAAAAATTCCCAGTCAGGTGAAAGGATTCCTCATTTTTTGCATTATAGGAAGTAGAAGAGTATAAGCCCCCATACCACCCAGCCGGGAGACCGGCGCAAGGAAAGTGAGGAATCCCCTATGAAGAAGCGACTACTCAGCCTGTTGGTGGCAATCAGTATGGTGCTGACATTCCTGCCCGTGTCGGCATTGACCGCAGCAGCAGCGGAGGATAGCAGCAGCGGCGAACTTAAAATCGGACAAGACTGTTATCCTGTTCTGGATCATATCCCTCACCAAACAGTCAACGAGCATGATATCTACACTGGTGATGGCTGGACTTACGATGCCGATGAAAATTGTAAAATTCTGACCCTGTGCCCCAGTGCCCCAACAAGCTATGATTTTTTTGCCATTCACACAGGGTACTCCATCACAACCGACTGTAACCTGGTAATTGGCGAAAATGCAACCGTTACGGATGGAAATTTTATAGCCTCTGTTACGAACAATGACACTATCAAAGGCGGCATTTTTAAGGATGCTGTTACAAACCATGGCACAATAATCGGTGGCCGTTTTTTCTCTTCGGTCACCAATGAATTGGATGGCATCATTGAAAATGGTCAGTTTGGTGATTGGGCTTCCCCGTACACCGTTACAAACAATGGCGGCACGATCAACGGCGGCACTTTCAAAGATAAGTCAATCATTAGCGGCACCAGTCCCGTAGCATCAGGTTATACCCTCTCAGCAACAATGCCAACTGGTTTTGATTTTGTTTCGGTCAATGAGTATCGCAATTCATGCTATATCATCCCGAATCAGGCATCCGTTTCTGTTGATATAAGCTATCATTTTGAGCCTTCGATCAATTTCCAAAATCTTCCACCCCTTGATGTAGCCATCGATAATGCACAGCACATGCTTCTGTCCGACTGGTGTGTGAGTGATCTCAAGATTGAGTTCGAGGATATCCGCGGAGTTTATGAAGTCACCTTCACCGCACCGCCTGCAAATGGCTCAACCGTAACCATCAGCCCGCTGACCCGGCTGGTGATTGACAAGGACGGTTACCCGGCCAAGGCACGGGATTGGAATGGCAACCGGGCAAATTATACCGGCGAGGGCTGGAAGTTTGAAAACAACAGCCTGATTTTGGAGCCTACCGCCGAGAAAAGCTATGACTTTAACAGCACCGACCTGAACCCCCATAGGGTGGCGGTGAACTGCCCGGTTACGGTGAACAGCAATGCCAGCATCACAAACGGCATTTTCCTGAAAGAAGTTACCGGCAGCGCCAGCGCCCTGAACGGCGTTTTCCTGAACGTTCCCACCGGCTGTGAAAACAGCGCCAAAAAGATCACGGTTTCGGACAACGGAACCATTACGGCCCTGAAAACCAGCGGCGATACCACCACACTGGAAAGCGCCGCCAAGGAGATTTATGTGGTCGGCCAGCCCACCGGCACCCTGTATGTGACCCTGAGCAGCGGCAAGGTACGGGAAGTACAGCTGCCTCTTACGGCTGACCTTGAGCTGCAGCTGAACGACCCGAAACCGGAACCCAAACCCGAACCGGAACCGAAGCCTGAACCGGAACCGGAGACCTACACCCTGAAAGTGGTGGGCGGCAGCTTTACGACCGGCGAAAGGGATGCGCTGACCAGCGGCACCGTGCCGGTGGATGCAGAAGCAAAAGTGGCCCTGAACCCGGATGCCGTACCGGAGGGCATGGTGTTCGACCAGTGGACCATCAGTGAGGAAAGCCTGCTGGGCAACCCCAATGTGGCCTACAACGCCGAAAGCTTTACCATCCCGGCCAATGCAGTGGAAAACGGCAAGACCGTTACCGTGGAAGCCCAGTACCGGGAAGCCACCATTGAAAGCGAAGGCCCCGGCATTCTGGGCACCGCCGCCATAATCGGCACGGCGGGTGCTGGCGCGGCTGTGCTGGGCTACACCGGCTACATGATTGGCACCGAGCTGTACCTGAATACCGTCCTGCCTGCCGGTGCGGCCATCCCCAACAACGCCGGGGAGCTGGCCCTGCTGCTGTGGGAAGCCGCCGGGACCCCGGCCCCCGCTGCTCTTCTCCCTGCCGATGCTGCCCCGGTTCAGCAGGCCCTTGCATGGGCCATCGAGAACCAGCTCCTCGCCCCGGATGCGTCTGCGGAGGATTCCGTCAGCCGCTGGGAGGTTATTCGGAGCTGGAATCAGATGAAGGGGTAAGTGGCGAACCCTTTAGCATCCTCACCCTCTCAGTCAAAGCCTGACGGCTTTGCCACTAGCCGGGTTGTGGCACCCAGCAGTTACTTCATGCAATAAATTGCATTCGTATCTTGCTGGCCACTGCCCCAACAACTCCTCCCTCTATCCGCCGCTGGCGGCGGTCGTTGTTGTTGCCCCAAAGGGGGAGCCAAGGGCAATCCCAGATTTAGCAGCATCTGCCCTCTGTGATGTCTTGCCTCTCCCTTCGGGAGAGGTGGCATTGCGCAAGCAATGACGGAGAGGGTGAGGATGCTAACTAAACAGCGAACCCCCCGGTGCGATCTGCACTGGGGGGTTCGCTGTTATTGTTGCTTCAGGAAATATGTACCGCTTCCAGCACCCTGATGCCCTCCTGCTCCATCACGTCGCGCAGGGCCTCGAGGTAGCCGGGCTTGTCCACCTTGTTCTCAATGCAGCAGGTCAGCACGCCGTGCAGGCTGGTGACCTCCATTGCAAGGGACGCACCGTCCGGCAGCACCCAGGTCTGGAAATCGGTCAGGTACGCTTCCAGCTCCGGGCTGTGCGGCAGCAGCGGGCTGCCGATGTAGCTGACCCAGAAATCTGCCGGGAAGCCGCTGATGTACTCGCCCATCTGGAACACACGCTTCTTGATCTTGAGCGCGGCCTTCTGCCGGAACACCTGATACACCCAGCCCATCTGTTCGGCCATGCGGAACAGGCGGCGCTCCGGGGTCAGGCTTTCCCGGATCTCATGGTCGAGCTGCTTTGCAAAGCTGTGGAGCCTGGCCTGCGGTTCCAGCCGCAGGGACAGCTGAAAGGACGCAATGCAGTTGTACAGGGCGTGCGGCACCCCCAGCGCCGCGCGGGTGTCGGCGGCATAGCTGTACGCAAGGTCGTTCTTTTCCAGATACCGCTGCGCTGCCTGGCAGGTCAGCCCCATGAGGGCGCTGAAGGGCTTCACGCCCTCCTTCTGCGCCAGATCCACAAGGCTTTTCCTGTCCAGCCGCAGCCGCTGGAAATGAGGCGTGCCTTCGTGGATCTGCAGCACATCCTTCTGCATGTCGTTGGCCACCTGGCTCTCCGGGTAGCGGGCCAGCAGCTGTTCCACATCGTAGGGCGGGTCAGAGGCAAGGGTCTCGCACACAAAACCGGCGTTGGAGCGCAGGTTGCAGTAGAGCTTGAGCAGCAGGGTGAAAAAGGGCGCGCTGCCCCGGCCATCGGCCAGGAAGTGGAACCAGTCCAGATAGACCGTGTTCCCCTCATAGCCCAGCGAGAAGAGATAATCGTTCGTCTCCTCGGGGATCTTTGGCTGGGCGCTGCCCTGCCGCACACGGCAGGGGGCGGTGTTGGGTTCCAGATGGGCTTCCCGCTTTTCCCACACCACATGGCAGAAATAATATCCTGCCAGCGGGCGGGCCGCATCCAGTGCCTGCTGCAGAAGGGCCGGGTCAACGGCCTCCTTCAGCGTGGCCTGATAGCGGCAGAGGACCTGATTTTCACGGTAATAGTAGACGATGCCCTGAAACACCGCACGCTGCTCTGCATTCATCCGGAATTTACCCCGCGTTCTCGGCCAGATAATCGGCCAGATCGCCGATGGTCACAAAGTTGCGCAGCTCCTTTTCGGGGATGCGCAGACCAAAGGTCTCTTCCAGATCGGCCACGACGGTCAGGATCTCCATAGAGGACAGATCCAGATCATCCATCATCACGCTGTTTTCGTTGACATCCTCGGGCGAGATCTCTGCCACATCCTCCAGAATTGCCAGGATCTGAGACACGATTTCTGCTCTTTCCATCAAAAAATCTTCCTTTCCGTGAGGGATTTTTTATCGCCTGCAAGGGCGCAGTTTCAGTATGCCACGCGCCGGGCCGGTTTAGCCAGCCGGGCGGGGCATTCCTGTGTTTTATAATACCTGTTTTATAGAGGAAATGCAACACACAGGCCGCCCGGTTTCGCGCTTTTTTTACAATTTCCGCGCTTACCTGCGCAGCAGCTTGCCCATGGCGTTGCGGGGCAGGGGTTCGGCACTGAACTCCACCGCCGTGATCCGCTGGTACAGCGGCAGGGTACGGTTCAGCCCGGTGAGGAAAGCCCGGACCTCTGCCTGCTTTTCCTCGGCACAGCAGATCAGCGCGCCGATCTTTTTGCCCATTTCCCTGACCACGCACTCCTGCACCTCAGGGCAGGCGTTGAGCTTTCTTTCCAGCTCCTCGGGACTGACGTTCTCGCCGGTGCCCAGAATGATCAGGTTCTTCTTCCGGCCCACCATGTAGTAATAGCCGTCCTCGTCCTCACGGGCCAGGTCGCCGGTGTGGAGCCAGCCGTCTTTGTCGATGATCTCGGCGGTGGCCTCGGGGTCTTTATAGTAGCCCAGCATCACACAGCCGCCCCGGATGCAGATCTCGCCGGTCTCATCCAGCTTGTACTCGCAGTGGCCGTCCGGCTTGCCCAGCGCCCGGATATGGGGCTCTGCCTGGGCGTAGTTCACCAGACCATCGCCGCAGGTCTCGGTCATGCCGTAGCACTGGGTGATGTACATGCCGTTTTCCACCAGACCCAGCAGCAGCTCGCTGTCGAACATGGCAGAGCTGCCGCAGGGGTTCCACAGGCCGTTCAGCTTATCGGCGCGGCCGCGCTTGACATCCTTGTAGATGCTCTCCATCAGCACCGGGGCCACGGCAATGGAATCGCTGTGCATCAGCCCCAGATCCCGGTAGAAATTCCGCAGGTCACTGCAAAGGTTCAGTGCCCAGCCCTTGAAGGGCCAGGAGAACAGGCAGATAAAGGTGCCCAGATGGAACAGGGGCAGGATGGCAAAGTTGCTCAGGACATCGTTTTTGTCCTCGGGCAGCTGCCGGTGCTTGAAGTCCAGCATGTGGTCGCCCATGGCAACATGCATCTGCATCACGGTAAAGAAGTTCCGCTCCGCCAGCATCACGGCCTTGCTGCGGCCGGTGGTGCCGGAGGTGAACAGCATGACCATCAGGGCATTGGGGTCGATCTTCTTTTCCAGCCCGCCGGGCGCGGTGTCCTTCCAGACATCCATCGGCCGCAGGCGCTCCCCATACGCAGCCTCCAGCTGGTCACGGCAGCCGTAGTCCACCCCATCGTTCAGGATGAGGGCAGGCTCTGCCAGCTCCAGCTCCCAGCTCAGTTCGCCCCAGGTCTTTTTCTGGTTCATCGTCACCAGAACAGCCCCGGCCAGCACAGCGCCAAAGGTGTTCACACCGTACTCATAGCAGTTCCGGCTCAGCAGAACCACCCGCTTGCCCTCCACTTCCGGGATGTTCCGGGCAAACCAGGCAGCGGCGCGGCGGATATCCTGTGCATACTCGGCATAGGTCTTTTCCTTCACGGTGCCGGTGGCATCCTCTACCCAGCGGAACGCCACCCGCCCGGGGAATTCCTGCTCCATTGTCCGGGTGACAAGATCATAGACATTATTTACCATGGTCTGCTCCTTTTTCTCCCGTTTGATTTTACTTGCGCAGCAGCTTGCCCAGCGCGTTGCGGGGCAGGGGCTCGGCGCTGCACTCCACCACGGAGATGCGCTTGTACATGGGCAGGGTGCGGTTCAGCTCGGTGACAAACTCCTTCACCTGCTGCCGTTTGTCGTCCTCACAGCAGACCACGGTTCCGATCTTCTTGCCCATCTCCTTGACGATGCACTCCTTGATGGCATCGCACTTGCCCAGCAGCTTTTCCAGCTCCTCGGGGCTGACGTTCTCGCCGCTGTCCAGAATGATGAGGTTCTTCTTGCGGCCGGTCATATAGTAGTAGCCTTCCTCGTCCACGCGGGCCAGGTCGCCGGTGTGGAGCCAGCCGTCCTTGTCGATGGTCTCGGCAGTGGCCTCGGGGTCCTTATAGTAGCCCAGCATCACGCAGCCGCCGCGGACGCAGATCTCGCCGGTCTCGTCCACCTTGACCTCACAGAAGCCGTCCGGCTTGCCCAGGGCACGCAGGTGGTCGCCCTCCTGGGTCACATTCAGCAGGCCATAGCCGGCCAGCTCGGTCATGGAGTAGCACTGGTTGATGTAGAAACCGTTCTTCACCAGTTCGCTCAGGATGGCGGGATCAAGGATGGCAGAGCTGCAGCTCAGGTTCCACAGCCCGTTCAGGCGGTCGGCATGGCCGCGCTTGACCTCGTTGCAGATCATCTCCACCAGCACCGGCGGGGTAGACATGGCATCGCTGTGCATCAGGCTCATATCCCGGCGCAGGTCGCGGGCATCACAGCAGAGGTTCAGGGTCCAGCCCTGTATGCCATAGACAAAGTAGCAGATGAAACCGGCCAGATGGAACATGGGCACCAGCGTAAAGTGACTGAAGGTCTGGTCGAGGTACTGGGGTACCAGCCGCTCCTCATGGTCAAGGACGGACTTCAGGCCATCGATGTACATCTGGCAGGCGGTGAAGTAGTTCTTCTCGCTCAGCATCACGCCCTTGCTGCGGCCGGTGGTGCCGGAAGTGAACATCAGCATCAGCAGACCCTCGTGGTCGATGCGGTTGACCATCTCAGCCTCAGGGGCAGCGGTCCAGGCATCCATGGGGCGGAGCCGAGCGCCATAGAGCGCTTCCAGCTGGGCGCGGTAGCCGTAATCGATGCCATCATTGAAGATGAGGTCCGGCTCCACCATGCCCAGCTCATGCTCCAGCTCGGCCCAGGTCTTGCCCTGGTTCAGGGTCACGATGACAGCGCCTGCCATCATGGTGCCGAAAACGACCGCGCCGTACTCATAGTTGGTGCGGCTCAGGATGACGATCTTCTTGCCCTTGGGCTCGCCCAGCTCCTGCTGCAGGTAGCCGGTCACTTTGCGGATATCCTGCACATACTGAGCGTAGGTCTTTTCCACCACCGTGTCCTTGCCCTCCACATAGCGGAACGCCACACGGTCAGCATACTTATTCTGCATCGCAGAGATCATATCAAAAACGGTCATCGGCATATTTGCCACGGTCACAACTTCGTTACAAGCCTTGTCTGCCATTATTTTACACTCCCTGTTTATTTTTGTTAAATTATTCCCTTTTGTTTCCGCAAAATGGAATCTTCTGGGCACTCTAGCCTAGAGTATACCGCATAGAAGGCTCAACCGCAAGATTTAATTGCACAAATATGCAACTTAAACTTACAGTCAATCTGTGCACCCGGATGTAAATCCTGCCTTTTGTTGCGGGCAGGCCGTGAGTGTGGTACACTTTTCCCGGTATCCGCCTACCGTGCTTTCTCCCTGCGTTTGATTGACAGCAGGGGCAAAAAGCATTATACTTATTATAAATATCTCTAATTTTTAACATGATGCGCCAAAAATCCGGCAATTCTGCCATCCCGGGGCGGGGTGCGGCGCAGAGGAGGACCTTTTTATGGAGGGAACCAAACGCCGTGCCGCAAATTCGCTGGGCATGTTTGATCTGCTCAAGGGTGTCGGCATGCTGACCATCGTCTTTGCCCACACCGGTGAGCTTTACCCCATGGGCGATGCCAGCCACATCAACCCGCTGACCTTTTGCATGTTCGCCTACCGCGAATCCCTGATGGCGGCCTTTTACATTGCCAGCGGCTACGGCTTCCGCAGGCGCTCCATCGGCAAGTGCATCGACCAGCAGTTCAAGACGCTGCTCAAGCCTTACATCTATACCGGCATTGCCACCACCGTGTTCCACTTTATCATCCATTACAGCCTGTTCGGCAGCCTGCACAACGCCACCTACGAGACCTACAAGGTGCTGGGCGGCTTTGCACTGGGCCTGCCCCACACGGCCACCTATTTCGGCCAGCTGTTCTTCTCCTGCGGCCCCATGTGGTATCTGCTCTCGCTGATGATTGCATGGATCCTGCTGGATCTCATCCTGAATATCTTCCCGGAGCAGTACATAAACTGGGCGGTGCTGGGTACCATGCTGTTAGGCTGGGGCATCTGCATCACCTGGGAGGCCCCTTTTTGCATCGGTCAGGGCATGGTCACCGTTCCTGCCCTGTATGTGGGCTATCTTGCCAAGAAGTATAAGATCTTTGAACAGCCTCTCTCGCCCCGTCTGCGCGGCGGGATGATCGCGGCGGCGCTGGCTGTGGCTGCACTGGTGCTTCTTACCAAGAGCACCGACTGCGTCTCGATGGCCGAGTGGACCTTCGGCCCCGTGAGCATCCTGCTGGATGCCGTAACGGGCCTGGGCATCCTTTCCATCGTCATCTGGTTCCAGCGCAGGGTGGAGAACGTTGTCACCCACGCCATCCAGGCCATTGGCCGTCGTTCGCTGTTCATCTTCTGCGTCCACACCGTGGAGCTCACGGCCATTCCCTGGTACCTGATGCCCCAGAAGTTTGCGGCTCACCCGGTGCTGGGCATGGTGCTGCAGTTCACCCTTTCGCTGGGCTCCACCCTGCTCATCTGCGAGCTGCTGGTGCGCCGCCGGGACCTGAAGTTCTGGCTCACCTCCCGCCGGGAGCAGAAGGCGGCGGAAGCGCCCCGCCGGCGCAGCGCCCGCGCCGAAACGCCTGAGCGTCATTTTGCGGCAAAACACTGATTTTTTTGCGGAGGGTGCCCCCCTCTGCTGAAGTGAAATAATATTATGAGGAGAATCCGGTTATGAACAACGCAGCTCCTGAGAACACTGCGGCTCTGCAGGAAAAGATCGCCGAGCTGGAACAGCAGCTCAAGCTTTCGGACGAAGGTGCTTCCCATCTGGCAGAGCGCTGCCTTTCCCTGGAACAGAAGGTGCAGTCCTACCTTGCGGCACACCCCCAGCGCGAGATGCATACTGACTCGCCCACTCTGCTGCAGCCGCTGCTCTATTATGATGCAGGCTTCGGCTTTTCAGAAAAGGACACCCTGACCGCACCTGACTGCACCACTGACGAGCTGACCGGTGCCGTGACCGCGACCTTTGAGCTGCCGGTGGCTGCACAGGCCCTGCGGTTCGACCCGGGTGAGCTGCCCTGCTGCATCACCAACCTGATCTTTTCAGATGACCGCATCATCTGCACACCCACCAACGGCCTGAACCTTTCCGGCGGCAGCACCCTGTTCCTGGGCGATGACCCCAACTACCGGCTGGAGGGCACCACCCACTACCCCGCCGGGATGAAGCTGGTGGTGAGCTACGGCTACTTCCCGCTGGAGACCCTGACGGACGAGCCTTTGTTCTGCGCCGTGCTGCAGGGCGTGCAGCAGCTCCAGCTGCGCAAGGACAGCGAAAAGCAGCATATCCAGCAGCTGGAGCAGAATGCCGCGGCCCAGCAGCAGATGCTGGCCGCCCTGCGGCAGGAGATCGCGCAGCTGTGCCAGAAAAACGCCGATCTGCAGGCCCGGAGCAATGCCTACGAGACCTCGCTGGAAAGCGTGTTTTCCAGTAAAAGCTGGAAGCTCACTGCTCCCATCCGCAGCCTGATGCGCCTGTTCCACCGTGGAAACTGAGAAGCGGAACGGAGGAACAGCCATGTATAACAATTACACCCCCCTGCAGCAGCGTCAGCTGGCCCTGCAGGAGTACAGCAACACCCAGAGCACCTATCTGCTGGTCTGCGCATCGGCCCGCAGCACGGCCCTGAAAGCCACCCTGACCGACCAGCTCCACCGCAAGTTCCGGCTGGTGGACCGGCTGGACGGGGAACTGACCGCAAGCGTGGACGGCGTGCTTCTGGCCGCTGAGGACGTAGAGCTGATGTCTACCGCCCTGATGTACTTTGCCAAAGCCCTGCAGGATGGGGCGGATTACGTCGTCTGCAATGCGGTGTTCGGTTTTGGCGGGGCAACTGCCCTCTATCAGAGCCAGCCGCTGCAGGCGCAAAACCGCTGCGCCGTGGTCAGCCGCGCCCTGCTGGAGCGCTGCCGCGCCGCCGCCCATGACCCCGAAAATGTGCCTGAGCTGCTGGCGCTGGCCGCGCAGCTCTGCACTAAGCCCACTCTCATCCCGCAGGCCCTGCTCCACTACGAGCGCGGCATCTGCGCCGAGGATGCGTTTTCGGCCCACGGCAAACGTGCCTTTATTATGAGCCATGTGCTGGATATGACCGGCGCGCCCATCGTGCTGGTGAGTGCCGTGCCGGTGCTGCGCAGCATGGGGTATGAGGTACTTGTGCTGGGCCCCAGTGACGGCGGCTCCCTGCATCTCTTCCTGGATGCCGGGGCCTCGGTCATCACCCGTTCGTCCTGCCGCAATGTCTCCGATGCCTGGGGCATGGCCCTCTGTGCCGACTTCGTCATCGTCAACACGGTGGTCATGGCCCGGGCCGTCCGTGCCCTGAGCGGCACCGCCGTACCGGTGCTGTGGTGGCTCCACGATGCCTTTGCAGGCTATCCCCACATTGCCCACCAGATCCCCACCCAGCTGGGAGAGAATGTCCGGGTCTACTCGGTGGGCAGCCACGCCGCCAACGCCATGCACGCCGTGCGGCCCGAGTTCGAGATCCGGCCGCTCATCTACGGCCTACCAGATTACGCGGCAGAGAACTTTGTCCGCACCGATCTGGGCTACAACCGCGGCCGCCCTCTGTTTGCCACGGTGGGCTCCTTTGAGCGCCGCAAGGGCCACGATATCTTCTGCAAGGCCATCCGCCTGCTGCCGCCCGAGGTGCGGGAAAAAGCCTCCTTCCTCTTTGTGGGCCAGGCCGCTGACAAGGAGATGATGGATTCCGTCCGCACCCTGACCGCAGACTACCCGGAAAACGTGTTCTACTGCAAGCGGCTCACCCGTGACGAGATCAAGAGCCTGATGGAGCAGTGCACCGGTCTGGTCTGCGCCTCCCGCGACGACCCCATGCCCACCTTTGTCACCGAGGGCCTAATCTTCGGCAAGCCGTCCATCGTATCGGAGCACACCGGCACCGCCGGGCTCATCTCCGAGGGGCGGAACGGCTTCGTTTACCACGACGACGATCCGCAGCAGCTGGCTGTCCTGCTGGAGCACGCCATTAAACACCCGGAAGAGCTGGCCTCCATGCGGACAGAATGCCGTAAAATGTACGAGCAGTATTATTCCAAGGAGGCTTTTGAGCAGACGCTCCGGGCTGCTGTGGAAGATCTGACAGCGAAAAAGTAATACAAAACCTCTCCGCCATTGCTTCGCAATGCCACTTCTCCTCATAGGGAAACTGGCGAACGAAGTGAGCCTGAGAGGTTCTTTTTTATCATATCACACAAAGTGACGAGAAAAATTTTGTTTCAGTTCACAAAAGCAAGGCCCCGCTGTGTTATACTGCAAGCAGTATCGTGAAAGGAGCCTTGTCCCATGGAACAGACCAACACCCCCCAGCAGCCCTCCCGCAAAAAGGCGATTCTTTCTCTGCTGGTGCTGCTGGCGCTGACCTGTGTAGTGGTTTTCATCTTCAGCAGCCACTGGGCCGAGATCTCGACCGCGCTGGCCCAGCTCTCCTTCTGGCAGGTGCTGCTGGTGCTGGCCATCGGCCTGACATACCCCCTGCTTGAGGGAATCGTCTGCTGGCTCATCATCCGCTGCCGCCTGCCGGGCTTTACCCTGCGGCGCGGCTTGGATGCCGCCTTTGTGGGCATCTTTGGCAACGTGGTCGGCCTGGGTGCCGGGGCTGTGCCCATGGAGTCCTACTATCTCTACCACTGCGGCCTGCCGCTGGGCCCCGGTGTGGGCCTGATGACCCTGCAATATGTATTCCACAAGACCACCGTTCTGCTCTATGCCACTGTGATGCTCCTGCTGCAGCACCGTTGGCTCGCCGCCAACACCTCCGGCGTGATGCACTATCTGCCCGCCGCCTACTGCGTGGTGGCGCTGGTCATCGTGGCGCTGGTGCTGCTCTGTGTCTCGCCGCTGGTGCAGCGGCTGGCCCGCTGGGCCATGGGCTTTCTGCCCAAAACGGAACCATGGCAGACCCGCCGGGAAAAGTGGCTGGAGCAGCTGGACACTCTGGCCGCCGAGAGCCGTCTCCTGCTGGCCGACAAAGGCCGCTGTGCCCGCATCCTTGCCGTGCAGACCCTCAAGCTGTTTCTGATGTTCACCCTGCCGTGGTTCTGCATCCGCTTCATGGGGCTTTCCTGCGGGCTGAGCTTCTGGCAGGTACAGCTGCTCACCAGCCTGATGCTCTTCCTTTCCAATGCCCTGCCCAATGTGGCAGGCATGGGCTCCATTGAAACAGCCTTTCTGCTGGTGTTCAGCAGCTTTATGACCAGCGGCGAAGCCATGAGCACCCTGATGCTCTTCCGCATCGCAAGCTACTATTTTGTGTTCGCCGCCAGCGCCGCAGGCACCTTTGCGGCGCAGAAGCATCTGGAGAACAGTTGACATCCTGCGCGTTCCGGCACTATAATGAAAGCGTACTCTCTGAATCTCTCTGGCCGCCCTGCTGTGCGGTCTGCCAAAGGAGAACGTTTTATGGAAAACAAAAGTCTCCGTTTTTATGCCATCATGGCCCTCTGGGTCGTGTTGTTCGTGCTGTTGTTCGTTTCCAACCGCCGTGTTGACCTGAAAACTGACATCAATAAAAGCACTTCCGTCTCTGTCAGTGTGGAGGATACTGTCAGCCTGAGCCCATCGGTGGTTACCACCCACGCCTATTCTGCGGGCGATGACACCTATCAGGCATTTTTCAAGATCCTGCAAAACGCGAGCTGCTACCAGAAGTTCAACCAGAATGCCCGCTCCTACTCCCACGACTACGAAGCGCATTCCATCACCCTGCGCTTTGCAGACGGTGCCAGCCAGAACCTGCTTTTCACCGTCTATTCGGACGGGGTCTGCCAGGTAAACGGAAAATTCGTCTTCCTCCGCTCCCCCGATGGAAACGCGGAGGCGATCTACCGGTTGCAGGAAGTGTATCTATTTCCGCACTGTTTATGGCTGGTTATGTTCCTGGTCTCATCTGGGGCTTAGGCGTTATCATCCTGGCAACCATCACAGCAAAGAAATTAGGCTACAGAGGCGAAGCAAAGCTGACAGCCAGCATTGTATTAAAGACTTTCTGGCAGGCGATCCCAAGCCTTTTAATGATCGTTATTGTAATCGGCGGTATTCTTTGCGGTGTATTTACCGCAACCGAAGGTTCCGCAGTAGCAGTTGTTTATGCAACCGTTCTTTCCTTAATTTATGGTTCTATTAAAATTAAGGATATTCCAAGGATCGTACTGGAGTCCGCAAAGATCACAGGTACCATTACTTTCATGATCGGACTTTCTTCTATCATGTCCTGGGCAATGGCATTTACCGGAATCCGTCTGTTCCATCACTAGAAACTGCTTTGATCAGGATGATCAGAAACTGACCACAGGCAGAAATACCCCTGGCTGAGATCAAGGGGAGACGAATACTTATGATGAAAGATCTTACCAGAGAGCATCCGGATAAAATTTTATCGCGCTTTCTGCTGCCTATGTTAGTCAGCGTAATGTTTCAGCAGATCTATAATATTGCGGACAGCTGTATTGCCGGCCGCTTTGCAGGAGAGGACGCCCTGGCTGCAGTCGGGGCGTCTTATCCCATTACAGTTATATTTATGGCATTTGCCGTAGGAACCAACCTGGGAGCCTCTGTTGTGGTTTCCAGGCTTTTTGGCGCTAAGGATATGGCAAGGATGAAATCCGCGGTAAGTACGGCTTTTGTTGCCTGCGCTTTTATGAGCTTTTTCCTCACACTCATCGGCTATTTCTTCTGCGGCAGTATGATGCGTGCTGTCCACACGCCGGAAAATATTTTTGATGATGCTTATTCCTATATTATGATCATTACTGCCGGCATTGTGGCAAATATTTTTTACAACCTGCTGTCTGCGTATCTGCGGGCAGTCGGGAACAGTAAAGTACC
>ENA-UPTB01002234-UPTB01002234.1-human-gut-metagenome-genome-assembly--contig:-NODE-2234-length-14024-cov-6.959561_pt1 | contig 14024 bp, 10 predicted proteins | sample MGYA00250046_ERZ773369 | MGnify/ENA primary metagenome ERZ773369 (study PRJEB29103, sample SAMN06111938) | human gut metagenome | biome: human gut; feature: ankylosing spondylitis patient; material...
GTGAAGTCTCTCAACCCAGCTAACAAGCTCTATGGTTTCATCCTCGGTCCTGGTGGTCTCGTTGACCATAAGTACATCTGCAAATGCCATACTATTGTCCTCATATGTAACGAGCTTAATAATAGGATCATCTTCGATCTGGCACGGGAATCCGAATTTTCCTTCGAACATATTGATTAGAATTACGTTGTCATACCCAAGTCCCTTAGAGCTATGCGCCGTCATAAATGTTATCTTTGCATTTGGATACTTTTCGCTTCTAATCGCACCGCCCGGCAATTCGCCGAACCGATTTGTTCGGTATAGCTTGTACATATCATAATTGTATCGTCCGATTAGCAAAATCGAACTCTGCTCGCCATACTCAGATATAATCTCGCCAATGACATGTTCGATGGTATCTGCAAGTCGCTCCATAGGTTTGACAGTATCATCGAAAACTTCAAGAACAATCGGGTTCTCAAGATGCTTTGGAGAAATCAATTGCTTTCGGATTTGCGAAGTATTTCTTTGTACAAAGCCTCCAGCAATATCGATAAGCTCCTGCGAATTACGGTAGGTATGAGTAATCTTCAACTCCGTTCCAGCCCCCATAAGCTCCAGGAAACGAGTAAATAGCGTAATATCAGAGCCAGAAAACGCATATATCGACTGCCAGTCATCACCGACCGCAACAACCTTCGCCTGCGTAATTTGAGATAGCCTTTTCGTTAGATTGAATCTCTGACGAGCAATGTCTTGGAACTCATCAATGATGATGTACTTGTAAGGGAGCGTGACATTCTGCCGCTCAATCTCCTGTAAATAGAAGTGTGCATCATTTATCATATCTGCAAAGTCTATCTGATTGCGCTGTTTCAGCACGGATTGATAGTGGTGATACACCTGCTCGGCAATATCCAGAAACAGAAGCGTCCTCGGATTGTCTGTTCTTTCTCGCAAAATAGCGAAGCCGCCATCGTCATAACCGGTTGTTTTGTATTGCTCAATAAACTTCATCATAAAGATGATCAGCTTATAAATGTACTTATCTTTTCCGGTTTCTACGATCTTCTTATAAACTTCCTCCAAATTACGAGGTTTTAGGATAAAGCCCTCATTTTCAAGTACTTCTTTCAGATGGTCCAGAAGAGGACGCCGATCCGTATAGAAGGACCATGTTTCCAGCAATGTAGTTTTATAGGTCTTATGAAGACGGCGCTTATCACTAATGGCACAGAGATAACGCTGCCTCTGCTGTGGGGTAAACAGGCTGTTATAGCCACTCTCACTGAGCGCATAGTGCTCCAACCAAACGCTGTGCTCTCCCTGTGAAATATAGAAATCGGGTGTGTATTTTTTGTTACGAGAAGGCGATCCGAAGGGATACACTCTTTCGTACTCATAATCCAAGCCATTCAGGTACAGGAAGTTTGCAATTTGCACTTCCTGCATAGAACGCAGATATTCTCCCGTTATGGTCCGAGTCTTTTTCGTGCGCTGCTGTTCGACTTTTTTGATATACTCGCCCAGTCCGCTTTTCAGTGTTTCAAAGTCCTGCGCCGCTTTGTAAAGGTGGTATTGATTCAAATCCGTAAATTTGAAAACATCCTCGGACAGATCAAAGTAATACCCCAAGAATAAAACGAGATTGCGCATGAGCTGCTTGTTGTGAAAAATCGACTTTTCCAGCATATCAAAAATAATCTGCTGGGAAGAAAAATTGATCTCAGGCGGTTCTGCTGAAAACTGTTTCACAATATCATACGCAAAAGCATGGAAGGTGCAGATCTTTGCTGGAATGCCAAGTCCCTTATTGATTCGATCACGCAGTTCTCCAATTGCCTTGTTCGTATAGGAGATCACAATGATCTCTCCCGGATCTACATTCTTTTTCTCAACCAGATACTTGACCTTTGCAGCCATCGTCGTGGTTTTTCCTGCACCTGCACCAGCCACCAACAGGCAGTAGTCATCATCGGTAATTACTGCACGGCGCTGTTCTTCGTCCAGCTGAATATTAGGGTCGATCTGTTTTAGGATATTGTCAAAATAGTCCTTATCCCGATCCAGCGCTCTGTCTACATATGTTGAGTTATGCGCCGTAATATCTCCATCCAAAGATTGCATCTGGCGCAAAAAGCGGCGCAGCAAATCGATATCAACTCGTATTGCCGCAGCATTATTGCATACATATTGGAAAATAAGCTTATTGGTTAGGCTCTCGTTGTATTTTCCATATGTATTCCGCAGCCTCTGTGCATCTCTGTGCGAAATATAGTGTTCTGCCGAAAACAACTGGGCGCGGTCTCGTTCGAAAGAAATCAGGACGTTTTGCAGATTTTTGTAATCCAGTCCCGTCTCTTCCGTGTGCGGTGCATTCTTGCTCAAAGAGGAAAAGTATGATGCAGGCAGCCCGCAGTGAGGGCATTTTTCAGCTCTGTCGGAAATTGAATTTCCACACTCCGGGCAACGAATTAAGGACATATCTATTCCTCCTTGCGACATCATAAAGTAAACTATGCGTCAAATCCAAGTTTTTTCAGTCTTCCTCGTACTGCCGATGTGCTGCGCTTTAGGGTAACGGCAATCTCGCTTACCGGTACGGACTTCTTGTATAGGTCAACGAGGCAGTCATCATGCTCCTTTGCCCATGGAGCGCCTTGCATCTCTGTCTGCATATTCTCCGCCGTGAGAATTGCATCCAGATTGTCTATAATAAAATGCTGCGCATCATTGTTGTAAACAACCACTTGGTAGGGACCATTATTGCCCATTCGCTCTTCTACGGAAATGCCGGTCTCCTCACCAATTTTCGTTGGACGCTTTGTGCGCTTTCCGTCAGACGTAAGCGCCCATTCCATCATACCAATTTCCGTAAGCCACGTAAGGATTCCTGAATAGGTAAGTTTTTTCATATTATCATTATCAGCCAAAGAATTTATCCGTTTGGCAATTTCACTGGCCGGGATAGGTATCTTAGAATAGGAAAACTGGTTTCTTTTCTCAAATGGAATTTCAAGAGGGCGCTTTTTCGGTTTCTTATTCACAACCGATTTCGTTTCTCCATTTTCGATCACCTGCCGCAGCACGTCAGAAACAAAGAAAAAGCAACGCGATAACCGAACATTGTTGATAAGATCATCGTCTGGAACTATGGTGTCATCGATGGGATTGATACCATTCGCCAGCTTATCCATATACATTTTTGCTCGTTCTATTTTTTCAAGCTCCGTCATACGTTCCTCCTTTACCCCACCACCAACTTATTTGTCTTCTTCAAGAACTTCGCCGGGAGCGGACGGTCCAGCTGCCAGGTGATATTCATCGGCCTGCTGCCTGTGTGCTTCACGTAGTTCGCCGTGCCCAGATAGGTGTACGCCTCCGCGCCGCCGGTCATACGGTCTGCCTTAAACTCACGGACAAACAGCAGCACCTTGCTGCCGCGTTCCTTGTGGTGGATATAGCGCTGACCGGTGGGCGAATTCTCCGCCGTGGTGCTCTGGCTCTGCCAATGGAACAAGCTCTCATTGATGGAATAATCGTTGTACATGGTGGTTGGCGAGTAGTCCTTGTCCGCCTTGTTCAGCGTCACAAAGAACACATCGATATTTTTCTCCGGCAGCCACTTCACGCCCTCACGAACGGTGGACGGCTTCATAAAGTCCAGCGCCACCAAGAGCTGGTCGCGGGTATAGGTGCAATGCAAATCCAGAGGACAGTCAAAGCCCAGCTCCACCGGCTCGTCGATAAAGTCGATCTGCTCGAAGCGATAGCGCAGCAGCTCCAGGAGCTCACCGAGCAGAACTGTGCTGTCAGACAGGGCATAGAGGTTACTAAGCGCCTCTTCGTCGTCCCAGTCCCCCACAGCCTTACCCCAGACGGTGACATAAAACATCTGCATCATCCGCTTTTCCGCATCCGGAAGCGCTGTAAAATCAAGGTTGTCCAAATGCGGAAGGATATCCAGCAGGAACGAAATCCAGCGGCGGGAATCGACCACGGCGAGCTTTGCAAACGCTTTGGTCAGAATATCCTCCAGCGGTTCTGAAAAGTCCTCGATGGCATCCGCTCTGGCGCAAATGCGAGAGAAGGAGGAAAACTTATAGATCGCCCTCGGATCGAGATGGTAATAGTCCAAAAAATTTGCAAGCGTCAGCTCCAGCCCGCTATCCTCCGTAAAAGAGGCAACGCGCGACACCAATCCGGCAGTATTGCCATAGGAGGCACGGATGTTGTCCAAAATGTACTTGGCCGCTTTCTTCTCCAGTTGGATATAGCAACCCTTGGGGACGGAAATGAATCCGTCCTTGATCTCTCGACTCACGCTGCGGGTAGCATTTGACAGCAACGCCGCAAACTTATCCTCAAAATTGTATTTTCGATTTGCCTGACCGATGAAGTCCAGCACGGTCAGGCATTCCTTGTCCTCGGATAGACGCAGACCACGCCCCAACTGCTGCAAGAAGATCGTCAACGACTCCGTGGGGCGCAGGAACAGAACCGTATTGACTTCCGGAATATCCACGCCCTCGTTGTAGATGTCCACGACGAAGATGAACCGCACCTCGCCGGACACCAAGCGCCGCTTGGCCGCCGCTCTTTCCTCGTCCGAAGATTGCCCGGTGAGGCACATGGACGGGATGTTGTGGTCGTTAAAATAACGGCACATAAATTTCGCGTGATCTACCGTTACACAGAAGCCGAGACCCCTCACCTCGTCAATGTCCGTCACATATTTCAGCAGTGCCGTCACCACATGGTCGGCGCGGCGGTCGGCAACCGCCCCACTGAACGTATAGATATGCTCCAGCTCGCTCTTTTGGTAGCCACCGGCAGACCATTTGAGCGCATCCAGATCCACCGTATCGGTAACGCCAAAATACTGGAACGGGCACAGGAGCTTTCGATCAATGGCTTCCGGCAGACGGATCTCCGCTGCAATGCGATTATGGAAGTAGGGCAGGATACTCTTGCCGTCCATACGCTCCGGAGTAGCGGTCAAGCCCAGCAGGATGCGCGGCTGGTAGTAGGACAAGAGCTTCTGGTAAGTCGGCGCGGCGGCATGGTGGAATTCGTCCACGATGATGTAATCGTAAAAATCTGGAATCGTCTTTTCCGTGAAGCTCTGTGAGTTGAAAGTCTGGATGGACAGAAACAAGTTGTCGCTGCTCTCCGGCTTATAGTTGCCTACAAACAGCTCACCAAAGTTTGCGTCCTTGAGCACAGCGCGGAAGGTGTACAAGCTCTGCTTGAGGATTTCCTCCCGGTGCGCCACAAATAGCAGGCGGCAGGGTCGATCCGGATTCTGCTTGCGGAAGCGCTTGTAGTCCAGTGCAGAAATGACTGTCTTGCCGGTACCGGTGGCCGCCACCACCAGATTGCGCGTATAGCCACGAACAGTGCGCTCTGCCTCCAGTTTGTCCAAAATCTCCTGCTGGTAGGAATATGGGTTGATGTCCATGGTGTAGACGTCAGCATTGTTGGTGTCGAAATATTTTTCCGCCCTCAGTGCCCGTGCCAAGCGCTCTCGCTGATCCTCCGCGTAGTATTCAAATTCGCGGTCATTCCAGTAATACTCGAAGGTAGCGGCGATCTTGTCGATAGTTTCGGGTAAGTCGCGTTTCGTTACCTTGGTGTTCCATTCAAGGCCGCTGGTCAATGCGGCATTGGACAAGTTGGAAGAGCCCACATAAGCCGTCGTGAAGCCGGTTTCGCGGTAAAAGATATATGCCTTGGCGTGGAGCCGGGTCGTCTTGGTGTTGTAGCTGACCTTGATGTGCGTATTGGGCAGCTTTCGCAGTTCCTCTATGGCTTTCACATCGGTAGCGCCCATGTAGGAGGTGGTGATGATGCGGAGCTCGCCGCCGCTGTGCGTAAACTCCCGCAGCTCGTCCATAATGAGCCGCAAGCCGCTCCATTTGATGAAGGACACCAGCATGTCGATCCGGTCAGCCGAGACGATCTCTTTCTTGAGCTCTGTGAACATCTGGGGCTCATGCACGGCCCCGGTGAAAAGCGAGCTCTGCGCTATGGAGGTTTCCGGGCGCTCTATATCCGCCGCTGTTTTCCCCACCGCCAGCCGCGGGTCGGTCTCCCGCAAAAGCGCAAGAAGCTGCTCTGCCCGCCGGTCAACGCCCAGCGCGGCAAAGTCAGCTTCTTTCGTTGTATTTTGAATGAGATCAACGATCTGGTTGGTCAGCCCGATCTGGGCAGAAATATCCCCGCCGTTGTCCAGCACGTTATCCAAGCCCTTTTGAACCACATCTGCCAGATACTGCGCCAGCACCTTGGAGGCTTCCGCCTTGTCAATGGGCGCAACAGACTTGCGGGCCTCCGGAATCTCCGCAAGCTCGCTAGTCAAGGCGTTGTTGATGACTTGTTCGTAAAGACCGGGATGTAACATAGTGGATACTCCTTTTGTTATGAACCCATTTCCAATAAGCTAAACAACAATCTTTATCATACACAATTCTGATTGCCTCTTGATTGTTCTATAATCGTTGGTACACGATCTTCTTAAAAATCAATCCTTAGAATAATCAAATTGGTTTAACTCCAAGATGTTGTTATACATTAGCTTTGCAAGGTATTCTGTTCGTTTGGATGGATCAAATGGTTTCTCCCTGAAGCGAGTCGCAATGCCTCTTGCGGATGTAAAACTGGACTTTTCATAAAAACCACATTTATCTGTTAAAGATTTGTTTGCACAGCTCCTATTCAACGCATCTTCAAGTGGAATTAGATTTCCAATTTGGGCATTTGTAATTCCATCAGAATCGGGCAATATATGCTCTACTGTAAAATCATGTGCATTATGTGCCTGAGATACAAACAGCTCAATTACCTCAAGAATAATCTGTACTCTAGTTTTATTTTTCTCTCCCTTATAAAGGTCGTAGTGATTTGACCAGCCAACATTTTTGAACGCATTCAAAAACCATTCGTAGCTTGGAATCTTGCGTTTCAAATTATTGGCAAATTCTTGCAGTAATTCGTCAGAATAGGAATCCTCCAACATACGAGCATACTTGAACACAACATCTTCCAGCTTATTCGACTTTTCTTCACCGATGATAGTATAGCAAACAAAAAAGTTGTAGATATATTTTAGCGTGAGCTCATACTTTTGGGAACTCAGTTTTCCAAGCGATCTTTGGTGGATTAAGCTAAGCAAGACTGGTCTAAATTGTTCAAACCGCTTTGCTCGGAAAAAGTCGAAAATAGCATACTCTATCTCGTCACAGTTTCCATCTTCACCCTTATCGGGATGGATAATCTTGCTATAGTACTCTGATTTTAACTTGATATCATCAAAAAGCTCTCCTATATTTTGACCATGGGTTGCCTTCTGAATTGCCTGATATGGCGAATTGTATTTATCTCTTGTGTCGCCGAAACGATGAGTAGCATAATGTTTGATAAACTTATCCATGGATGAACCAACTGTCCGTTCCATATCTTCCCACATCATCTTAGCATCATCACGGCGCTCAGTGGGCTGAATATATCGCATAATGTAGTTTTTCAACAATTCATGCGCCGCAAGTTCCTGCCCCCTTGCATTAAGGATTTCAAAAATTGTATACGAGTCTTCTTCAGAACTAGATACAATCTTAACTGCCGTCATGTCTAGCACTGCATTTCTGATTTCTCGCAGGCGCTTTTGTACGTTATCAACTTGCTGCACGTCGTCTCTGATTGCTGAGTAAAAAAATCTGAGAGCATCGCCAATACACTTGTCTTTTGTCTTAGATAGTGTATTTGCCTCAACAAAAGATGCCATGGAAAGGCTCTTATCTTTGAGCGCAATCATATTGCGGATTAACGAGGCAAGCGATACATGGTACTCAGAATTGAGAATGGTAATATCTTGGTTACTGTTATTTTTGGATTGTAGATACGATATTGTTCCAAGGAAGTCATCTGTCATATCATTCTCATGAAAATGCTTCATAATAGCCAGCAGAACAATCGTTATTGTGGTAAGTCGTTGCTGTCCATCAATGATAGTGTAATATGAAAGGCCATCCTTTTTTCCTTCACCTTCAAGCACGATGCTTCCAACAAAGTGCGGCTTTGTTTCGGTAATTGAGAAAACAATATCCTCGTAAAGATCATGCCAATGTAGTTTCTTCCAAACGTATCTACGCTGGTTTCTTGGAATGTCAAATACAGATTTATTTAGAATATCGCTGATAGCATAGTCCTTTGCTTCAAAAGCCATATCATTGTCTCCCATTCCATCAAAGTATTTTTCCAGTAACTGCTGTACCGAGCATTTTCACTTGACTTGTCGATATGCGTTACCCAGCTTCGTTCTCCGGCACAAACTCCATAACATCTCCGACATTGACATCTAACGCAACGCAGATTCTATTGAGCACGGACAGTGTAACTTCCTCATCCCGCCGCAGCCGTGTCATGGTGTTCGGCGCGATGCCTGCCGCTTTGCGCAAATCAGCTTTGCTCATCTTCTTATCGACAAGCAGCTTCCAAAGCTTGTTATACGAAATAGCCATTTCCGTTCGACCTCCGGCTACAAATATCGTTCTAATTATACATCTTTCTCGATCACAAGGCAAGAGAGCTTCGCATCATGTTGCGAAACTCTCTAATTTCAAAATGTGCTTATCGGCTTAACGCAGCTGAACGAAAAATAGATGTAAAAGTCCGAAATATAGGACAACAGAAGTGCTACAATGACCTCAGAAAACGCAGGAGGTCATTGACATGGCGCACGCAGAGAAGATCACGTTTCAGGAGTTTCGCACCAGATTCAGCACGGAAGACGCCTGCCGGACAGAATTATTTCGGCTTCGGTTTCCGAACGGCTTTGTCTGCCCGAGATGCGGCTGTACGGAATATTACCCTGTTCGCGGGCGGAATAGTATAGTGTAGAGGGAAACGTTGTCTTTGACCATGTGAAATTCGGGTATGATCCGAGCAAAACCATTATCAAAGACTTTTCCAGCCATGTGAAAGCAGGACAGAAAATTGCCATTGTCGGGCCTACCGGAGCCGGAAAGACAACGATGGTAAACCTGCTGATGCGGTTCTATGAGCTGAATGGCGGTATGATCACTATAGATGGGACGCCAATTAACGAACTGAAAAGAGAGAACATCCATAATCTGTTTGGTATGGTGCTTCAGGACACATGGATGTTTGAAGGAACGCTTCGTGAAAACCTTGTTTACAGCAAGACCGACGTGACGGATAAACAGCTGGATGAAGTCTGTGCGGCTGCGGGACTGACGAGCCTTGTAAAACGTCTGCCGGATGGTTATGATACCGTACTTGGTGATAATGCAAGTCTCTCCGCCGGATAGAAGCAGTTGATTACGATTGCCCGTGCCATGATAGAAGATGCGCCCCTGCTGATTCTGGACGAAGCAACCAGTTCTGTGGATACCCGTACCGAGCAGAAGGTGCAGAAAGCGATGAATGCGCTGACAAAGGGACGTACCAGCTTTGTGATTGCGCATAGGCTGTCTACGATTAAGAATGCCGACTGTATCCTTGTTATGAAGGACGGAGATATTATCGAGAGCGGCAGTCATGAGGAGCTTCTTGAAAAAAGCGGGTTTTACGCAGATTTGTATAACAGTCAGTTCGAGCAGGCATCGTAATGACAGAGGACTGCGGGCAATCCATACGGGAGGCATATATGGATATTAAGAAACCAAAAGCGGTAATCGGGACAAATTCCTGTGGCGGCGCTGTGGCGGCAAAAGTATTTCGCGGCAGTAGTGTCGATGACCAAACATTGAAAAATACCATAGCCGCAGCAAAAGAAAAGGGGCTGCTGATTTTTGATCTTGCTCAGGTCTATGGACTTGGAAAGGCACAAAAGAAAATAGGGGCATTTGGTACAGAAGGTATGATCCTTTCTGCAAAGTTTACCCCGCCGTCTAAATATACACCGGGACAGGTTCGCAAATCTCTGGAACGGGATTTGGCAGAATTCAAGCGGGGTTATGTGGATATTTACTGACTGCACCGTCCGGTTGACACAGAGAAAAACCTTGCCGAAATGACAGAATTGTACCGAGAGGAAAAATACATTCTATCGGCATATCCAATTTCTCGTTGGAAGAATGCAGGCAGGCAAAAGCGTTTTTAGACAGCACCGGGGTTCCTCTGTACGGCGTGCAGAACCATTATTCCCTGCTTGACCGAAAATGGGGAGAAAAAGGGGGTGCTCGGCTGGTGCCATGAAAATGACATTTCATACTGGGGTTGGGCCGTTCTGGAGGAAGGAATGCTGACAGATCCACGCATCAAAAAACACGCTTCTATTACAAAGCTGATGATGAATGGAAAGAAAGAAAAACTCACATTGCTTTAAAATAGAGCAAGAAAACGTGTCTCTTAGTTTAGATATTCCTTTGGATTGACATACTGAAGTATCCCACTGTTGCGAGTCTTTGTTTGTGATGGAAGATTTAAGCACCGAACTTTTGGCAATACGCCAGTAGCCAAAACATTCGACTTGTAAAACGCTTTGATTTCGTGTATGATATAAGAAATAATTCTGTTCGGAGGATTTTAAATTCGGCTGAGCTATACGGTTTAATTGAATTTCTGAATTTTGAGATAAACAAAAAAGACAGTCTCTAGCATTCCATCACAAGATGCTGGAGACTGTCTTTTGCGCATATCTGCTTTTTATCTGCTACGCAGAACTGCCATAGGAAGTGGACCAATCATTTTCCAACCCGATGTTTGAAATTGCTGTACCCAAAGGTTGTGATTTCCCGTGTTGTACCGTCAGGCCTGCGGGCGTAGATGGCGGGCAGTGGCATACCGTTGAAGGTGTTGTTTTTGCAGGTGGTATAAATCGCCATATCGCCAAAAACCAGCAAATCTCCCACGGCGGGCACGGCGTCAAAGCTGTAATCGCCGATGATGTCCCCCGCAAGGCAGGTCGGGCCTGCAAGGCGCACAGTGCATGCTTTTTCACCGGGTTCTCCCGCGCCCAGCAGCGGCGGGCGGTAAGGCATCTCAATGACATCCGGCATATGGCAGGCGGCGCTGGTATCCAGAATCGCAATTGTGGTATCGCCGTTTTGCACTACATCCAGTACGCGGGTTAGGAGATACCCCGCGTTCAGGGCGCAGGCCTCGCCGGGTTCCAGATAGACCGTCACGCCCCAGTCCTGATGGGCGCGGCGGATGCAGCGCTCCAGCGTGGTCATATTGTAGCCGGGGCGGGTGATGTGGTGCCCGCCGCCGAAATTCAGCCACTGCATTTTGGACAGCAGGTCGCTAAATTTATCGGCCACTGCGTCCAGCGTTACGGCCAACGCGTCGGCGTCCTGCTCACACAGGGTGTGGAAATGCAGGCCGTCCAACAGCGCGGGCAGTGCCGGGTCAGCCGCCACGGCGGCATCCCACTGCGCGCGGGTTGTGCCCAAGCGGCTGCCGGGGGCGCAGGGGTCATAAATCGCGTGGCCGTCCTGCGTCGAGTACTCCGGGTTGATACGCAGGCCCACGCTCTTCCCCGCTGCTTTGGCCGCGGGGCCGAACTTTGCCAGTTGTGCCGGAGAGTTGAAGACGATATGGTCAGCATATTGCAGCAGTTCTTCCATTTCGTCCGCGCGGTAGGCCGCGCAGAAGACATGAACTTCTTTGCTGGGCATTTCCTCCGCGCCCAGCCGCGCTTCAAACAGGCCGCTGGCTTCGGTGCCCGCCAAGTGCGGCGCCAGCAGCGGGTATAAATCGTAGTTGCTGAACGCTTTTTGCGCCAGCAGCACCCTGCACCCAGTGCGTCGGGAAAGATTGCCCAGAATTTCCGCGTTACAGGTCAGGGCGGCTTCATCCAGCAGGTAGCAAGGCGTGGGCAGGGCGGCAAATTCCGGCGACACCGCGCCGCCGATGGCCGCAAACGGCGGCCGTGCATCGCGCTGTACCATCAGTCCACCAGAACCGGGTTATGGTTCTCACTGTGGGGCAGGCCGTACTTGTCCAGTGCATTGAGGAACGGATCAGGGTTAAATTCCTCGACCGTGTAGACACCGGGCTTCGTCCACTCGCCGGTCAGCATCATCAGCGCGCCGCACATGGCGGGCACACCCGTGGTGTAGCTGATGGCCTGACTGCCGACCTCGCGGTAGCATTCCTGATGGTCACATACATTATAAATGTAGTAAGTCTTGTCCTTGCCGTCCTTTTTGCCGGTGAAGATGCAGCCGATGTTCGTCTTGCCCTTGGTGCGGGGGCCGAGGCTGGCGGGGTCAGGCAGCAGAGCTTTCAAGAACTGGATGGGCACGATCTCCTGACCGTTGTAGTTGATCGGTGTGGTGGAGAGCATGCCCACATCCTCCAGACAACGCATATGGTCAAGGTAGCTCTGGCCGAAAGTCATAAAGAAGCGGATGCGCTTGACATCGGGCAGGTTTTTGCCCAAGGACTCAATTTCCTCGTGATGCAGCAGGTACATATCCTTCTGGCCGACCTGATCGAAGTTGTATTCCCGCTTGATGCTCATGGGCGGAATCTCGACCCACTTGCCGTTCTCCATGTAGCTGCCGGGGGCGGAGACTTCGCGCAGGTTGATTTCGGGGTTAAAGTTGGTGGCAAAGGCGTAGCCGTGGTCACCGCCGTTGCAGTCGAGAATGTCGATCGTGTCAATAGAGTCGAACTCATGTTTGGCGGCGTAGGCGCAGTAGGCCTGCGTCACACCCGGGTCAAAGCCACAGCCCAGCAGCGCAGTCAGGCCGGCATCCTCAAACTTTTTCTTGTAGGCCCACTGCCAGCTGTAATCGAAGTAGGCGGAAAAGCCTTCCTCCTTGCAGCGCTTCTCGTAGATGGCACGCCAGGTGGGGTCGTCGGTGTTTTCGGGTTCGTAGTTGGCGGTGTCCATGTAGTTGACGCCGCAGGCAAGGCAGGCGTCCATGATAGTTAGATCCTGATACGGCAGGGCAATGTTCATAACGAGGTCAGGCTTGTAGCTGTTGATGAGGTCGCACAGCTGCTGGACGTCGTCGGCATCGACCTGCGCGGTGGTGATTTTGGTCTGGGTGGTGGGTGCCAGTTTGGCGGCCAGCGCGTCGCACTTGGATTTGGTGCGGCTGGCGATGCACAGCTCTGTGAAGACATCGCTGACCTGACAGCACTTGGAGATGGCGACGCTTGCCACGCCGCCGCAGCCGATAACAAGAACTTTGCTCATGATAGAACTCCTTTATCTTTGAATTTATAACAGATTCTTATTTTTCCAGTGCCAGCAGCAGCTCCCGCAGCACCTTGCAGGCCATAGCCGTGGAAACGCCGCTCTGGTCGAGCATGGGAGCCAGCTCGTTGACGTCTGCGCCGACGATGTTCGCTTTCGTCACGGTGCGGATGGCCCCAAGCAGCTGCAAAAAGCTGACGCCGCCCGCTTCGGGCGTGCCTGTGCCGGGGAAGGCCGACGGGTCGAGGCAGTCGAGGTCAATCGTCAGATAGACCGGAACGTCGGTCTGACACAGCCAGTCGGTCAGCTCGGCCAGCCCGGTAAAGTCGAACTTGTGCATATCGGTGTGCCGCGCGGCGAACTGAAATTCCTCCCGTTCACCGCTGCGGATGCAGAACTGGTGGATGCGCCCGTCGCCGACCAAATCATGACAGCGGCGCAGCACGCAGGCGTGGCTCAGCTGTGCGCCGAGGTAATCGTCCCGCAGATCGGCGTGGGCGTCAAAATGGACGATGTGCAGATCGGGATATTTGCGCACGGCTGCGCGCACGGCACCCAGGGTCACGAGATGCTCGCCGCCGAGCAGAAGCGGCAGCTTGCCATCCCGCAGGATCTCCGACGCGCGGGATTCGATGTCCACCAGGGCGCTCTCGCTTGAGCCGAAGCACAGCTCCAAATCACCGCTGTCAAAGACGCTGCCGTCCGTCAGGTCCTTGTCCTGATAGGGGCTGTAGGTTTCCAGCCCGTAGCTTTCGTGCCGCATGGCAGCGGGGCCGAACCGCGCGCCGGGACGGTAGCTGGTGGTGGAATCAAACGGTGCGCCGTACAAAACAATGCTTGCCGTGCGGTAGCTGCTGTCGCAGCCGAT
>ENA-UPTB01002236-UPTB01002236.1-human-gut-metagenome-genome-assembly--contig:-NODE-2236-length-14014-cov-590.418239_pt1 | contig 14014 bp, 7 predicted proteins | sample MGYA00250046_ERZ773369 | MGnify/ENA primary metagenome ERZ773369 (study PRJEB29103, sample SAMN06111938) | human gut metagenome | biome: human gut; feature: ankylosing spondylitis patient; material...
ACACTATAAAAAGTCCGTAAACTTTTGAGTATTAATAACTTATTTAATAATCGTCTCGTTTTAACGGGACACTAGTGAGTGCAAATATAATAGTAAGGGCAAAAGCTTTCAAATACCTGACAATATACAAAGCTTTTGCCCTTACAGGGCGCCTTGCTGATTGTCATTATACCCAGGGCGATGCCCTGGGCTGGGAGCTTTTGGGCCTTCAGCCCGTACTTGAACCACATGCGAAACTTCAGTAACCGAAGTTAAATATAGTATTCTGCCGAATCAACCAAACCGGCTCTCAGCGCATATTTCGTAGCCTCGTGAACGTTGTTTACGCCCAACTTGCGGAAGATGTTCTTGCGGTGGGTATTGACCGTATGGAAGCTGGAAAAGCGCTTCTCGGCTATTTCTTTCGTCGTCATTCCCAGCGCAATGTCTTTCAGAATCTCTGTCTCGCTCTTGGTGAGGTTGATTTTCTCCTGCTCCTCCTGTTTCGGAGCCAGAAGTACCTCCATCATGCGCTGGCAGACAAAACGGTTGCTTGCCACACAGAAACGTATCGCCTCCTTGATTTCCATTAGCGAACACTCCTTCAGTAATACGCTGAACTGCGTACTGCTGGCGATGAGAATCTTCACGAAATCGGCACTCAGATCCTCACTGAACAGTAGCCAGCGTGTGTATGGGAAACGCTGGTTTAAAATAAGTAACTCGGCAGCATCATTGATGTCGAAAAGGGTGTAGTCGAGTATTACAACCGTATCCTCATTCTCCTTTAAGGCAAGCATCAGGTCTGCCTTGTCTTCGATGGTCCGGGTTTCCAAACCCTCTATCTTACTGATCACATAGTTCAATCCGGCTCTAGTGATGTCCTGTTTGTCTGCTAATAGAATCTTCATTGTGTTTACTCTCTTATATGTTTTTTATATATGTACGCAGATGCCTTGATGCAATAAAAATACTGCATCAAGGCATCTTTTTTCTTATTAGAATGACATGAGGAAGCCCATACGGATACCCCATTTTGAGATGTTTGCATGGTCATAATAGTTGAGTCGGCGAACATAATCGATTCCGAAAAACTTGAAGATGTTGTGCACACCGGCTACAAACTCCCAGTATGGCGTCTTGCCAAAGGTATAGGAGTTGGTAGGGAACTTGAAGAGCTTCTCATCATTGAGGTTCTTGCTCGGGTCGTTCTTGCTGGTCAAATCGCCCCAAACACCCTTGATGGCTACATATTCACGCCACTTCAGCTTCTTGATGAGCGGAATGCGGTTGAGCAACTTGCCGTTCATATCCCAGGCTACTGACCAGAACAGCTGGCGGTCGCTCAGGAACTCCCAGTCCTTCATCATGCTGATGGTTGCCTCCTGCTCGAAGAGAGAGAGGTTGACCGGTGGCTGGATGAGCATGGTGAAAGGCACTTTGCTCCACTGCGCCTTGCCCACGATGTTGAAATCCATATAACCGAAGCTTCCCAGCCACTGGCGCTTGTAAATGCCCAGCGTGGTGAGGTTGCTCTGATATTGGCCGCCCATGAATCCGTCTAAGCCCATGGTGTGGCGAAGCGAGATTTCAGGACTGTCGAGGTTGATTGGCAGGCGCTGCTGCTTGGTGTTGACATAGGTAACACCCGGGTTGTAATCTAAGCCTACACTTGCCTCAGTGGTGCGTATCTTGCGTATTTCCTCGCCGTCGCTCACCCTGTAGTAGTGGAGATTGCCCACGGTGCGGTTGCTCTGCCAGCGGAGGCTGGTGTCGAAGCGGAAACCCCAGTCGGTTTCGTAGGTGAAGGTCACCTTCTGGCGGTGATACTGATACATCTGGTCCTGCGTAGTGGCACGGAGGGTCATGAAGAAGTTGTCCTTGTTATGCAGCAGGTTATCATCGGATGGAGATGTAATATCATGCCCCAGCTCGAAGGTAAGCTTGCGCATCGGGAACTCGAATGGACTGTTCTTCTTCTTGTTGAACGAATAGGTGAGCACATGGCCGTAATACCACTTGTTGCTCTTCAGACCATAGGCGCCGTAACCATCCCAGAAGAAGTGGGGGTTGAGGGCTGCCATCGTTCTGCCCGCCAGACGCAGGCGCACACCGTCTACGTAGTTGTTGGAGAGGAACGTGTTGATTGGTCCGAGGTCGAAGAGGCTGCGGCGGTCGTTGATGATGCTGTCTCTTTCAATACCCAGACTGTCTTTCACCGTTACCTTCTTGCCCTTGGTATGAGCCACTTCCACATAGTTCTCCATCAGGGCTCTCACACCGAAGATGATGTATTTGAATCCCTTGGAGTTCTCCATGCGGTGGATAAAACTGTCCATTGATGATTCACTCTTCGTGAGGTCCACCTGTCGGTATTTGTTCCAGTAAGCCTCATCGCGGTTCATCGCATCCATATCGTGCCTGATCTTCGCCTTGCCCTTGAAGAGCTGCTTCGGCAAGGCATCGAAGGCATAATCGGTGATTCGCGTGTTTCGCACCACCAGCAGGTCCTGAAGGAGCTTGTTGACGTGCAGTTCGGCTATCATATCATCTTTAGAGAGCACCCACTCGCCGTTGTCGAGCTTGGTGTACTCCTGTTCAATCTTCATGTCAGTAACCCAGTTTACATCGCTGTTGTGAGGCATGTAGAGGTTACATTTCTTCACGTGCAGGCTGCTGTCGGCAAGCACATAGAGTTCGCCTCGGAATCCGAAGTCCTGGCTGTTGGCTGGGATAAACTGCAGATGGTAGCACAGGTCTCTTTCCACATACACCGTATCTTCGATGTAATAATGGTAGAAGCTGATGGCTGTTCTGCCGATAGGAGACGGAAAGGGATACTGCAGCAGGCGCACGTAATCATCGTAGATGTCCACATCGGTGAACACCTCTTTCAGGGCGGTGTTGAGAATCTCTCCGGTCTGGATTACCTGTCCGATTCCATTGCTCTGCTGACCCTTGATGATGTCCTTTTCGGTCTTCGGATCTTTGCGGTAAATATGCTGTGAAACCGTCTCGTCGATGCTGACAGGCAGGGTGAGCTTTCCGTTGTACGGAGAGGTTTCTACCTGGTCGAGGAGATACTGGCGGCGCTGGAAGAACTTGCTCTCCAACTGTTCTTTCTTCAGGTCGTTGAGCGCGAGTGTAATCTTCTGATACTTATCATATTGCACATAGTCGTGATTGCTCAGATCGCTCTTTTTCTTGGCAGCAATCACGCGCCGCATCAGTTCTACGGCAGGATTATCCTTACGCTTGTAGCGGCCTTTTTTCGATTTCACCACCACTTCGGTAAGTTTGTGCGTATCGTCTTTCAGTTTGATTTCCAGGAAGTTGGTCTTTTCGTCAACCTTCACCGATGTGCTCTTGTAGCTCAGTGCGCTTACGGTGAGCATGAGTCCCGGCTTCTTGTCAATGGTAAACTTACCTTCTCCGTTGCTTGAAACTGCGATTTTATGTCCTTTGTATTGCACGCTTGCATACGGTACGGCAAAACCGTCGTCATCGATGACACGGCCTGTTATCTTCTGCTGAGCCATCATCTGAAGTGTAGAAATCATCAGAAGGATGACTGTAAAATACAACTTTTTAATACCTTTCATTTTTTATACCTTATTATATATAGGGGCTCTCCGCCCATGATTTAATCTTTTCAGGATGCAAAGTTATAACATTATTCGTAAATAGACGCAAAAACCTATTCATTATTTCAGTTTTTTATGAGATTTTCAGAAAAAGGCTTCCATGCAGTTCCTTCTGCTGCCTGTTCTTGCTCTTCGCCGTGCGAGCCTGAGTGGTATAAAATCCCTTCATATTGCTCTATTTCACCTTTTTATCTGTCAATATATGATGAAATTCCGAAAAATATGAGAAAACTATTTGGTTAATTTAATTTTTTAGCGTAATTTTGCACACTGAAATTTAAAGAAGAAACGCCCTTCTGCGGGCTTATTAAACATTAAGAGAATGAATAACAAGGGAAATCTTACCGACGAGCGGCCCCCTTTGCTGCCCGTCATCATAGGCACCGGTTTCGGCAGTGGCTTCTGGCCTTGGGGACCGGGAACGGCTGGCTCTGTATTGGCAACCCTCATCTGGGCAGCCCTGGCTTACGGACTCGGTATTACGGGCGAGAGTCTGCAGAGTATCACCTTCTTTCTCGTCATTGTTTCCACTATTCTGGGCACTTGGGCAACAGCGCAGTTGCAGCCTTACTGGGGCGAGGATCCCAGCCGTGTGGTCATCGACGAGATGGCTGGTGTGTGGATTCCCCTGTCGTTGCTGACTCCCCTTACCGCTCAGGGCGAAGTGAAAGATGCCTGGTGGTGGGCATTGGTGGCACTTGTTCTCTTCCGCTTCTTTGATATGGTGAAACCGCTGGGCATCAAGAAACTGGATAACAGGCAGGGCGCCTTCTATGTGATGGCTGATGATCTGCTGGGCGGCTTCTATGCAGCCGTTTCTTTAATCATCATCAAAATCATACTGGTTTCGGCTGGAATCATCTAGTCTGGCATTTCTTAAAGAAACAAATTCTTAAACAGACATTTCTTAAACAGACAATAAAAAATAGATAAAAATATGAATTATAGAGATTTCTTACAAAAAGTTATCTATGCCATCATCAATCCACTTATCAAGGGGATGATAGCAGTAGGTATTACTCCTAACATTGTCACCTTCGTAGGATTCCTGGGCAATATTGTGGCAGCCGGTTTCTTCCTCGATGCTGCATGGATGCTCGGAACAGAGCAGGCTGATTATGCATCTTGCATGGTTACTGTAGGATGGGGTGGATTCATCATCCTTGCAGCCGGTCTCTTCGATATGATGGATGGCCGTCTGGCACGTATGAGCGGCAAGAGCAGTCTCTTCGGTGCACTCTGGGATTCTACACTCGACCGCTACAGCGAACTGGTAAGTCTCTTTGGCATCTGCCTCATCTTCGTACGTATGCAGGGCGATATGATCTGGTTCTGGATGAGCGTAGTCACCTTTGCAGCGATGATCGGTTCTGTGATGGTAAGTTATGTCCGTGCCCGTGCCGAGGGTTTGGATATTGAGTGCAAGGTAGGTTTCATGCAGCGTCCTGAGCGCGTTGTCGTTACTGCCGTTACTGCGATGATTACCGGCTTTACGGGCAATATCTGGTGGAATGATTCTGATTGCCGTTCTGGCAAACATCACCGCTTTCTGGCGCATCTGGCATTGTTATGTTGTGATGAACGCTCATAAATAATAAACTCAAGTTCTATCAATAAAAAAGTAGAAAAAAGTGTTTAGTATCTATCTGATTATCCTCCTGGCGGTACTCGCAGCCTGGAAGAAGACACGCCGTTTTGCCTTCTATTTTCTGCCTTGGTTCCTCTTTGGAATCATCTACGATTCGATGCGCCTTTATCCTAACTATATGGTGAACGATATTGACGTGGCGAATCTCTATCATGCAGAAAAGTCGCTCTTCGGCATTGCAGCTTCATCCGGGGCAGAACTGCAGGCTGTAGCCGACCATACCCAGCTGATGATTCCGGGCGAATACTTCAAGGTTCACCATTGCGGTTTTGCCGATTTCTGGGCAGGCATCTTCTATCTCTGCTGGGTTCCGGTGCCTATCGCGTTTGCCCTTTATCTGTATCTTACGAAACAGCTTAACTGGTTTAGGCGTTTCTCCTGGGCTTTCCTGCTGGTGAATGTCATCGGCTTCATCGGCTATTACATCTATCCGGCTGCTCCGCCCTGGTATGCGATGAACTATGGCTTCGAGGCTGTGCTCAATACACCGGGCAATGTGGCTGGTCTGGGCAGATGGGACGCAATGACCGGACTGCACGTGTTCCACGGACTCTATGGCAAGAATGCCAATGTCTTTGCTGCCGTGCCTAGCCTGCATGCTGCTTATATGTTCCTCACCACGATTTATGCTGTGATGAGCCGTAAACGCTGGTATACGGTGGTGCTCTTCGCTTGCATCTGTCTGGGCATCTGGTGGACGGCAGTCTATTCCGGTCATCATTATATCATCGATGTCATGTTGGGTATTCTTACTACGATAGTAGGCGTACTGCTAATGGAATCCAAGAGAATATGGGCAAGATTAAAGATGAACTCGTAACCTTCGGCAAGGCGGAACTGACCGCCTCCTGCGCCTCTGTGATAGACTTCGGACTGGCATTCTTCCTCTCAGATATCATCGGCATTTATTACGGACTTGCCAATGCGCTGGGAGTGATAAGTGGCGGCATTACCAACTGCATACTGAATTACCGTTATGTGTTCGGCGATTCCAAGAGCAAGAAAAAGAGTGTCGCCTGGCGCTATTTTATCATCTGGGGCATCAGCTGGATGCTCAATTCGGGCGGCACTATCGCCCTGACCGAATTTCTGAATGCGCACGAACATATTCAGCTGCATTATATGATTCCGAAGAGTATTGTATCTCTGCTGGTAGCGATATTCGTCAACTATCCCGGACAGAAGAAATTTGTTTTTAAGCAGTAATAACCATATCAGATGGGGGCAGTATTCAGTATGTGCCCTCATCTTTTTTTGTATCCTGGCAGGTAATCTGTTGACATCGGGACATAAAAAAAGAGTTTGGATTGTCTCCCGACATTCCAAACCCACGCTTGTTTCTAACTAACTTATTATCAACTATTCATTACTTTTCAGGTTGCAAAATTACGAGTTTTTTTCTTATAAAATAATTTTTTTCAGAAAAATAATAACGTAAACGTTTGCGTTTTCGAAAGAAATTGTTATCTTTGCAGAGAATTCACTAACTTTGCTGTCGGAAAGACAAAATATGCAGAATATGTGAATACAAAATGTATATCGATAATAAGCATAAACTGAATATGAAACAACGAAGAACATCTTTGAAAGACCTCGCCGACCGACTTGGCGTCAGCATAGCAACTGTATCTAGAGCCTTGCGAAACAGCCATGAAGTGGGTGAGGAGATGACTCAAAAGGTGAAAAGCCTTGCCAAGGAGCTCAATTATCGACCAAACCCCTTTGCACAGAGCCTCAGAAAAGAAGCACCTAGGGTGATTGGTGTAATTGTGCCAAACCTGGTGACTCATTATTATGCTGCCGTGCTGGATGGTATAGAAGATTATGCCGTAAGGAATGGTTATTCGGTGATCAGCGCCAATAGCCACGAGAATACAGAACACGAGAAGAGAGCGGTAGAAAACTTCCTGAATATGCATGTGGAAGGCATCATCGCCTGTCTGGCACAGGATACGGTCGACTATTCTCATTTCGAGCAGTTGCATAAGATGGGCGTTCCACTGGTGTTCTTTGCCCGTTGTTGCTTAGAAGATAAGTTCTCCCAGGTAGTAGGCAATGGTGATGTTGCAGCCCAGGAGGCTACCCAGCATATGATAGATACCGGTTCGCGCCGCATCGCCTTCATCGGCGGTCCAAACCATCTTGATATGGTGCGCCGCAGAAAACACGGTTATCTGGAGGCTCTGAGAGAGAACCGCATCCCTATCGACCGTGACCTCGTAGTCTGCGACAAAATCGATTTCGATGTGGCACGAAACGCTACCCTCCGTCTCCTCGAAAAGGAGGACAGACCTGATGCCATCCTCGCCTTTAACGATATTATCACTTATGCCGCCTTCGATGCTATCAAGGAAAAAGGGCTCCGCATACCAGAGGATGTTGCTATCATCGGTTTTACCGATGTTGATACTGCTGCCTTCGTTACGCCGAAACTCTCGGCTATCATGGACAAGGCGCACGAACAGGGAACTACAGCCTGCGATCTACTCATGAGAAGTATCAATGGTGATGAAAAAATCTATAAGAAAGTGGTACCGATGATTCTGAAAATACGCGAAAGTTCTGAAAAAAACGACGTGAAATAATTCCTATTTTCATAGAACTGTAAATTAAACCTACGATTATGATGATTAAAAAACAAAACTACTTGAAACATGCCATCGTGCTATTTCTGCTCTTGCTGCTCATGCAGCCGGGTAGGGCATGTGCTGCCTATGAAAACGTAGAATTCAGCAGCCTCACCAATCATGATGGACTTACGAACAGTCAGGTGGGTGCTATCCTCAAGGACACCAGAGGCTACATCTGGTTCGGTACCCAGTCGGGACTGTGCCGCTTTGATGGCTTCCGTATGAAAACTTTCTATTATAGCAACACTGATGATAAGTCGCTGCCTAACAATTCGGTAGATGAACTTCAGCAAGACTATGATGGAAATATCTGGGTGCATACCTCTATGGGTTACAGCATCTATAAATATGATGAAGAGCAGTTTGACCGCAAACCGGAAGAATGGCTCAAAAACATCCACGTGCAGGGACCTCCTTATAAACTCCTGATAGATAAGGATAAGAACATGTGGATAGCTGTCTACGGACAGGGACTCTACTATCATAATGCCAAAATCAAGAATACTTATCTTTTTAAATTTACCAAAAAGGCTCAGCCGGGCTGTCTGAAAGAGGGAAATATCAGTAAAATAACCGAGGTTGACGGCGATGCACTCATTACCTATGCTGATGGTACAATCTGCCGTGTCAACGGACAGAAACAGAAGGTTCTCTGGTACAATTCCTTCCTTGCCACCCATAAAGTAGCCGGTGATAATGGTGCCTATACTTTCTATGATGGTATAGGAGGTTTCTGGGTTTCAGTAAGCAATGCCAATTATGTGTATCAGTCTAAGACCGGGAAATGGACCGATGCCCGTTCTTATCTTACAAACATGGGCATTGCTATTCCTTGCCCAACCCGTATTCTGATGCGTGATATTGCCCGCGATAAGGCAGGCAATCTCTGGGTGGCTTCCGACCATAACGGTCTCTTCTTCGTTGATTTCAAACGCAAAATCTGCCGTCAATATGTTCATTCCGAAGCAAAGGGAAGTATCGTTGACAATTCCCTGCAGAAGGTTTATGTGGATGATGAGGGAGCTATCTGGGTAGGTAGTTACAAGAACGGCGTGGCTTATTATTCGCCTGCCGCTCAGAAATTCACAACTATTCCGCTTGGTGATGTGTGTACAATCACGCAGGATCTGAATGGTAATCTCTGGTGCGGAACCAATGATAGCGGTATTGTATGCTACAGTCCGCTTACAGGACAGAGTTGGCGATTCGGACAGGCTGAAACCGGTCTGGCTTCGGATATTATCGTCAGCAGCGTAACCATGAGTGATGGTACGATGTATTTCGGAACCTTCAATGGTGGACTTGCCCAATATAAAAACGGCAGATGGAAGAGTTTTCAGGCAGCTCCAGGCGGACTTGCCAATAACAGCGTCTGGTGTCTTGCTGAAGATCCGTATCATCGCCTGATTATCGGAACCTTGGGCTCAGGCTTCCAGATTTATAATCCTGAAAGTGGTAAGTTTACAACCTACAATATTCAGAACTCAGGCATATCCAGCGATTTTATCAACTCGCTCTTCCTGCCGAATAAAGATGAAATTCTGATAGGTCATTCGCAGAACTATTCTATCTTTAATTTCGGAACCCGAAAGGTAACCAATGTGAATACAACCAAGGACGGACAGCCTTTCCCTAGTCCTTCCCTGAATTACATGATGAAGGATAGCCGAGGCATCTTGTGGATGGCTTCGCCTGCGGGCGTCACCATGTATGATGAGGCTTCAGGACAGTTGGAGTCAATCAATGACCTCAATGGTACGCAGGGTACGGTAGGTTGTATGGTGCTCGAAGATAAGCAGCATAACATCTGGCTGGTTTCTGAATTTATCGTTACCCGTGTTACGCTGACCAAGAACAATCAGGGCAAATGGGACATTACGATGATTAGTTTCACTTCGCTCGATGGCTTGCAGAGCCGCCAGTTTAACCAGCGTTCTGCCTGTCTGATGAGAAATGGAGCCATCGCCATCGGCGGTCAGGATGGTATTAATATCATCAATCCTGCCAAGATCCTTCCTGCCCAGAAACATGCAAAAGTCTTGTTTAGCGGTTTAGTACTCTTCGATCATCCGCTGAAGGCAGGTGAGGAGTTTGAAGGAAGAGTGCCTCTGGCTAAATCGCTTGATACAAACCCAGTACTGGATCTCAGCTATAAGGACAAGGCGTTTACCATACAGCTGGCTTCTGACCAGGTGAGTATTCCTGCCCGCTGCCGTTTCCTATATCGTATGAAGGGACTTGATGACAAATGGATGCTGACACCGGAGGGACGTCCGGAGGCTACCTTTACCAATCTCTCTTCAGGCAGCTATGTTCTGGAGGCAAAGGTGGTGAATGCTGATGGTAGTGTGAGCGAAGAGGTGAGCACGCTGAAGATTCATATTCACCCGCCTTTCTATCTCTCTATATGGGCGTTCATCGTATATATTATATTAATAGGTGTAGCTTTCTATCTCTACCGTAAACGCATGCTCGAAAAGCAGCGTGTTAAATTCGAACTCCAGAGTAAGGAAGACAGTATCAAGAAGACCAAGGAGTTGAACGAACTGAAGCTCAACTTCTTCACCAATGTGAGTCATGAACTCCGTACTCCGCTCACCCTGATTATCTCGCCGCTGGTTAGTATGATCAGAGAAGAAAGAGATGAAAGTAAACGCAGAAAGCTGGAGATGATTCATCGCAATGCTACCCGTTTGCTCAATCTGGTAAACCAGATTCTCGACTTCCGCAAGATAGACCAGAACAAGGAAAAACTTAACCTGTCGCATATCGACATTGTGAGCTTCGTTGACAATATCTGTACTTCGTTCCGTACTTTGGCAAACAGCAAAGTAACGCTTGCCTTCGAGTCTACGGTGCCTAGTCTGCAGATGTCGTTTGATGCTGATAAGGTAGGAAAAATCGTGAATAACCTCCTGAGCAATGCCTATAAGTTTACGCCAGATGGAGGATTTATCACCGTTTCTCTGAGTGTTGCACTCCGCCAGCGTGTAGGAGACAAGGATTCGGATATGCTCCGCATCTCAGTATCTGATACTGGCAAGGGCATCAGCGATAAGGAGAAGGAACATGTGTTTGAGCGTTTCTATCAGGTTAATGGTACTGAAATGCAGCCGCAGGGTGGTAGCGGAATAGGCTTGAACCTGGTAAAGAAGTTTGCCGAACTGCATGGCGGTAAGGTGGATGTTACAGATAATCCAAGCGGAGGAACCATCTTTATGGTAGACCTTCCGATAGAGAGCAGTACCACCTCCAATTCTACGGCACATCTCGGTTCCTTGCGAGCAGCACCTATCATAGCCACCGTGCATCAGGCTGCTGATGAGGATCCGGATGCAGGTAAGAATGTTCTTTACGGAATGAGTAAACATGCGCATCAGCCTGGAGAATCGATGATCAGGAAGCCGGTAGTGCTCCTCGTTGACGACAGTGAGGACTTCCGTGAGTTTATGAACGAAGTATTGACAGACTATACGGTTGTTGAGGCTGTCAATGGTCAGGATGCCTGGAACAAGATCATCGACCGTCGTCCTGACATCATCCTGAGCGATGTGATGATGCCTGTGATGGATGGTAACGAACTCTGCCGGATGTGTAAGGACAATGACGAAACAACAGCCATACCTTTCATCATGCTCTCGGCCCGTATGGGAGATGAGCAACGTAAGGAAAGTCTGAAGTGTGGTGCTGACGAGTATATTGCCAAACCATTCGATATAGATATGTTGAATCTCTGTATTCTGAACCTCTTGAAGAAACGCAAGAATGTGAGCACAGAATATGTAATAACAGAGGCCGACCGCAAATTTATTGATGAGGTGAATGTTTATATCCGCGACAATATGAGCAATCCTGAAACATCGGTAGAATCGCTCAGTACTCATCTTAGCATTTCACGCGTACAATTATATAAACGCATGATTTCGCTGACGGGTATTACACCTTCTGAGTATCTCAGAACCAAGCGTATCAAATTTGCAGAGCATCTGCTGCGTTCGGGCGACTTGAACATCAGTGAAATAGCCTATAAGGTGGGATTCAATAATCCACGTTATTTTACTAAATACTTCCAAGAGGCGTATGGCGTTACGCCGTCTCAATATCGTAAGAATCTATTAGAATCAGAGTAGTTTACGCATCTGATTAACATTTTATACACATACAGATAACATTTGCGCACAAAGATACGGGAATTTTCTCGTATCTTTGCCGCAGATTTTTAAACTTTCCTTTAAACGTATAAAATGAGACTAACTAAAACATTATTGATTTCAGCAGTGCTGCTGATGAGTGCCACAGGCATGCAGGCAGCCGGTTTCAACCAGAATGGTAATTATCTCACTGTTCAGTTGAAGCAACACCAGAATTTTGGTCCTAGTCAGATTCGCCTCCAGGTGGTGAGCGATAAGATTATCCGTGTTCAGGCTACAGCCGAACAGAGTTTCCGTAATAAACAGAGTCTGATAATAGTGCCTCAAAACAGCAAGGCAAATTATAAGGTGGAAGAGCAGGGAGACAATCTCATCATTACCACTGCAGCTATGCGTGCTGTCATGAACGAGGCTACGGGTCAGATTACCTTCTATGACCTGAAAGACAATGTCCTTCTCAATGAGGTTGCTCAGGGCGGAAAAACTTTCAAGCCGTTCACTGTGCCTGACCGTGAAATCGGTGTAGACATTGCCAAGGTTCCTGAAGCACAGAAGCATGGATGGTCATGGCGTGCGCTCTTCAACTCTCCTGATAACGAGGCGTTCTATGGTCTCGGTCAGCATCAGAGTGAGGAACTCAACATGAAGGGTAAGAACGAAGACCTCTTCCAGTATAATACCAAGGTGAGTGTGCCTTTCGTCATCTCTAATAAAAACTACGGCATCCTCTGGGATTCTTATTCTTATTGCCGTTGGGGTAATCCGGAAGATTATCTCCAGCTCAACCGTGCCTTCAAACTCTATGATAAAGATGGTAAGGAAGGTCAGTTGACAGGTACTTATGTGGACAAGAACGGGCAGAAGATTGTTCGAGGCGAAGATAGCATTTACTTTGAGTATGCAATGCCTGAGGCTTCTGAGATTTGCAACAAGACCGACAAGGGCGGCATTCAGAACCTGCCAAAGGGCTTCGCGCTGAATGGTTCCAAGGTGGTTTACGAGGGTTATGTAGAGGCTCCAACCAACAGCTTCTATCAGTTTATCCTCTATTATGCCGGTTACATGAAGATTTATATCGATGGCAAACTGGTAGTTCCTGAGCGCTGGCGTACAGCCTGGAATCCGAACTCTTATAAGTTTGAAACTCCAATCAAGAAGGGCGTAAAGACTCCTATCCGTATCGAGTGGCAGCCAGATGGTGATGTTTCCTACTGCGGACTTCGCGTAGCAGCTCCTCGTTCTGAGGCAGAGAAGAACCAGTTGAGCATCTGGAGTGAAATGTCGCCGGATATGGACTATTATTTCATCGCCGGTCAGAATCTCGATGAGGTGATTTCCGGTTACCGTACGCTTACCGGCAAGGCTTCGCTTTATCCTAAGTGGACCCTCGGTTTCTGGCAGAGCCGTGAGCGCTATCAGAGCAGCAAGGACATTGAGGACAACATGAAGAAGTTCCGCGACCTGCATATTCCTGTAGACAATATCGTTCAGGACTGGAACTACTGGAAGCTGGATTCATGGGGAAGTCATGAGTTTGAGGCTGCCCGCTATCCAAACCCACAGGCGATGCTCGACAGCGTACACGCCATGAACGGAAGATTCATGATTTCCGTATGGCCTAAGTTCTATGATACGGTCAAGAACTATAAGGAACTCGACAGCAAGGGCTGGATGTATCATCAGGCTATCAAGGATGATATTCACGACTGGCTCGGCTTCCGCGGTTCATTCTATGATGCCTATTCTGACGGTGCCCGCAAGATGTTCTGGCGCCAGATGGACGAGAATCTTTATACCAAGTATAAGTTCGGAATCGATGCATGGTGGATGGATGCATCAGAACCAAACGTTCGTGACTGTACTCCGATGTGGTACCGCAAGGCTCTTTCAGGTCCTACTGCCCTCGGTACATCAACCGAATATTTCAATGCTTACAGCATCGTGAATGCTGATGCTATCTAT
>ENA-UPTB01002244-UPTB01002244.1-human-gut-metagenome-genome-assembly--contig:-NODE-2244-length-13975-cov-500.018780_pt1 | contig 13975 bp, 9 predicted proteins | sample MGYA00250046_ERZ773369 | MGnify/ENA primary metagenome ERZ773369 (study PRJEB29103, sample SAMN06111938) | human gut metagenome | biome: human gut; feature: ankylosing spondylitis patient; material...
TAGCTGCATAAACCTGGTTGGCTGCCAGCGTAAAATCTGGTGCCATATCGGTAACGAAGTAGAGACCGATGACGAGGGTTACCAGACCGATGATAAGCGTCTTCACCACATTACCTCTTGTAAACGGCAGAATCATTGGGAAGAGGTAGAACATACCTGCCAACGAAGCCAAAGGCAAGAACTGGTTACCTGGCAGGAAGACTGCGATAGCCAGGATAACCGGAATCAGAATCACAGATGCTACCAAGGTAGTAGGATGACCGATAACCAGGGCAGGACTCATACCGATATGAACCTTCTTGCCGTTAAACTTGGTCTTCACCAACTCCTGTGTCTTCTCTGAGATAGGCTTCAAACCGTCGATAAACAGGGCTGTAATACGAGGAATCAGCTCCATCACGGCTCCCATCGTTACACCCAGGAAGAGAATCTTCTTGATATCGAGCTGGGCTGCCCAACCTATCAGGGCACCTACGATAACACCGAGTACCAGTGGCTCACCGAGCACACCAAACTTCTTCTTCAGTCCCTCTGCATCGATATCGAGCTTAGAGAAGCCCGGAATCATATCGAAGAGTTTATTGAAAACGATTGCGAATGGCATAAAACTCTGGCAGAATGGCTGCGGAATTGAGATACCATCCAAATCATAATATTTCTGGAATCTGTCGGCTGTCAGGTCTGCACAGACCAAGGTATTGATGTAGCAGACGATAGCTGCGAAATAGCCCCAGAGCAAACTCTGACCCATCACGAAGTAAGCCACCGCACCGATAAAGGCGAAGTGCCAGTAGTTCCAGAGGTCGATATTCACTGTACGTGTTGTCTTGGTAATCAACATCAGGAAGTTGACACCCAGACAGATTGGGATAATCAATGCTCCCACTGCCGTATTGTAAGCTACAGCTGCAGCTGCAGGCCATCCCATGTCAAAAACGTTTAACTGTAGGTGGTAGATGTCTGAAATAGCCTTCAATGGGTCGTTGAAGTTGGTAGTCAGCAATGCTGTTACCACGCCCAAGCCTACGAAACCCACGCCTACGAAGAGTCCCGATTTCAGAGCCTTTCCGAATTTCATGCCAATACACAGACCGATGACCGTGAAGATGATAGGCATCATCACGCTCGCACCGAGACTGATAATATAGCTAAATACTTGTTCCATTTTAATTTTTTGAATTGTTTAATTGTTAGAAAATACTCGACAAGGAGCACCCTCTTTTGTCTTTAGATGATTTGTTGTGTGCAAAGATACACTTTTTTCTTCAATTACAATACGTTTTAAAGGAAAAAATTACGCAAAAAAAATCCTATCAGAACATTTCTGATAGGATTTCTCTATTTTTATACGTTTTTAAATGATTTTTTACCGAATCGGTCTTCATTCTTCCCTCTTCACTTCCTAGTCCTGGAAGTAAACTCTCTTCACACGGTTGCTGATGGTGGTCAGCACCTCGTAAGGAATCGTCTCGAGGATGTCGCTCAGTGTCTGGACAGGCAGATGCTCGCCGAAGATTTCTACCGAATCTCCTTCCTTGCAAGGGATGTCGGTCACGTCTATCATAGCCACATCCATACAGATGTTGCCCACATATTCTGCCTTCTGGCCGTTCACCAGACAGTAGGCATGACGGTTGCCCAGACGGCGGTTCAGTCCGTCAGCATATCCGATAGGGATGGCTGCGATGACGCTGTCTCTATCGAGGATGGTCTTGCGGCTGTAGCCCACACTGTCACCTGCCTTCACGTTGTGCATCTGCAGAATGGTTGTCTTCAGGGTGCTCACGCAGTTGATGGTCTTGTTGTTGCGCGAATTGATGCCATAGAGTCCGAGTCCCAGACGACACATATCCAGTTGGCGCTCCGGGAAGTGCTCGATACCTGCCGAATTGCAGATATGGCGCAAAATCTTATGGTCGAAGGCTGCCTGCAACTGCTTGCTGCCCTTATCGAAGAGTTCAAACTGATGAGCTGAGAAATCATCGAAGCTGTCGTCATCGCTGCCCACGAAGTGAGAGAACACAGAACGTGGGATGATGGCATTCTGGTGCTTCAGCTTGCCGATGAGTTCCTCCATATCGTTCTCCGGGTCGAAGCCCATGCGGTGCATGCCGGTATCCAGCTTGATATGGACAGGGAAACCGGTTATGCCCTCTTTCTCGGCTGCCTTGATGAGCGCATCAAGCAGACGGAAAGAGTAAACCTCCGGCTCCAGGTCGTAATCGAACATGGTCTTGAAGGCAGTCATCTCCGGATTCATGATCATGATGTTGCTGGTGATGCCGTTCTTGCGCAGCGTAACACCCTCATCGGCTACAGCCACAGCCAGATAGTCTACACGATGATCCTGCAGGGTCTTGGCTATCTCCACGGCACCTGCACCGTAGCCGTCTGCCTTGATCATGCATACCAGCTTGGTTTCCGGCTTCATAAACGCACGGTAGTAGTTCAGATTGGCTACCACGGCATTCAGGTTCACCTCCAGCGTAGTCTCGTGTACCTTCTGTACCAGCAGTTCGGTGAGCTGGTCAAAGCCAAACTGGCGGGCGCCCTTCAGCAGAATCACCTCATCGCGCAGGGAAGCAAACACCTCGCTGGCGATGAATTCCTCTACATTCGGGAAGAAGAACTTCTCTGAAATCTGAATCACATCGTGCTGCTTGCAGAGCTCAGGACCGATACCGATGAACTTTACTACGCCACGCTTGCGGGCTAAATCGCTCACCTCTTTATATAAAGCCTCCGGTTCCTGACCGCTCTGGTAGATGTCGCTCAATATCAGCGTATGGCGACGACCGCGATGGTCTGGACGGCGGTTCATGAAGTCGAGGGCGATATCAAGCGAATTGATATCACTGTTGTAGCTGTCGTTGATCAGCGTACATCCGTGCTGTCCAACCTTCACCTCCAGCCTCATTGCCACAGGTTCGAGCTGTGTCATGCGCTTGTCGATATCTTCAGCCGAAAGACCGAGTTTCGATGCCACGACGGCAGAGATGATGGCATTCTGTACAGACGCATCGTCGATGAACGGGATAGAGAAGCTGTCTTCCTCACCTTTATATATATAGGTAATCACGCTCACGCTCTGCTGCTTCTCGATGTTCTTCACATAGAAAGGAGCCTCCGCATTCTTGAGCGACCAGAAGAGTTTCTCGCCTTTATAGTCGGGATATTCGGCTATCACCTTGTTGATAACCTCGTCATCGCCATCATAGATTACGGTCTCTGCGTCATGGAAGAGGATGAGTTTCTCCCGGCATTTCTCCTCCAAGGAAGAGAAGTTCTCCTGATGCGCAGCACCCAGATTGGTCAGTACGGCGATGGTTGGCTGGATGATGTCACGCAGGGCAAGCATTTCGCCAGGCATACTGATACCTGCCTCGAAAACGCCCACCTGGGTCTGCTCGTTCATCAGCCATACCGACAATGGCACACCTATCTGAGAGTTGTAACTGCGCGGACTGCGGGTAACAAACATGCTTGGCGAGAGCAGCTGGTAGAGCCACTCCTTGACCATGGTCTTGCCGTTTGAACCCGTGATGCCTACGATAGGGATGTTGAACTCGTCACGATGGCGCTCAGCCAGACGCTGGAGAGCCTCGAGCGTGTTTACTACCTTCAGGAAGTTGGCTCCCGGATAATCAGAAGCATAGCCCTTAGGCACATTCGTTACAACAAAGTTTTTCACACCTCTGCGATACAGCTCAGGGATGTAGTTATGACCATCATTGCGCTCCGACTTGAGCGCAAAGAACAGAGTTTCCTCTGGGAAACAAAGTGAACGACTATCGGTCAGGATAAAACCGATGTTGGTATCATTGTCTCCATAGCGACGCGCACCTATCAGTGTGGTTACCTTTTCAATAGTATATGTCATTGTCTTGTTATTTAAATATTCTTTATTTTATAAGAGATAATATTTCTCCATTTTATAAGAGATGATATTTCTCCTCAAATTGTCTTTTTTTCTCTTCCGTCCTGGCGATGAACTTCTGATGTTCCTCGCTCTCGGGATGGAAGGGCTTATGGCCGAGTGCTTCGCGGATAGGCCGCCAGTCTTCCAGAAACTGCTCGGCTGCCTTGCCGAAGTAGGTTGCCCGGAACCGCTCCCAGATATATTCCACAGCCTGTTCGCTCGGGTGCAGCATGTCTTCCTTGTAGAAGCGGTAGTCACGGAGTTCATCGTTCATAATCTCGTAAGCCGGGAAATAGCTCACCACTCCGGGATTCTCCTTCACCAGCTTATCGGCTGCCAGCAGGAGCGTAGCCTTCGAAAGCTGACTCCCGTGATAGCCGTATTTGGCATAGCGGATAGGGCTTACCGTGATGATTACCTTCAGAGTGCCTTCACTGCCATCAGATGCTGCGGTCTGCGATTTCAGCAGATTGATAGCCTTCTGCAGATAGCCGGCACATTCGTCCACGCTCAGTTCCCGCTCTTCGAAGAGGCGCTGCGGGCGCTTCTGGCAGTTGTCCACTATCTCGCCCGTCTCCTTCAGGATATACACATGGTTGGTACCCAGCGTAAAGACAGCCACACGGGGACGCACCTCGGAACATTTCTCTACCGTATGGAGAATGCTTGCCGGATTATACATCACCCCGAAGGGATTCACCGTAGCCCGGAAGCGGTTCTCCACAAACCGCCTACCCAGATTGTCGGCAAAGCAACTGCCCACAAAGAGCATCCGCTCTGCCGCCCCTATCTCGAAGTCGGCCTTCGGAATATCTATTTCTGTGCGAAACAGCATAAGTCTTTTTCCTTTTTATTCATTCACTTCCGGAGAAGCCTTCTTGCGTTTTCTCACCTCAACCACTACACCTATTATAATAAGGAGAGCCAGAACGCCATAGCCGATGTAAGCCACGGTCTCGGTATTCTTGAGCGACTGAGGATGGAAATCGAGCACAACCTTATGGCTGCCTGCCTTCACGTTCAACGCACGCAGAATATAGTTCACTCTGCCCAGCTCAGCCGGCTGTCCATCTACCGTAGCCGTCCAGCCCGGATAGTAAATCTCAGAGAATACGATCACGCCGCCCTTGCTCGACTTCACCTCGTAAGTCAGGTTGTTCGGCTTATACTGCGTCATCTTCACCACCGAAGTATCATCCTGCTTCACGCTCTGCGCCAGCTGTTCCTTAAACTTGGCATCAGCCACAGCCACGTGTCGGAGGTTCACCTTGCCCACGCCATCAATTTCCTCGTTGGCATTGTTCACATACTTCACCTCGTCTACGAACCATGCATTGCCGTAGGCATACGGATTCTGAACCGGAACGGTCTGTCCGCCCTGCAGCGGCATGATGAAGTATTTGGTATTCAGCATGTTCAATACCGGATAGATACTGTCGCCGTTCACCTTTGTCATATCGCCGCCCGCAGCAGCTACCGCCTGCATCGTCTTCTGCATCTCAGGAGCGATATGTGCATCAATCATCTCCTGGTAGCGACGGAGCTTGGCTGGATGATAACCGCCGATGCTCTTGTGGTAGTAAGAGGTCTCGTTCTCATTGAATGTATTCGATGCCAGATTCAGCACACGGTAGTCGAGTGCCTTGTCACGGCAGATAATCTTGTCGGTCTCGGTCATCTGCTGCGGTGTATCGCGCTGCGCCTTGTCTACGAACATATCATCGTAGAGATAGCGCTTGTTCACCATCCACATATCCACCAGACAGAGCACAGCGATACCGGCAATCATATATTCCTTGCCCAGCTTCTTCATCTTGAAGAGCATCAGCAGTGCCGAACCGATGAGGATAATCCAGAACGAACGCCAGCAGTCGGATGTGAAGATGCCCTTGCGGATATCCGTCAGATTGCTCATGATTGGAGAGATATACTCCTGAGGCAACTGCTGCAGCGCCTGTGTCTCCTGTACCGATACAAAATCTGGGAAGAATACGCCCGGCATGATGGCAAAGAGCAGACAGAAGCCTGCTGTCAGACCAAAGCTGGCATATACATATTTTATCTTCTCTGTCAGAATCTCCGGCTCATCTACAATCTTCTTCAGCGCCATCATCGCCAGGAGCGGGATGGTGAATTCTGCGATAACCAGGATAGATGCCACCGTTCGGAACTTGGCATACATCGGCACATAATCGAGGAAGAAATTGGTAAACGGCATGAAGTTTCTACCCCAGGCGAGCAGGATGCTCAGGATGGTGGCAGCAAGCAGCGCCCACTTCATCGGGCCCTTCACGATAAACAGACCCAGAATAAAGAGCATGCAGACGAAGGCACCTACATATACCGGTCCGCTCGTTCCCGGCTGGTTGCCCCAGTACTGTCCCAGCTGCTGGTAAATCTGCACAAAGTTAGGATCAGCCTTCTCCATCGCCTTCTGGTTCTGCGCCAGCGGAACAGAAGCACCGCCCTTGGCATCCGGAATCATCAGCGTCCAGGTTTCGTCGATACCGTAGCTCCACTGTGTGATATAGTCTCTATCCAGACCGCTGCTGGTCTGGTTAGCTGAGTTTTTCTTTACAAGTTCACTCTTTCCTCGCATGGTTTCCTGACCATACTGCCAAGTATGATAAAGGTTCGAGAGGTTGAGCGAGATACCGATGAGGGCACCCACCACGCATACCGCCGTAGCCTTTCCGAAGCGTGCGAGTTCACCTTTCTTAATGGCATCTGCCAGAAAGGCAATCACCATGAAGAGGATGATAAAGAGGTAGTAATAAGTCATCTGCACGTGGTTAGCCTGCACCTCGAAAGCCGAGAAGATGGCAGTAAGGAGCAGTCCCTTGAGATACTTGCCCCGATAGGCAAGCACCACGCCCGCAATCATCGGAGGCAGATAAGCCAGCGCCCATACCTTCCAGATATGTCCGGCAGCGATGATGATGAAAAAGTAGGACGAGAATGCCCAGATGATACTTCCCAGCGCTGCCAGCGACTGTCTGAAGTTGAAGGCACGCAGCATGATATAGAAGCCCAGGAGGTATACAAAGACATACCAAACATAGTCTGGCAACCACAGATGATATGCCTTCACAATCTGGCTGAGCACCTGATTACTGTCATACGAAGGCGACATCTGATAGGTAGGCATACCGCCAAACACCGAGTTCGTCCATCGTGTAGTCTCTCCCGTCTGCTGCTGGAAGAGTTCCTTTTCATGTCCCAGTCCCTTTCCTGCTGCTGCATCATGTCGGAAGAGGATTCGTCCGTCCATATCGGCAGGCATAAAGTAGACGAAGGAGATGATTGCAAATGCAATAACTACCAGAATATCCAGTAGATACTTCTTCAAAAATTTCATATTTCTATATAAACGTTTATAATTTGAAGGCAAAGATAGCACAAATTGGAGACAAAACAAAAAAATATAGCAAAAATTTATATTTTTTTTGTTGAGAAAGTTGTATTAGGTCAGAAATAGGGGTTCCCCTCTATCATTTAGGGAAACGCTCGCTGCCGTTTCGTTTTTTATCCCTACCTTTGCATCGTAAAACAAGTTTCTTCAAACAGAATATATTAATGTATAAAAGAATAAGAATTATGAAAAGATTAGCATTCATCATGATGGCATTGCTCCTGGCTCTGATGCCGGCAGCAGCACAGAATTATCGTGACAGCAGATATTATAACAAGCAGACGGGGCATCTCGACTACCGTTACAACCACAACTATGGCAGCCCGTATTACGGATTCCGCATCGGTCCTGCCTTCACCTTTGTCAATTCCGACGATTCCCGTCTGGATGGTGGCGACTGGCAGACCGGCCTGAATGTGGGCGTAGTAGCCGGCATCCCATTGACCGACAGCGCCCCACTCTATCTCGAAACCGGACTTTCGTATATAGAGAAAGGTGGCAAGAAGGATCTTCCTGAAGGCAAGAAGATGACCTACGACCTCAATTATCTTGAGATTCCAGCCGTACTGAAGTACAAGTACGAGGTAGACGACCACTTCTCCATCCAGCCTCAGGTAGGCGGCTATTTTGCCGTAGGTGTAGGAGGCAAGATCAAGAACTTTGCCGAGCGTGAAGCAGAGAGTTCGTTCAAGGATGCAAACTTCCGCCGCCTTGATGGTGGTATCCGCATCGGCTGCGGCATCGGCTACGACATGTTCTATGCCGATCTCACCTACGACATCGGTCTTGCCAACATCTGCCACGACAGTTTCGACAAATCGCGCAATGGAGCCCTCCAGCTCAATTTCGGAGTTAACTTCTAGAAACTTTTAAAGGTAAAAAGGTAAAAAAGTAAAAAGGTAAAAAGAGCCTACCCCCGTTCGTCCCCGTTCCCAGCGATTCCATCGCTGGTCCCCCGTAATGTTAAAAGCCCCTGATGTAAGAACACACCAGGGGCTATATAAATTTACGAGGGAATGGGGTTATAAAGGGTTAAGGCTCTTTTTACTTTTTTACCTTTTTACCTTTAAAAGCCTTTTTCCGAAAAATTCTGCTAAAATCTTCTGAATAGCTTAAAATGAGCGATTTATGAGTGTCTTTCCTCAATAGAGGTAATGACTTGGCAATAGTTTTAACTTCTACATTCTACATAAGTTTGCCTTGCTTGCCAAACAACTCTTTTCGGATGCAAAGTTAAACCTAAAATCTGAAAAACGACACTTTTTGCTTTGTTTTTATAGATTATTAATTTTGGGTTGGAAGTGTGCTTATTCCAAATGTAGCAACACATTGTCTATGCAGCATAGATAAATTTCATATACGGCATTAAAAGTAAGAGAAATGTTAAATGTCGTCCTCATTCCTACAATACAAAGCAAAACGTTCTCGTTTATGGATTTTTTTTCGTACTTTTGAAAGTTATAGAAAGAGAATGTAGATTAGAAAGGTAAAATATGGACAATAAAGTATTCCTTTTAGGATTATTTCTGCTTTCAGTTGCTAACGTGAAAGCTCAAACTCAGACGCAGAATGATTCGCTCACAATGGAGAACATGATGCACAACCTTCCCGAAATAATGGTCAAAGGTTCGCGCCCTATCGTCAAGGCTGAGCGAGGTATGTTATCCTATAACATGCCGTTACTCATGAAGCAACTACCTGCCGACAATGCCTATGAGGCTCTTACACGTATTCCTGGTGTTAGTGATGCTGATGGTGGCATCAAGTTTTCCGGCAACGAGGTGACGCTTATCATCAACGGACAGGCGACCACTTTAACGCAAGAACAGCTTGCAGACAGATTGAAAGCGATGCCTGCTGCACAGTTGGCTAAAGCAGAGGTGATGCTTGCTGCTCCTGCACGTTATCATGTTCGTGGCATGGCTATAAATATCGTCACGAAAGATTATGCAGGGAAAAATCAGTTGTCGGGACAGATAAATGGAGGATTACAGCAAAACAAATATTCCAGAGAGTTTGGAGATTTCTATCTTTCCATGCAGAGGGGCAAATTTGGAATGGATGCACAATATCAATTTATTGACGGCAATTCATATGGTGAATCTTCACGCATAGCCAACCATCCATTGGATAACGGGCGTATTCACTACAACGATGAAACGTGGCAGAAATCATTTGGTATTGCTCATGACTACCGACTTGGTATGAATTATGCATTTAGCAAGAACCATCGACTTGACATTGCCTATACGGGAAAATGGCAAAAGTCTTGCTCCAACAATCACACTACAGGTTCAAGTGTAAGCGGAATGCATTACGACACTCATGTGTATCTGCACAATGTTGATGTAAACTACTCACTTCCTTTTGGACTTAACATTAGTGGTTCGTACACTAACTATCGTACCCCTCAACAACAAAAACTTGACGGTACGATGTATGCAGATGAAAATACGACAGAAACGGAACGCAACCTTACAAGTGGCAGTGAACAGACTATCAGCAAATGGATGTTCGCAGCCGACCAAAACCATTCTTTTACACATGGTTGGGGATTGTCGTATGGTGTAAAGGGACAATTCACAAGCAACAAGAGTTATCAGAACACCATCGACAAAGAGGGTAACATTCTGCCTAATGCAACAAGCAGTGTGGACATCAACGAACGTATTTGGAATATATACGCAGGTTTCAGCAAACAGATAAACAAGGCAATTAGTCTTGAAGTATCCGCAGCAGCCGAACAATACCATTCACCGATATGGGACAAATGGCGCATATATCCGTCACTCAATGCCCTGTGGAATATCAACGAGAACCATTTACTCAACTTGTCATTCAGTTCCAATTCTGAATTTCCGAGCTATTGGTCAACAATGAGCAGTGTATTTTACTCATCGGCATATACCGAGATACATGGCAATCCTGATTTGAAACCATACTCTTATTACAATGTCAACCTTATGTGGCAGATTAAAAGACGTTATACGCTGATGGCTTTTGCAAGTCTGAAACCTGATTATTCTGTGCAGTTACCGTACCAACCAACAGACCGTATGGCGGTAATATTGAAGGAAACCAACTTCAACTATGAGAATAGCTTTGGATTGCAAGCCTCTGCAATATTCGGTGCTGGCAAATGGCTCAACGGTAATGTGTTTGCTGTAGGAATCTATAAACATGCCAAAAGTGACCATTTCTTCGATTTGCCATTCAACCGCAAGAAGCTGACAGCAGCACTTGGAGGTACTGCATCTATAAAACTTTGCAGCACACAAGACTTGCGCCTTATACTCAACCCTTTCTTTCAGTCAAAAGTAATACAAGGTGTTTATGATGTAAGTCCTATCTTTAGAATGAATGCCAAGTTACAATGGACTTCACATGATGGGAAATGGGGATTGCGCATCAATGGCAGCAACATCTTCAACAACAAGGCAGACACTCGTTCCGTACAAGGTAATCAAGATTACCGTATGAAAATTAACAACAATTGGGCTACTGCCACTTTTGCTGTTATATATAAGTTCGGTGGTTACAAGGAAAAGAAAGTAAAGGCAGTTGATACATCAAGAATGGGACACTAAGCCGCATGATATGAAACAAAAACTAATTGGTAGAATTAGCATGGATAACATCCATGAGCTATGCTTTCTCACCCAAGGCGAAGAGAACAATCACCGAAAGGAAGAACTCTATCGGCTCACTTTCGATGAGGACAACCGAGTAGCATTCAATGCACTGCATGTTCTATCAAATTTCGACTTAGCCAATAATGAGTGGCTTTATTGCAAACATGACGAGCTGATTGACCGAGTGATGAAGGAAGAGCATGTTGGGAAACGCCGTCTAATGCTCAATCTTCTCTTACGCCAACCGTTTGAAGAAGAATTCCTCCGCTCGGATTTCATAGACTTCTGTGTAAGCAAGATTACCGCTTGCGCTCAACCCTATGCTATACGAGCCTATTGCATGCAGCTTGCTTATGGGCAAATGAAGTATTATCCCGAACTTCTCAGCGAGTTAAAGATGGCATTGGACATGTTGGAACAAGAGACCCTATCCCCAGGATTAGCTTCCGCAAAAAGGCAGATATTGATAAAAAAAAAAAGGAAGCATTCTTTGTGAATTAGGTAAATTTAATACTGCTTTAGAGGAAAAAGCTAAAGTTAGAGAAGAAAGCTTAGTTAAGATAAGAAGTAAAGTTGAAGATGTAAATAATATTGAAGAGATATTAAAAAATATTCAAAATGAAATAAAATCAATTGAAGAAAATTATATTTTAATAGAAAATCAAAAGGAAAAATCTGATAAGGATTATGAAGAATGTAATTTAAAAGTAAATGGTATAACAGGAAAATGTACAGAGCTTTATAAGCGAAAAGTTAATGAAAAAGAAAAGTTATATGAGGTATTACAAGAAGAAAACTTTTTAAATATAAATGAAGTTAAAGAAAATGTCTTAAATAAAAATAAAATAGAAGAATTAAAATTAGAAGTTGATAATTATAATAATGATTTGGCTAAAATTAAAGGTGCAATAGAAAGTGTTTCTCAAAAAATTAATAATAGAAAATTAGCTAAAGAGGAATGGACTGAAATACAAAATAAGAAAGAAGAAAAGGAAAGCCAAGTTAAGGAATTAGAAGAAGTAAAAATTAAGCTTCAAGAAGAGGTTAAGTTAATAAAAGAAAAATTATTAGAACAAATGGATTTACTAAGGGAAAAGGAAAAGTTAGATCATAAGTTAGCATTGTTAAATGATTTGGATAAATTGTTTAAGGGTAAAAAGTTTGTTGAATTTGTTGCTGCTACAAGATTGAAATATGTTTCTTTAGAAGCAAGTAGAAAATTAAAGGAAGTAACTAATGGAAATTATGGATTAGAAGTTGATGAAGATGGAAAATTTATTATTAGGGATTATAAAAATGGTGGAGCAGGAAGGGATGCATCTACTTTATCTGGAGGAGAAACGTTCTTAGCATCACTTGCATTAGCACTTGCTTTATCAGCAGAAATTCAGCTTAAGGGGACAGCACCACTTGAGTTATTTTTCTTAGATGAAGGGTTTGGAACTTTAGATGACAATCTTTTAGAAGTTGTTATGAGCTCTCTTGAAAGAATTCATAATGATAAATTAAAAGTTGGTATTATAAGTCATGTTGAAAGTATTAAAAATAGGGTGCCAGTTAAATTATTGGTAACTCCTGCTCAAGCTGGAATGGGTGGAAGTAAGGTTAAGATAGAAAGAAGTTAATATTATAACAATAAGGAGCTGAACATTTCAGCTCCTATTGTTATGTTATAGAAGAATGTTGTTAAGATAGAAGATAGTTGTTTGGTATTAGAGTATTAGCATCTGTTATATCAAAATGTTGTTGATAGAAAGCTTGGACAAAATAGGACAATAAATAAGTTTTGTAATATGACTTTATGATATGTTATAGAACAATGTTGTTAGTATATGTTATAGAACAATGTTGTTAGTATAGGAAAGTATTAGTTTTTAATATGTGAAAATTCACGATAATTATGATAGAATTGACATTATGATAAGTAATTAAACAAACATTAGGAGGAAGGAAATTTTGTTAATCAAAGGCATAAAATATTCATTTTATATGATTTTTGCTAGATTAAAAGGATTGAAGTATGAACATATAAAAAAAACTAAAGGTATAGAAGAAGCAACAGAATATGCAGCTAAGAGTATATATTTATGGTCAAAGTTCACTATAAATATAATAGGGATGAATATTAAAGTTGTTGGGAAGGAAAATATACCCAAGGATGCTTGTGTATTTGTAGGAAATCATACAAGTATATTAGATATTCCAGTTATATTTTATTCAGCAGATAGGCATATAGGATTTATATCTAAAAAGGAAGTCTTAAAAGTGCCTGTTTTAAGCTATTGGTTAGAAAGAGGTAAATGTATTGCATTAGATAGGCAAAACCCTAGAGATGGAGTAAGAATGATAAATGAGGGGGTTAAAAATTTAAAAGAAGGATATTCAATGATGATTTTTCCAGAGGGAACTAGAAGTTTGGATGGGAAAACATTACCTTTTAAAAAGGGAAGTACACTCTTTCCGGTGAACCACTTGTTCACACTAGCAGGCGTTACACCGAGCCGATCTGCCAACTCTTGTTGCGAGATTTTGAATTTGCGGCACTCTTCTCGCAGGCGGCTGCCGAGAAACTCTGCGTAACGGCGAGCCTCGTCATCGTAGGTCATTTCGGCTCCTCCACACCAGCGCAATACTGGTCGAGCAGCTGATTTACGAGCTCGTTGATGCTGACGCCGGCCTGCTTGGCTACCTTGCTGACCCTCTTTTTTAGACTCGGAGTAACTACGAGCTGCATGCGGACAGTACGGTTCTCTCCGCGAACCGGCTGCTGCACGAGAACCTGCGTGCCTGGCTTGTTGGCAACTTCAACGACAGGCGCTTCTTCCTGCTTGACAACCTCGGGCTCCGGTGCGCCCTTAAGGCCATCAAAAATATTTTCACTTGCAATGTTCTTAGCCATCACAAAGCTCCTTTCTCAGTCAGTTCTGCGTACAGCGCACGATAATCCTGCGCCGCCGTACAGCTCTCATCCCATGCCAGCAACGGCTTACGAGCCGCCTGTGCCTCGCGGAC
>ENA-UPTB01002255-UPTB01002255.1-human-gut-metagenome-genome-assembly--contig:-NODE-2255-length-13946-cov-33.412575_pt1 | contig 13946 bp, 8 predicted proteins | sample MGYA00250046_ERZ773369 | MGnify/ENA primary metagenome ERZ773369 (study PRJEB29103, sample SAMN06111938) | human gut metagenome | biome: human gut; feature: ankylosing spondylitis patient; material...
TGGATTAGATCCTTCCAGTGAGATCAGGTATTATGTGGCAGCTGTAAAAAATGTAAATGGATATGAGGCTGTAGGCGATGAATCAGAATCTTCCTATATGAAGACAGTTCCAAAGAAAGTAACCAGAGTAGCAATAACAGACTTATACGATAATATTAAGGTATGTTATTATGGTTGGACATCTTGCGAGAAAGCAGATGGATATCAGTATGAAATTACTAGCTTAAATGGAAAGAAAAAATATTATAAAGCTACAACAACCTCTACAAGTGCTCGTTTAACAACATATCCTGTAGGTGCATTTACAAAGGCAAGAGTAAGAGCATATGTTGAAATTAATGGAAAGAAAACATATGGTCCATGGTCAAATTATGATTATAATGCTTGCAGTAAGGATGTTACAGCAAGAAGAAGTAAAAATGGTAAGAAAATTACGTTGAAGTGGAAAAAGGTAAGTGGGGTATCAGAATATCGAATTTACATTTCAACTAAAGAAAAGAAAGGTTACAAAAAGGTTGCAACTGTAAGTTCCAAGAAATCAAGCTATACAATTACAAAGTATAATAAGAAGAACCTGAAGAAGGGTCAGAAGTATTATGTACAGTTAAGATATGTTGGTAAGAAAGGAAAGAAGAAGGTTGTAAGTAACATATATAGTTATGTACGTCTTTAATAAACAAAATTGGTAAGAAGTCATATAAGGCAGATGCAACTTGGTACACATATACATATATGAGCAAGTATTATTAAAAATATTACTTTAACAATCATAAAAGTATCTGGTAAAATTTAAAACACCGGAGGAATCATAGTTTTTTGCGATATGGTTTCTCCGGTGTATTTATTTTTCAGGCGAGACATGGTTTTGTGCATAATTAACAAAAATAAAACACCAAATTGACAAAATAAATAAAAACGAGTACTCTGAAATTACAGGGTACATTTTATATAGGTATTTTGTGCATCAAAAAAAATAGAGGAGAGTATTTTATGGGACAAAGGGTAGTAAAAAGATCATTTCTATTGGTTGCGATCATGTCAATCATGTTATTTGCAATGAGTATTACGGCATTTGCAGATGGCGGAGTGACAGGACTTAAGCAGACAGGAGTATCTGCATCAGAAGTAGCAATCTCTTATAACGAGGTAACGAATGCCTCCGGATATTTAGTATACTATGCAGGCAGTGATGGTGTATGGCAGCGACCATATGGTCGGACAGAGGTCTCACAGCTAGACAGCAGATCAAACAGTGTAACAATATCAGGTTTGAAAGCAGCAACTGTTTATACAGTAAAAGTTGTTCCCGTATTTATTGTAAATGGTACATATGCAGCAGATGAGAATCAGGCAGGAACATTGCAGGTAGTTACATCGCCAAATGCAGTTACAGGTCTGAAGCAGACAAAGGCAACTGCAAAAACAGTAACATTATCATGGAAAAAGGTAAGTGGGGCAGACAGCTATTATATTTTGAACAGTAAAGGAACAAAGATCGTTGCAAAGACAAAGAAGAATTCTATTACGATCAAAAAGTTAAAGACAGGTTCCAGAAATACATATTATGTATGTGCAATAAAGGAATTAAATAAAAAGGCTGCTGCATCAGAGGCAACAGGCATATATGCCCACACAACACCCGGAAAGCCAACAAAACTGGGTGATTATAAGTCTGGAAATTACAGTTGGAAGCCAACAGCAAGCACCCAGGTAACGATAGGATGGAACAGAAGCAAGAATGATAAGTATTATTCTTCAGGGTACCGTCTGGAGATTTATTCTTTAGAAGGCAAGAAAATAAAGGTGTATGATATCAAGAATGGTTATACGTTAAATAAAAAATTTAACAGTATGAAATCTGTTAGAAACAAAGGATTCAAATGCAGAGTTACCGGATATATCAAGTTAAATAACAAGAAATATTACGGAACAAAGTCAAGCTGGAAAGTAATTATTCCACAGCCTGGTTTCAAGATGACAAGAACAGGATATCATACGGTAAAACTTAACTGGGATTCTATCAAGAATGCAACAGGTTATACGGTATATGCCTGCAAAGATGTAAAAGCAGAGAAGCCTGTATTCTATAAGGTAAAAGAGGTTGGTGCAGGTACAACTTCCTGTGAAGTAAACAATCTTACAAGACAGAGATATGTTGGATTTTATGTTATTCCAACTGTAAAAGTAAAAGGAAAGACATATAAGCCGGCTCCAACGTGGACGATATATGGATATCTGAATTAATATGCGTTAATCATTGAATTAAGAACTATAAAAGTCATGGGAATATGTAATCTGTACAGATAACATTTCTTGTGCAGTAAAGGACTTCTACGGGGTAAAATGTATATTTGTAAAGAATGCATTTGAACCTGTAGAAGTTTTTTATATAAAAAAGATATTGACTATAAATATAAAATTTGATATTTTTGTAATATAATTTTAACAAAAAGGAAATGATTTAAATGAAAACAAAGAAAATATCAATTATAAGGATGATTATAATGACTGTTATTGCGGTCTGTTTTTTTTGTAATCTGACTATGGTTGTACATGCTGAAAATGATGTGACAGGAATCAAGCAGACGGCTGCCGGTGAGAATACAGTTATGGTGAGCTGGAAAAAGGCAGAAGGTGCGTACGGTTATAATGTATACATATCGACAGATGGTGTTACTTTTGTAAGAACAACAAAGGGAAGCGAATGCGATGTCTATAATGATACAAAGAAAAAAATCAGTAATCTTACAGCAGGAAGTACATATTATGTATCAATAGAGGCAGTATATAAGGACAGTGAGGGAAATATCACATCGGGAACGATGTCTGATAAAGTGGAAGTCGTAACAGCTCCAAGTGCATCTAAGATATTCACATCATCTATAAAAGAGACAAAGACATCCCCGAATGCAATCTCATTTAAATGGGGAAGTGTTCGAGGTGCAAACAGATATATCTTATATGTTAACGATAAAAAGATAGCAACGGTAAAGAAGACCAGTGCAAAGGTAAAAGTAAAGGTAGGTTCTGTGAATACAGTTCGTATCACACCGGTTCGACAATCAACATCCGGATTCCTCGCAAAGGGTGGTCATGCGGAAGCGTACGACCTCTATGCTGCGCCGGGAAAACCATGCAAAGTAGCATCTTTTAAGAGAAATAATTACACATGGTATCCGACTGTCAGCAATAAAGTTATGATCGGATGGAATAAATCTGCCCGTGACAAATACGAACCATCAGGATATCAGGTTCAGATTTATTCTTTAAAGAATAAAAAACTGAAAACATTTAATACTAAAAAGACAAAAGTAAGATTTGATATCCCTGCGGTGAAGGGAAAGGGCTTTAAGGTTCGTGTAAGAAGCTATGTTAAGATCAGCAATAAAAAATGCTATGGAAGATGGTCAGACTACAAGGTAGTGATTCCTCAGGCAAAGATCAGTATCCAGAGAACAGACGAGACAACGGTTACCGTAAGGTGGAATAAGGTTACAAATGCAAAGCGTTATTATATTTATGCTTGTAATGACATTAAAGCGGCAAAGCCATTATGGAAAAAAGTAGCTGTTGTTGGTCCAAATACCGGAAAATATGAATATAATAATTGTATCGTAGGAAGATCTACTGCGATTTATGTTATTCCGGAGGTAAAGGTTGGTAAGTCATTATATAAAGCTGCATATGTGTGGTATTTATATATGGATATTAAATAAAAAGTTCTTGACAAACCCAATATCCTTTGATATCATGTACTAGCGTCAAAATTTAATATCCCTGGTGGGAACATTTCATTTAGGCATTTTGCAGAAGTACTCAAGTGGCTGAAGAGGCGCCCCTGCTAAGGGTGTAGGCCGTTTGCGCGGCGCGAGGGTTCAAATCCCTCCTTCTGCGTATTCTATCTGAATTATTAAGTCATCAGTTGAAAGCAGATCGTGAACGGAAGCAGATATTAGAATTTTGACAGTGGTATTCCTCGATAGCTCAATGGTAGAGCACTCGGCTGTTAACCGAGGGGTTGTAGGTTCGAGCCCTACTCGGGGAGCTTAGCGAAAGCTAATTGAATAAATGGCGCGATAGCCAAGTGGTAAGGCCCCGGTCTGCAACATCGTCATCGCCGGTTCAAATCCGGCTCGCGCCTCTTTTAAAGAGATTGGAATGATCCAGTCTCTTTTTTAGTTTGCACGAAGTTCTCCTGGTTTACTTTTATAGGGTGGTTTGATATAATATTTTCGGGAGTTTGTTCATTTTTTTATTTGGTGACTCTTATAGGAGGGTTTATGACGCAAAGAAACAAGGAACAACGAATTAATTACAAATTAGATGAAACCATACAGGTAGATCAAAATGAGATAAAAATATATAATGTGCCTTTTGCGGGAAATTCTAATACATGCAGAGAAGTGTTCGTGAAAGGTGATCGTGTTCTGGAATTCAACATTTCGGGAGATCTGACACTTGATCAGCTTGCACAGAAGCCGGTATTCAGGGATGAACTGGTTGAATATCTGTATAGTATCAGCAGACAGCTGGTTTCCATGGTACATAATGGATTGAAGTTAGAAAAAGTTGTATTCGATCTGAAGTATATGTATGTGAGATTGAGTGATTTCAGTATACAATTAATCTATCTTCCGTTTGAAAAGGTAGAACCAATGGAAGGACCGGATGCATTTATCCGTTGTCTGTTAAACAAGATGACGTATGCACACACATCTGCGCTTGAGTGTGCCAATCAGATCATTGATTATCTGAATAGTCAGAAGGAATTCAATGTAATACAATTTAATTTGTTTGTAAAGGAATTACGTTTAAAGAGTCAATTGCTTCTGATAGGTGAGCATGTGTCTTCAGAAAATAAAGAGAAAGCAGCGAATTCAGCGAAGACAGAATCAGCGATTCTGATAGCGGAGGAAGCTGCAAGAAATGCAGATATTGCGAGAATGCAGGCAGAGAGCGAAGCCAAGAGACTGACAGCTTATGCAAAACAGCAGGCAAAGGTTGCAAAAACAGCAGAAGAGATGCGTATGTTGGCAGAAGCTGCAAGAATACAGGCAGAAATCAATCGGCAGAAAGCAGAAAAAGAATACCGGGATCAATCGCAGACAGCAGTTCTGTATGCCTGTCAGGTGCAGGAGCAGCCAGATGATGCTGTAAGAAAAGAATATGAAGAAGCGAAGCTGCGTGCTGAGACAGCAGCTAAGAAAGCGGAGGAAGAATTCAGAAAAGCATCAGCGGAATCTGAACGATTGGCAGAGGAAGTAAGAGCTGCCAGGGAAGAAGAAATGCGTGCAGAAGAAGCAAGGATGCGTGCAGAATATGAAGCAAGAAGAAATTATAAAGAAGCTGAAAAACAGGAGAAGGAAGCCCGACGGAGAAACGAAGAGATTGGAAGACTGTCAGAGACTAGACAGACGAACAGGATTGATCCGGAGGAAGATGAGACAGTTGTTCTTACGAATGTAACAGAGAAAATCGGAAAAATACCGGTACTGATTCGGAAAAAAACCGGTGAACAGATTTATATTAATAAGCAGGCATTTTGTATAGGAAAAGCAGATCAGGGTGTCGATTTTAAGATCACGGATAATAAATCCGTAAGCAGGAGGCATGCTTATATTACAAATATAAATGGTATTTATTATCTTCGAGATAATAATTCCACGAATCATACATATTTGAATGGTGATATGGTCTATAGCAATGTGGAGATCGTTATTCCGGATAACAGTAGTATCCGGCTTTCAAATGAAGAATTTTTATTTAAAATGAATTAGGAGGAGCGGAATATGTTTTGTGACAATTGTGGGTGTGAGATTGCGCCAGAGGTGAAAATCTGTCCTGTCTGTGGAAAGAAAGTAGAGGATATGAATCCGGCAGGTATTACGGATGCCGGTACGATCGAAGATGTTTCTACAACAGCAGACGATAAAGCCGAGACAGCAGATGTGATGAAACAGGCATCAGATATAGAAAAGAATCTATCCGATGCTGCAGATAAAGAAAGTGCAGATGTCATTGATACAGATGATATGGAAGAAGAAGGGACTACTGTTTTAAAAGAAGTTGATCTGGAAAAAGAGACCTCTGTTGATGAAGATGAAGAAGGAACAACGGTTCTGAATTCCGATATGTTAAAGGGATCGGCACCAAATGGAATTCCATCATTCCAGAACAGACCAATGGGAGTGAACAATCAGCCAATGCAGGGACGTCCAATGATGGGACCAAACGGTCAGCCGATGCAGGGACGTCCGGTGATGGGACCAAACGGTCAGCCGATGCCGGGACGTCCAATGATGGGACCAAACGGTCAGCCGGTGCAGGGACGCCCAATGATGGGACCGAATGGTCAGCCGATGCCGGGACCGAATGGTCAGCCGGTGCCAATGAATGGTGAGGATAAGAAAAAGAACAAGAAGAAGGAAAAGGCTCCAAAGCAGCCAAAGCCACAGAAAGCACCTAAGCCACCGAAAGAGCAGAATGCTTCAAAGGAAAAGAAGGGCAAGGGCGGCAAGATCGCTCTGATCGTTATTCTTATCGTGATCGTTCTTGCAGGCGGTGGAGCTGCAGCAATATTTGTTCCTAAGTTCATGAATTATAATAAAGCTGAGGATGCTTTAAAGAATGGTAAAGTAGATGAGGCAATTGACCTTTATAATAAAGCAAAGCCGATCAAAGATTCTAAGACCAAGGTAAATGGTGGAGCATATTTTGAATACGCAGAGAATCTGTTTGCAGCCGGAAACTTTGTTGAAGCTGCAGATAATTACAGAAAGGCAGCAGGTCTTAACTATGAGGGGGCTGCTCAGAAGGAGAAAGAGAGCTACTTTAGTCAGGCCGAAAAGCTGTATGGTGAGGCAAATTACACAGAAGCAGCAGATTATTATGAGAAAGCAGGAGATGTAAATGGTGCAGCCGATAAGGTAAAAGAATGTTCTTATATGAATGGTTGTGCATTGGAAGGTGAGAAGAAGTACGATGAGGCCATTCAGGCATTTACCGCAGCCGGTGACTATCAGGATGCAGCCGAAAAAATTAAGGAATGTTATTATAATGATGCGGTTGACAAGATGGCAGCAGGCGATTATATTAATGCAAAAGATTTATTTGTAAAGTCAGAATATAATGATTATGCAGATAAAGCAAATGAGTGTCTGTGCTTACTGGCAGAACAGTATGTATCACAGCAGGATTATTCAAAAGCGATCGAGACATATGGTCAGGTCGATTCTTCCTATAAGGACTGTACAGCAGATATAGACGCTGTGCGGATCAAATGGGCAAAGCTTTTGAGTGATGGAAAAGATTATAAGGCAGCAGTAGAGATGTATAGTCAGGTTACGACCAAGGATATGACTAAAAAGATCAACAAAGCAAAGTCTAAATACATCAAGGATCATTTTGACAGTAACGATGAGACTACTATGAATTACATCTGTGATCTTCGTCAGGCAGGTTATGACTCAGCAGATGATGATTATACAGCACTGACAGGCTGGTTTATTGAGTCATTTGTAAATGATGACAAGGAAGATTATAAGAGTAAGAATGATTCAGCTTCATCTGATAAAACGATCTATATCCATACGATGTTTTTAACAGAGAATGATGTAACAATGAACCTGAAAGGTTACGTTGTATATTCAGATGGAACAAAGAGCAATGAAGTTACATTTGGTGAAGTGAAAGACAGATATACAACGTGGATGAGCATTGATTCCTCACAGGCGATCAAGGGAGCAGCTACGTTATACATATATGAGATTGATACAAACCGATTGATAGAGAAGTATGTATTTACTATAGAATAAAGATCGGAAAATAGTACAGATAAAAAGCGGCTGTATTCTGAATTAAGAGTTGCAGACGCTTTTTATGCCGAAGTATGTAGAAAGGAACAGTGGACACATGGAGTCAGTCAGCAAGAGAACAATGTCCAATCAGAATACGGGGAATACAGTACAGCAGATGGAAAGTGAATTTACTCCCGGAGTAGAGATCAAGATCATTGTAGCGGTTATTTTCCTTATGGCGTTCGGTCTGGTCATGATCTTCAGCGCGTCCAGTTATACATCATCTATAAGCAGTGCTACGAATTATGATTCGGCATTTTATTTTAAGAAACAGTTGAAAATGATTATTTTGGGAATGGTGGCTGCCGGAGTGGTAAGCGTGATTCCGTATAAGGCATTTAAGAAGGTCGGACCTTTGATGTATGGTTTATCGATCGTTTTGATCTTTGCTTTAAAAACGCCACTTGGTATAACATCCGGCGGTGCGACCAGATGGTTGAATCTTGGAATAATCCAGTTACAGGTTGCCGATGCTACAAAGGTATGTATGATTATCTTTATGGCATATTATGTCAGCAAATACTGGAAAGAAATGCATAAGTTTCTTAGGATATTTAAGCTGTGGCTGTTTATTGCATTTCAGGCAGGACTGATTCTTGCCATTTCTTCAAACCTGAGTAGCTGTCTGATCTTATTATTGATGGTATTTGTTCTGACCTTTATCGTAGGTAAGAATCCATCCCTGCATATCGGAGTCGGAGTGTTTGGTATTGTCGCTGTGATTATATTGATCATATGGTTGAAGGCAACGATGCCGCTTGAAAGTGAGATGGATAAGTATCCGTATCAGATCCAGCGTTTCTTCGGATGGATCGACCCGGAGCGTTATGCCGGCTCACTTGGTTATCAGCCATTGCAGTCCTTATATGCCATCGGAAGCGGCGGCTTACTTGGAAAGGGGCTTGGAAATGGTACACAGAAGCTGAGTAATATTCCGGAAGCACAGAATGATATGATCTTTGCGATCATCTGTGAGGAGTTGGGATTGGTTGGAGCGATCATTATGTTCCTGATGTTCGGCTATCTGTTGTATCAGATGTTTATTGTTGTAAGAGAATCGAAGAATCTATATGGAAGCGTAGTTGTAATAGGAGTTATGCTTCATATTATCTTTCAGATTATAGTTAATGTATGTGTTGCTGTGAACTTTTTCCCGAATACGGGTGTATCCCTTCCGTTTATCAGTTCGGGTGGTTCGGCGATCCTATGTACCATGATCGAGATCGGTCTGGTGCTTGGCATACGAAGACAGCAATGTAATAGAAAATATTCCAGAATAAATTAATTGAGGAGAGATTATGAGAAAAATAGGAAAAGGCTTAATTCTGACTGCATTATTTGCAGTCTGTACAGTAGGAATGGTCGGGGTAAATCTGAATGCTGCAACTTTGCAGAATAAGGATCAGAAGAGTTATGATATCGAGATCATGACAGATGGACAGATCCCGGGCGCAGACAGTTCGACGACAGAAGCGCCAACAACAGAAGAACCGACAACGGAAGCTCCAAAGAATGGCTGGGTAAAAGAGCCTGATGGTAGAAAATACTATGTAAACGGTGTTGCAAAGACGGGAAGTCATGTAGCGATCAAGGACAGTAATGGCAAGAAATATTATTATTCTTTCGATAAGAAGGGTAATCTTGTGTATGGTCTTGTGAAGGTAAATGGTAAGCTGTACTATCATTCTTCAAGTGACAAGAAGCATCCGGGTGCAGCTGTTACTGGATGGCAGCAGATAAAAGGTAAGAAGTATTATTTCAGCAAGAAGACCTGTGCAGCTTATACAGGATATAAGAAGATAGGAAATTCCAGATATTTCTTTGACAGCAAGGGAAGGATGCTGACAAAGAAATGGAAGACGGTTGAGAAAAGAAAGTATTACTTTGGCAAGGATGGCAAGGCTGAAACAGGACTTGTGAAGATCAGTGGAAAGAAATATTATTTCAGTAAAAAAGGTGTCCTGCAGAAAAGCAAATTTGTAAAATATAAGGGAAAGAAGTATTACCTTGGAAAGACAGGTAAGGCTGCAGCAGGTGAAGTAAGGAAGGTAAATAGTAGCTACTATTACTTTAATAAATCAGCAAGCATGATAAAGAGTTCCTGGATTAAGACATCGAAGGGCAAGTACTATTTTGGTAAGAGCGGAAAAGCCTATACCGGATCACATAAGATCAATAATAAGGTGTATGTATTCCGTTCAAACGGAACGTTGGTAACACAATCAGGTCTGGTGACGATATCCGGCAAGACTTATTATATGAACAGCAATGGTACAGCACAGACCGGATATAAGAAGATTGGTGATGCATATTACTATTTTGGTAAAGATGGTGTTATGTATAGAAAGAAATGGGCGTATGTCGGTGGATATAAGTTCTATTTCTGTTCTAATGGTAAGCGTGCAGTCGAAGTAGATGATGTCATCGGAGATCAGGATGCTTATGAGATCATCATTAATAAGAAAACCAATGTTGTAACTGTATATGCAAAGGATGGAAAGAATGGATATATTATTCCGGTACGTGCTTTTATATGTTCTACCGGTGTGAGCACACCACTTGGTACATTCCATACACAGAGCCGTTACAGATGGCATGAACTGATGGGACCATGCTGGGGGCAGTGGTGCAGTGGTATCTACGAAGGCTATCTGTTCCATTCGGTATACTACAACGATGTAAATAATAACAATGCACTTAGCGTAAATGCTTATAATAAGCTTGGCACAACATGTTCACATGGATGTGTAAGACTGACAGCAGGAGATGCAAAGTGGATTTATGATCACTGCAGTGTCGGAACAAAGGTAACGATCATTAATGAAAGCGGCAGAGATCCATTTCCAAAGCCAACTGCATATAAGCTTCCATCATGGCATACATGGGATCCGACAGATCCTAATATGCAGTATAAATGTAAACAGAAGGGCTGCCACTAGGGAGGACGATCGTGCACACGATTATTAAAAAACTATTTGCGATATCTTTAATATGTATATGTATGTGTGCCTGTGTGTCCTGCAAAAAGGAGGAGACACAGACGGAAGGAACAACAGAGGCGATAACGAATGGATCGGTAGAAGATTCTTCGGCGTTTATTCCGTTGGGAATGGTCATTGATGTTTCACAAAATGATATGATCAAAGATGTAACTTACGAGATAAAAGACACAGAGATCGCTGTTGTGAATTTTAAATATAATGGACTTCAGTGTCAATTTCGGGGATCGGCAGTTCATAATGAATTTGATCTGGCCGGTGTTCAGAATAATGGTGACGGAAATATGGTTGTAACTTCTGTAGGAAGTTATAATGCGACCTATTATAAGCTGGATCCCGGAAGAGTGGTATTCTGGAGCGATGAAAATATTCATTACAGTCTGTATGTATATGTTACGGCGGAAGATTCTGTGTTAGAGGAGATTTTGTCAAATCTGATATTTGAGAATCATTATACGGAGCGTGCCGATGTAAAGAAAAGTACAGAGGCAGCAGCCGAAGAGTTTGCCGGACAGGTTATAACGATCATTCAGAATAAGGATATGCAGGCCTTATCAGAGATTATGAATTATCCGCAGGAGCTTGGAAGCGGACAGTCGATCGGAAATATAGATGAGCTTATGGCGATTCCGGCAGAAGATATTTTTACAAAGGATATTCTTGAAGCCGTGAATGAAGATTCTCTGGCTAACCTGCGACAGGGCAGAGATGGCGATTCTTATCTTATTGGTTCAAATTATAAAAACATCTATTTTCGAAAAAATGCAGATGGAGATTTTAAAATTGTAAAAATAAATAATTAAGAATAGAAAGCAGCCCATTTAGCTGCCCGTAATGCATAGACTGCCCCTGCAATAATATGTGCGAGGATTTCGTTGTGAGATGCATATTGCCGGTAAATACGAGCGCCCGTTCGAGCTCAAAGAGCGAGTTGACGCAAGAATATTTAAAAATCAGGCATATGAAGCGAACAGAAACCGCAGTAAGTTATTGCAGGGGCAGTCTATGCATTACGGGCAGCTAAATGGGCTGCTTTTTATGTGAAAAAAATATGGCGAAAATCTTGTAGAATTCTGTAGGAATAATGCCTACGATATGAATTGTAGAGATGGGAAGATAAATGTAGAATTATTTTGTGTAATGGACAGGCTGGGTCTGACTGTCCGAAAATAAAGCAGGAGGGTACATATAAATGGGAAATAAATATCTGATAAAGGAAGCGGCAAAGCTGGTTGATGTGGAGCCTCATGTATTAAGGTATTGGGAAGAGGAACTTGATATGCGGATCAAGCGGAATGATATGGGACATCGATATTATGATGAGCAGGATATCCGCATTTTAAAGAAGATAAAGGAATTGAAGGATCGCGGAATTCAGCTTAAGGCAATACATGAACTGGTGCAGAAAATGTATGATATTTTGGAAAATGGTGTTCCGGCAGAGGATGCATCCAAAGAGGTAGAGGCAGATTTTACCTCGGAGTTAGTGAATACGGTAACACAGATCGGTGAAGATGTGGATGACGATCAGGCAAGGATCGTGGATTTCAAGCTGGTTCAGTTCCAGTCCGTGATGTCAAAGATCGTTGGAAATTCCATAAAGGAGAATATTAAGCCAATCAGTCAGGCAGTAACAGCGGAGACAACCGAGCAGATAGCAAAGCAGATGGATGTCATTATGAGAGAACAGGACGAGCGGGCTGAGGAGCGGTACCGAAGACTGGATACCGTGATCCGGGAAATGCAGCAGACCAGACGGGAGATTGCGGCAGCAGAAACTACCGGAAAAAAGAAAAAACATTTCTTTGGCAAGAAAAATAAGTAACAATGTATGCAGATTCATCTATCATTCGTTTTCTTTATAAAAACTTCATATAAGAGGCTACAAAAGCATGATATAATGAGCGTAAGCCGAGCAATGCAGAATAAAAAGTACATAGACCGAATGTAAGCTTGCTTACAATGAGGTCTATGTAGTTTTTATTCTATAGTGCGAAGCACGGACATCGAGTAATCAGAAAGATTACGAGATGAGCATTGAAAATTTTTTATAAAGGAAAACATATGAAGATCATTAAAAAAGTTAAATGGGCATTGGTTTCGGTTTGGATTTTTATCGTGTTGATCATGGTGATAGGAACGATTGTGATCGGACGAAGTTATCTGTCAGAAATGTTTGGAGATGGATATAGTATACAGTCATTATATTCCATTAGTGATCCGATCAAGGAGACCTATAGAAATCTGTCGATTATCATGTCGGAGGTACAGGAAGATCTGCAGACAAATCCCAATAAATTTTATGATAAAAAATATTTTGAAAGTTTGAATCAGAAAGCTGGAAATTACAGGACATCGGTTCTCGTCTATCTGAACGGAGAATTTGTATATTCCGGAATACAGAAAGATATAGAGGAACTGGAATCCTCGTTACTTACTAAAAGAACCATTTATACAAATGGTGAAAGAGACATTGATCAGGATAACAATTTATCGGAAGTCAGTGTGGAAGATATGGGGGCACAAGGTTCATACTCATTTGGAGAGAATGGAAAAACCTATGAATATATGTTGACTACCCCGCAAGCATATCTGTGTAATGAGATTGATTATCAGATTGACGGAAAACCGATCAGCGTTTTTCTGGTTACCTACTATGGTAATTATGTCAGCCAGTTTAAGAGTGCACTTGTGGGTTTCATTTTTATGATGTTTTTGATCATGCTTGTGTTGACGACGGCATTGTCAGCGCTGGTATATACACAGTTTATTCGACCGTTGGTACGATTAAAAGAGGCAGCAGAGGAGATCGGTACAGGAAATTTGAACAGCCCGGTCGACGTGAGCAGCAGCAGAAAAGATGAGATCGGAGAGTTATGCCGGTCATTTAATGACATGAGGGTACGTTTGAATGAGTCTGTTGAGCTTAAGATGCAGTATGAGGAAGAGAACAGAGAGTTGATCAGTAATATTTCCCATGATCTGAAAACGCCGATCACGACGATCAAAGGTTATGTCGAAGGTCTGATGGATGGTGTGGCAGATACGCCGGAGAAACAGGATCGCTATCTGAAGATGATCTATAATAAGG
>ENA-UPTB01002256-UPTB01002256.1-human-gut-metagenome-genome-assembly--contig:-NODE-2256-length-13944-cov-16.290834_pt1 | contig 13944 bp, 13 predicted proteins | sample MGYA00250046_ERZ773369 | MGnify/ENA primary metagenome ERZ773369 (study PRJEB29103, sample SAMN06111938) | human gut metagenome | biome: human gut; feature: ankylosing spondylitis patient; material...
AGTATACGTTCTGCATGAGCGGTTGTCAATCGGCGCAGGAGAGACGAATTTCAAGCGGTGCTGTGCAGCCTGCACAACCCGGGCTGCATTTTTTAGGAAATTTGCGCTCTTGACATTTTTCGCGTCCGGCGGTTGACTACAGATAGACACTGCCGGGAAAGAGAGGGGTCAACATGAAAAACAGGATCAGACCGGCGCTGGAGCGCTTTTCCAAGGCGATGCTGGCGTCGCTGTCCTATCTTTCGGCGGCGGGGCTGCTGTTGGTGGCGGGGGCGCTGCTCACCAGCTCTTCGCTGGGGCAGTTGATCTACCAGTGCCTGACGGCCGTCATCAACAACCTCAGTGTATTGTTCTGCGTCGGCATTGCCGCCGCGCTGGCCCGGCGGGATAAACATCAGGCGGGGCTGATCGCCCTGATGAGCTATCTTATTGCGCTGACGGCCAGCAATGTGGCCCTGAATGAGCTGGGCCTGCTGGCACAGCCCGACAGCCTGACCGGTCTGACCAGTTCCGGCCAGACCACCGTGCTGGGCATCCAGACCATGGACACCGGCGTATTCGGCAGCATCCTGCTGGGGCTTGTAACGGCGTGGGTCTTTAACCGCACCTGCGAACGCACCGGCAAAGGCATTTTTTCCGGCATCTTTTCCGGTACACGGTGGTCTTTCACCTGCATGGCGGGTGCGGCGGCGCTTCTCGGTTTTGCCGAGTGCTTGGCCTGGCCGCCGGTGCAGCAGGGCATTGCAGCGATCGCAGGCTTCATTGCGGCATCGGGCAACATCGGGCTGTTTTTGTATGGCTTTCTGGAACGGCTGCTTATCCCTACCGGCCTGCACCATCTGGTGTATATGCCGTTCCAGTTTTCGGCGCTGGGCGGCCAGCTGACCGTTGGCAGCGTGACCTATACCGGTGCCTATGTGGTCATGATGACCGAATACAATCTCGGCCTGCCGTTTTCGGACGGCATCGTCTGGATGTACACCGGCTTCACCAAGACCTTCGGGTACTTCGGCATTGCGGCAGCGTTCATCTTCTGCGCCCGGAAGGAAAACCGCAGAAAAACCGCCGCCCAGCTGCTTCCGCTGGCGTTTACGGCTTCGCTGGCGTCCATCACCGAACCGCTGGATTTTCTGTTCTGCTTCACGGCACCGGTGCTCTGGCTGGCGCACGCTGTCATTGCGGGTGCGTTCATCGTGCTGCTGAACCTGTGCCATGTGACGGCGTTCAGCTCCAATCTGCTTGGCTCGCTGCTGATGAACCTTTCCGCCGGCGCAGCCCGAACCCATTACCCGGTGCTGTATCTGCTGGGGCTTGCTGAGATCGCGGTCTATTTTGCGGTGTTCACCCTGCTCATCAAGGCGCTGGATCTGCCCACGCCGGGCCGCCGCCCGGAGGAGCCTGCGCACCCGGAAAAGCAGCCTTTGCCCGACGATGAAACCATCGGTCGGCTGATCGCTGCGCTGGGCGGGCGGGAGAATATCCGTACCGTGGACAACTGCTTCACCCGGCTGCGCATCACGGTGAAAGACCCGGCCTTTGTCCGGTTCCAGACCCTGCGGGAACTGCCCTGCAGCGGCGTGGTGCAAAGCGGCTGCGAGGTGCAGATCGTCTACGGCCTGCAGGCAGCGCAGATCCGGCAGGCCGTGGAACAGCAGCTGGAATGGGTCGGCTGTTGACCTTTGCAGGGCGGGAAATTATAATGGGTGAGAGCTTTGACTGAGAGGGCTTTACAACTGCCGTTTTCCGCCACGGCCCCTCCCGTGAAAAAGCAAATCAGCAAAGCCCGCAGGCTTTGCTGATTTGCAAACATAAAAATATTTTTTCCGCTGAAGATGCCCAGAGCAAAGCGAGGGCATTTGAAATCGTTCAGCGGCCCGAAAGGAACCTCTATGCAAAACGAAGCGTTTACGACAGGCGGTGCCTGCGAGAAACACGACCATCGCCCGGTCATCGGGCGCTTTGCGCCCAGCCCCAGCGGGCGGCTCCATCTGGGCAATCTGGCCTGCAGCCTGCTGGCGTGGCTCAGCGCAAAAAGTCAGGGCGGGCGCATCGTGCTGCGCATTGAGGATCTGGATGCCGAGCGCTGCCCGCGCATCTATGCTGACCTGCTGGAACAGGATCTGGACTGGCTGGGCCTTGCGTGGGACGAGGGCGGCAGCACCGGCGGGCCGAACGGGCCCTATTACCAGAGCGAGTGCGCGGAGATCTACACCGCAAGCTACAAAAAGCTGGAAGAGCGCGGCCTTGTGTACCCGTGTTTTTGCTCCCGCGCCCAGCTGCACGCGGCCAGCGCGCCCCATACCTCGGACGGCAACGTGGTCTATCCGGGCACCTGCCGCGGCCTGACCGCTGCCGAAATTGAGGAAAAACGCAAAAAGAAGGCCCCTGCCTACCGTCTGATGGTGCCGGACGAGGACATCACATTTGTGGATGGCTGCATGGGCCTGCACACCGAGAATCTTTTGCACGACTGCGGTGACTTCTACCTGCGCCGGGCGGATGGCGTGTTCGCCTATCAGTTGGCCGTGGTGGTGGACGATGCCCGCATGGGCGTTACCGAAGTGGTGCGCGGTGCAGACCTGCTTTCGTCCACGGCACGGCAGCTGTATTTGTACCGCCTGCTGGGCCTGCAGGCACCGGGGTTTGCCCACTGCCCGCTGCTGCTGGCCCCGGATGGGCGGCGGCTCTCCAAGCGCGACGGCGACCAGAGTCTGGAAAACCTGCGGGAAAAGTATACCGCGCAGGAGATCGTGGGCAGGCTTGCCTACGCCTACGGCCTGCAGCCGGAGCCTGCGCCCCGTACACCGGAAAGCCTGATCAAGGACTTTTCCTGGGCAAAGGTGCCAAAGCAGGATGTCTGCCTGCCGGAGGATCTGTTCTGAACAAAAAAGAAATGCGCTGCCTCCGATGACAGCGCATTTCTTTTTTATAGAGATTCAGATGCGGCGCATCTGCGGAAGATCGTTGGTGTCCATCATACGGCTGAACGCGGTATCCAGTGCCAGCGCCAGCAAAGCGCCCAGCGCTGCATCGATGCAGCTGTGCTGCTTGAGCAGCATGGTGGAGCATACGATGGAGATGCACAGCACATCAGCGGCCGGGCGCATCCAGCGGAACCGGGGCTGCTCAAAGATGCGGCAGCGGTGATAGGCCAGCATCAGCGTGACCGAGTTGAACACATGGATGGACGGGCAGACATTGATGGGTGTGTCGGTGCTGTACAGGAACCGCACCGCACGGGCGAAGATGTCTGTGCCCGGCACATAGCAGGGGCGCAGATTCAGCCCGGTGGGCAGGATCACGTAGCAGGCCAGCGCAATGGTCATACCGCTGAACAGCGGCATACACAGCCGCCAGAAGTCCTCCCGGGGTGCCTTCCACAGAAGGAAGAACAGGGTGAACGGGATCCACGGAAACCATGCAAAATAGGGGATGGCCGCATATTTGCAGAAGGGAATCAGATCGTCCAGCCGGCAGTGCACGAGGATGTGCGGCATATGGATCTGGGTGTTCAGGAAATTGAATGCGGAAAGATAAAGTATGAGATACAGCGCCATGAAGCAAAGCGGATGGCGCGAAAACCAACTGCGTTTCATTGAAAAAGCCTCCTTTTTGCAGAAGTGAAAGCTCTTAGCACTGTGAAATTATACGCCGGGAATGTGACAAAAACAAGAATGAAAGCAGACAACATTGCTGAAAAACAAATAAATTATTTGTGCGTATTGCGTAAAAATTGGGGCAAATCCGCAGTGCAACTGCGGGCGGTTCTCCGACCCAATGTTCCTGCTGTACCACAGACAGACACGACGGGGATTAAAACGGAACCCGACGAGCCTTTGGTTACAATACGGATCAGAACACCGAAATACTGCACAGAATTGAAAAAAGTGCCCGCCACGAAGGCAGGCACTTGAAAGCGTTTAATCACCGCTATTGTATTGGATGAGTTTTTCCCAATCGATGGAACCATCTTCCTTACAATATGTAAGAGTAAAATCTCGCACCATGCGGTTTTGGGCTTTATTATACGCATCTTCAAAAGAGGCTGCAAATTGTTCGGGTTTCTGCCCCATGTAATCGATGATCTTGGTATAAAAACTAGAATCACCGGTTAACCATTCCCAAAAATCTTTTCCGGCAAGCTCTTTGTAAAATTTTTCGTTTTTTGATGAAACTTTTTTCTTTCCATAACCATATCCGACAACGGGCATAAATGCACGATGAGCTTGTTGGGCGCGCTTCTGTGCGGATTGAAAATTTTGTTCCTGACGCTTTCGACTGTCGGCGTTAAAAACAGATGTACCACTCTTTACAGCGATGCTATAAATTGTGTTGTTTTTATCCACTGTAATATCAACACCTTCTGTAACAGCCTTTTGCCCGCCAGAAACAACAATAGCAATTGGTTCAAAGAATGTATTGCCGAAAATGGTTTCTTCACTTGAAGAAACATAGGCAGAAAGAATGTTATCCACGACTTGAGTAGCGTTGTTGATTCCCTTTGCTCGATATAAATACGGATTTTTACGTCTTAGAATTTTATTAAGATTGATATTGTTGAGATTTTCGGTGAGAGAAGAATAAAAATCATTCAGTGCAACAGAAATGGCAGCTAGAACCTGCTTTTCATCGTAAGAAGAATTTAATGGTTCAATCGTCAGCATGATTTATACCTCCCAATCGAATAGCTTCCTGAATCTTTTCGTGAATGCCGGTTCCACGGATACGTTTTACTTTAACAGTTGCAGTATTATCGGCTGTGGCGACAATGGCTTCGCCGATAGCTTTGGCTAGCCCAACGGGAACAGCGTTTCCAATTTGTCTATATTTATCTACAAGTGTTCCGGTAAACTTCCAATCATTTGGAAATTGCTGGATACGAGCATATTCAGCAACACTTAAAGGCCGATCTTTCGTAGGGTGACACATCATAGTTGCCTTTTGAATAGGGCTTGTGACAACAGTAGGTGAAGGCTGAGAATAAGAAAGTCGTCGATAAAAACCAACCTTTCCACCGCCGGACGAATAAGCTCCACCCATGGCTTCCTTTAAAATGTCGGGAGGAAGATTTTTCCAATTTCCTCCTTCGGGAACCATTTTCAAATACTTTAGGCGAAGAGGAGTGAAATCTGCGCACTCACCAGGAGTGTTTTCTAAATCACGTATACAATCGCCAAGGGTACTCCAACGATATGCTGCGTTTTGATGCATTTGAAAATGGGTAGGAATAGGTAAAAATATATCTTCATTATCCCGACTGCCAATCATAACAAAACGTTCGCGAAATTGGGGAACACCATAATTTACAGAATCTAAAACACCATATACTGTTTTATAGTTTAGTTTTGCAAACTCTTCTAGGATAATGTCGATAACCTTACCAGCTGTGTTTTTACCATCAGCATCTTTTAGAGGAGAACTCATTAAACCTTTTACATTCTCCATTACGAAGAAGCGAGGCCGGATAACATCGATCATTCGTACATATTCGCGAAAAAGACTTCCACGTGGATCATTGATGCCAAGACGCTTTCCGGCGGTCGAAAAAGGCTGACAAGGTGGACCACCACAGATAAGAAACGGTTCCCCGAACGTTAGCCCTGCAGCAGAAAGTAATTCTTCTGGCTCGATTCTGCAAATATCACCTAAAATAGCCTTATGCCCATTTTGAAACATAGTGTTGACACAGGCTTTGTTAAAATCCTGCCCGATTTGAATATCGATTCCAGCTTGCTGTAGGCCAATATCTAAACCCATGGCACCGGAAAATAAAGAAATAGATTTTTTGGTATCTTTCACAATAAACTCCTATGCGTGAAAAACTTTGCTTAAATTATAGCATAATTGAAAGACAGATAACAGCCAAAAACTAAAAAAGACTGTCATGCTGACAGCCTTTTGAGGAATTTCAGATGACCTGCTGTTCCAGCCACTTGCCGCGCACGAAGCGTACAAAGAAGCACAGGGAGCGGAACGCCCAGTCCAGATACATGCCCATCCAGATGGCCAGCAGGCCGCCGTGGAAGGCCAGCACACACAGGTAGCAGAAGCCCACCCGGAAGGCCCACATGGACACGATGCTCACGGTCATGGTAAAGCGGGCATCGCCTGCCGCACGCAGGATGTTGGGCATGGTAAAGCTGGAAGGCCAGATGAACAGCGAAACGATGTTGAACCACACCATCACTTCCAGCGCCATGGCGTAGGCTTCCGGCGAGAGGTTGAACAGGCCCAGTGCAAATTTGTTGGCAAACAGGAAGGCCGAAAGGTTCATGAACCATGCGCCGCAGTAGGCAAACAGCATCAGGCGGCGGGAGTAATACACGGCCTGATCTTTTTCGCCTGCGCCAAGGCACTGGCCCACCACGGTCAGCGCAGCCATGCCCACGGCGTTGGCCGGGATGTTCAAAAAGGTGGTGGTGGTGTTTGCCACGGCGTTGGCCGCAATGGCAGCGGTGCCCAGAGTGGAGGTCAGGCTGGAAACGGACAGCTTGCCGATCTGGAACATGCCGTTTTCAATACCGGCAGGGATGCCCACCCGCAGGATCTGCTGGATGAGCCGTGCCTTCGGGGCAAGGGCCTGCAGGCCGTCCACCCGCAGCGGGCAGGCGGGCCGCTGCAGCAGGTACAGCACAGCCACGCAGGCAATGGCGCGGGACACAAGGCTGGCCAGTGCGGCACCCATCACGCCCATTTTGAAGCCGTAGATCAGCACGGCGTTGCCGCCAATGTTCACCACATTCATTACAAGGCTGGACATCATGCTGATCTTGCTGTTGCCCTGCGCCCGGAACAGGGCCGCACCGGCGTTGTACAGGCCGATGAACGGGTAACTCAGGGCCGAGAGCAGGAAGTAGGTCTCGGCATAGCGCATCACGTCCACGTCGATGGAGCCGAAGATGCCGCGCAGGATGGCATGGCGGCCCGCCACCACAACGGCGGCTACCAGCAGGCTGAAGCTGGACAGGATGAACAGGATCTGCGCCGCTGCATTCTTGGCATCCTTTGGCTCCTGCCGGCCGATGTACTGGCTGGTGACCACCGCGCCGCCGGTGGCAAGGGCGCTCATGATCTGGATCATCAGGGTGTTGAAGCTGTCCACAAGGCTCACGCCGGAAACAGCGGCTTCCCCCACCGAGGAGACCATCAGCGTGTCGGCCAGACCGATGGTCACGCTGAGCGCCTGCTCTGCGATCAGCGGCAGCAGCAGGGCAATGAGCTGCTGCCGGGTGAACAGCGGCGGCTTATGGAACGCGGGCGTTTTAGTTGCTGTCATAGGTTCCTCCGTGACGGTGACAAGATGCACTTGGATACATGACCTATATCATACAGCAGAACGCGCAGAATTACAAGAGAAAATCTTCTGTCAGGAAAATTCCTGACTGGGGGTCAGGCTGGTGCCGTAATATACGATATAATCATACGGGACGGTCGGCCCGAACACCGTCTTGTCTGGGTACTTCCTCAGCATGTCCGCTTTCAGGTCGGCCGGGGTCTCGGGCACACCGGCGCAGAGCGTATCGGAGCACACGGCATTCCAGAGGCCAGCAGAGAACGAGGTGCAGTTGTAAATGGCCGACCAGTGGTCTGCGTTGGCCAATGCCTGATTTACCGTGTCTAGCTGGCTCTGGTCCAGTGAGACCTGAATGCCGTAAAGATTCTGATAGTAAGAAGCGTTCAGGTAATATTTGTAGTAGCCCTCCAGATTGTACCAGATGCCGGAATGCTCGCAGCGGTTGCCGCGGGTGCTTACGGTGATGGACGTATCCGGCGCAATGAGCAGTCCGCCCACATTGATATCCTGCTCCGAGACATTGGTGATGGTGAGGAAGCTGTGTCCGCTGGTGTTGAGGGGAACATCGCCGTGGTCATCGGCGCGGGCAAAAAGCCGCAGCACCGCAACGGCTCCCTCGGCAGGGGCATCACCGTAGGCCTGCGCAGGGGACTTGTGGTCTGCCTGCGCAAAGTGGTACGGCCCGCCAAAGTTGGTGGTAAAGCCAACGACATTGCGCATCAGGTCGGCAGAACCGGTGATATCTGTTACCACCTTATCTTCTTTTGCAGCGGGCTGTGCGGTCTTGGGTTCCTGTGCGTAGGCGGGCAGGGCGCACAGGCAGGCCAGCAGCACGCAGCAGGAGAGGATGCGGAAAAACTGTTTTTTCATAGAGGCCTCCATTTTTTTTCAGGTAAAGCTTACCGTTTTTTGCAGGGTCTGTCAAGGACTGCGGCAGGCGGAAAAGCCGCGCCTCAGCGTGTTTGTTCCACTTTACCCGTGCAGGCAATTGTGCTAAAATAAACCTGAGGTGCACCGCGCTTTGCAGGAGCGGGGAGTGCACTGTGGTAAATGAGATAAGAAATAAAAGGTAAATCAGAACCCAAAGGGGGAACAATATGCCAAAAGCAGCCCATAAGGTGGTCGTGATCGGCCACCGCAACCCGGATACCGACTCCATCTGCTCGGCCATTGCCTATGCAGAGTTGAAAAACAAGACCAGTGATCTGGTCTGTGAGCCCCGCCGTGCAGGCAAAATGAATCAGGAGACCGAGTTCGTGCTCAAAAAGTTCGGGGTAAAGCCCCCGCGCATGTGCACGGACGTGAACCCGAAGATCCGCGATGTGGACTACCGCGAGATGCCCGGCATCCCCGGCTCCACCAGCCTGCGCAAGGCGTGGGAGATCATGCGTGACAAGCAGATCGACACTTTGCCTGTTACCAGTGCAGACAACGATCTGGAGGGCGTGATCACCGTGAAGGATATCGCCACAGCCAACATGGACGTGTTCGATACCGGCATCCTTGCCAAGAGCCGCACCAGCTTCCGGAACATTCTGGAAACGCTGGACGGCACCATGGCGGTGGGCAGCGCGGATGATATCTGCACCACCGGCCACATCCGCATCGGCACCGCTACGCCTGAAATGCTGGAAAGCACGGTGGAAAAAGGGGACATCGTGATCCTGACCAACCGCTACGAGAGCCAGCTGTGCGCTATCGAGAAGGAAGCATCCCTGCTCATCCTGTGCAACAACGCCAAGGTGGGCCGCACCATCCAGCGCATTGCCGAGGAGACCGGCGTTGCCATCATGACCACCCCGGTGGATACCTATGCTGCCGGTAAGCTCATCAGCCAGTGTGCGCCCATCTCCTACTATATGACCCGCAGCGACATCATGAAGTTCACCCTCGTCACGCCGGTGGCCGATGTTACCCGCGTGATGGCCAAGGTGCGCCACCGCTATTTCCCCATCCTCGACGAGGACGGCAAATACTGCGGCATGGTCAGCCGCCGCAACATCATCAATCTGCGCAAGCGCCGCATCATTCTGGTGGACCACAACGAGGCCACCCAGGCTGTGGAGGGCTTCGATCAGGCCGAAATTCTGGAGATCATCGATCACCACCGCATCGGCAGTCTGGAGACCAGCGGCCCGGTGTACTTCCGCAACCAGCCGGTGGGCTGCACCGCCACCATCGTCACCCAGATGTACGACGAAAACGGCGTGGAGATCCCGCCCCAGACGGCCGGTCTGCTGCTGGCGGCTATCCTGTCGGATACCCTGATGTTCCGCAGCCCCACCTGCACCCCCGTGGATGAAGCCAGCGCCCGCCGCCTTGCCAAAATTGCAGGGGTGGACATCAACGAGTTTGCTAATGAGATGTTTGAAGCAGGCGAAAAACTGGACGGCAAGACCGCCGAGGAGGTGTTCCTGCAGGACTTCAAGGTGTTCATGTGCGGCGATATCCGCTTTGGCGTGGCGCAGGGCAGCTACATGACCCGCAAGAACCTGCTTGCCGCCGAAGCGTTGCTGCAGCCCTATCTGGAAGAAGCCCGCAACAAGCAGAACGTGGAGGATATCTACATGCTGCTCACCGACGTGCCCAAGGAGGAGAGCGTGGTCATCAGCGATGGCCGCTATGCTTCCGAGGTGCTCTCGGACGGCTTTGAGACCCAGCCTGCCGAGGACGGCAGCTTTACCCTGCCCGGTGTGGTGAGCCGCAAAAAGCAGTTCATCCCGGCGCTGATGACCGCCTATCAGGAGCTGTAAGATGTTTGATTTTCTGCATAAAAAGGCACAGGATGCCACGCCGCCCGCCCTGCCGGAAGGCACTGTGCGCCGCCGCTATTCTATCGAAGGGCAGGTGCAGGGGGTGGGCTTCCGCTACCGCGCCCGCTATGCGGCCCAGACGCTGGAACTGACCGGCTGGGTGGAGAACGAGGATGACGGCAGCGTAACGCTGGAAGTGCAGGGCGACCCGGAAAAGTTCCTGCGGCTGTTCGCCATGATCCAGAAAAGCGATTATATCCAGATCACCGGCATCCGCCAGAAGGATCTGCCGCCCGACCCATGGGAGCGGGGCTTCTCGGTAAAAGGGTATTGATCTGAACTGCAAACAAAAAAGCTGACGCGAAAGCGTCAGCTTTTTTGCTCTTTCTAAATTTATCAGCCTGCTGTTTTCAGCGGGGAATTGTCTGTCCAGATGGTGCCGTCCAGCAGCCGGGTCACAGCCAGAGTGCCGTTTGCGGAAACACGGGCCGGGTCCAGCGCGTAGAAATCGCTCTCCTTCAGGTTCGCGGGGTCTGCATCCGGGCGGATGCCCACCACGCAGACCCAGTGGCCATAGGCGGCGCTGGTGGCGATATGGGGGTAATTGACCTCGTTCCAGCCGGAACTGGTCAGGTGGTATTCATAGCTGGAGGTGCGGTTCGTGTGCTTTTTTACACCGCTCACCGCGGTGTTTTTCAGATGCACGATCACCGGCTTCCCGGCGGAAAGCTCACTGTAAAGCTTCTGCAGGCACTCGGACAGGCTGCCGGAATAACCGTAGTAGCCGCCCGCAGACCAGACCGCACCGTTTGACCACATGCCGCTGCCGGAGGAAACTTTTCCATCCAGAATGGTGCGTGCATAGCGCAAGGCGTACCAGCTGCATTTGCCGGAGGTCTGGTTGCCGATGGAAAGGATCTGGCTGGTGCTGAAGTCCAGCATCCGGATGCCGTGCGTTTCCTGCAGGGCAGCTGCGTGTGCGTGGGGAACAGCCAGAGCCAGCACAAGGCACAGCGCCAGAACTGCCGCCGCCAGCCGCTGTGCCGCGCGGGCGGGACAGTGTTGCATATTGAGCCACATCCTTTGTTTTTTCTACGACCTTATTTTACCATGCAAAAATGGTAGAATTGTGTAAAATCGTAATTTTTTGAAAGAATTCTGAAAGATGGATCGGAACACAACATCTGTCCAAATAGGGAAGGACTGTGCCCCGGAAAAGAACAGCATGGAGCTTCCGGCCGGAAGAAGATTTTCCAGCACGGTAAAGAACCTTTGCTAAATAAGGACGGTGTATCTCAATACTGCAACAAAAAGCCGCTGTTTCGTTGATTTTGAACGAAAATGTTTCGGAAACTTTATGCATCTTCTCGATTGACAAAACCAACTGCTGTCGGATATAATCAGGGCAGAAAGACCCCCGTGACACAAAGGGGGTCACCCCCCAAAAAAAGAAACATAACCACAAAAACAAGACTGGAGGGATACCTTATGAAGAAATTGTCAAAGATCGTTGCCCTGCTTTTGGCAGGTGCGCTGACCATGCTCCTGTTCACCGCCTGCGGCGGTGGCGGCGATGGCATGGCTACCAAAAAGACTGAGGAAGATAAAGTAATCAGTCTGGTCAAAAAAGACCACGGCAATGCTGTTGTGACGAACGATGAAGGCCTTCGTGCAGTGGCAGAAGGGCACTTGAATATGGATCGCAAGAATCTTGATGCGAAATTCAAGATTGCTGGCTATTTGACGGCGTTCAAGTTCCATGCAGAGGACGCGGGAAATGATCTGATCATCACCATCACCGCCCGGTATGACTATAAGGACACCCTTCTGAATGAGGTACTGAAGCGTATCTCGGAGCATGTTGACACGAATCATAATGTCACGGTGAACCAGAGCGGCGATTGGACCAATGTGGGTGTTGTGGTCAAGGGCAACAACGAGCAGAGCTACATTGGTATTTCCATCCGCATCAAGAATGTCAACAAGTAAAAAATTTCTCACCCTTTCTCCCCGGAGCGCAGCCGCAAGGCCGCCCTTCGGGGCTTTTTTGCGTTTAGGAGCAAACTCCCCCAGTCGCCTGCGGCGACAGCCCCCTCAAAGAGGGAGCCTTTCGCATCGGCAAAGCTTCTGGCTCAGGTGCAAAGCTTCCGGTTTCGCCAGAGCCTCCCTCACTGAGGGAGGTGGCAAACCCGCAGGGTTTGACGGAAGGAGTCTGTCCCGCCCCGGGGCTTTTGTTATGTTTAGGGACAATTGCCAAAAAGAACGGCGGAATTTGGGTAATCTGCCTGTTGACATGCGGGGGGGGGGGTATGGCTAAAATAAATTCAGACGGGTAAAGCGATTTGGGGTCGCCCAAACCGTCAGAATTTGAAAGCAGGAGGAACATTACAATGAAAATGTTCAAACGTTTCGCAGCCGCCCTTCTGGCCGGCGTGATGGTTCTGGCAATGCTCACCGCTTGCGGCGGTGGCAGTGGTTCTGGTACATCCACGATTGGCGAGGAATTTGAAAACAAATACATCGCAGCGATTAACACTCTCCGTGGCGAGAATGCAGGAAACCTGGAAAATGATACCGACCTGCGTAACAAGGCTCTGGCTCAGTTGGCGAAAATCAAGGAGGATGGCACGATTGCGGCTACTGATGCAAACACTTCTATTGTAACGCCCAGTGCTGATGGAAAATCTGTAACAGTTGTAATGATTAGCGTAGGAACGAAGGGCGAACCCGATAAGGGTGTGTGTCAGGCAAAAGAAATCACCGCCGAATCCTTGGATGAAATTACCCCAGATAGTGCTGGTGCTGATGTTGTAGAAGCTCTGCGGGCACTTAAGAAAATCGGTATTGCCACTAAAGTAATCAATGGCAAAACCTACGCAGCAATAGCAATGGAAATTGTCCAGTCTGTGTCGTAAAGCTTAATTCGCAAAATTGAAGAATTGACTTGCCCCGAGGAGCACCCCGCTCCCCGGGGCTTTTTTGCGTTTGGGGACAATTGCCAAAAAGAACTGTGGAATTTGGACGATATGCCTGTTGACATGCGGGGGGGGGTATGGATAAAATAAATTCAGACGGGTAAAGCGATTTGGGGTCGCCCAAACCGTCAGAATCAAAAATTTGGGAGGAACATGAAATGAAAATGTTCAAACGTTTCGCAGCCGCCCTTCTGGCCGGCGTGATGGTTCTGGCAATGCTCACCGCGTGCGGCGGTGGCGCTGGTGGCTCGGCTATGCCGACAGATGACGTGGAAAAGGCAGAAGTTTTGTACACGGATGTTTTCAATGCTGTGCTGAACTCCCATTATACGAACGATGCAGATCTGAAAGCAAAGGCAAAGCAGATTCTGGACGCCAGCCTGAATGAGGACGGCACCCTGAAGGACGGCAAGGAAATGACCGTTACGCTGCCGTCGGACAAACCCTCTGTTGAGACCGGTATCACCATCCTTGCACAGCCGGGAAGCAAAAATACCCCCTACGGCCAGACCAGTGAGCAGCTGACCACCGCATATAACAACCGTGATGAGGCACTTGATGCGGTCAGAAATACTGTTGGCACCAGCGCAGATATCTTCGCAGCTGTAACCAATCTCGCCGTTGGCGCTGTCAAGAAGGGCGATAAGACCTATGTTGCACTCGCTATGACGCTGGATCTTACGAAAGTGGAGGAATAAAGCAGAAATTGATCTGTAATATTTGAAGTGCAGGCCCCGGAGAGCAAATGCTCCCCGGGGCTTTTGTTGTGTTTAGGGCAAACTCCCCCAGTCGCCTGCGGCGACAGCCCCCTCAAAGAGGGAGCCTTTCGCGTCGGCAAAGCTCCCGGCTCAGGTGCAAAGCTTCCGGTTTCGCCAGAGCCTCCCTCACTGAGGGAGGTGGCAAACCCGCAGGGTTTGACGGA
>ENA-UPTB01002263-UPTB01002263.1-human-gut-metagenome-genome-assembly--contig:-NODE-2263-length-13912-cov-3.309143_pt1 | contig 13912 bp, 10 predicted proteins | sample MGYA00250046_ERZ773369 | MGnify/ENA primary metagenome ERZ773369 (study PRJEB29103, sample SAMN06111938) | human gut metagenome | biome: human gut; feature: ankylosing spondylitis patient; material...
ATTTACCGGTAAAATAACGGTAAGAACCACGCAAAAAGGCACTTTTTTGGCAAAAGGATGTATTTGAACAGTGCAGTTATGATTATGATAAAAACAGTGAGATAACAAAAGCATTTTATGCATTTGTCCAAAATAAGCTTCACTTTGCTGTTACCGGAAAGACTGCGGCAGAATTGATATATGAACGTGCTGATTCGGAAAAACCAGCAATGGGTTTGACTACATGGAAAGATTCTCCGGATGGGAAAATTTTAAAACGAGAAATAAAAATAGAAAAAAACTATTTGAATGAAAAAGAATTATCGCGATTGAATAGACTTGTGACAATGTTTATTGATTATGCAGAATTAATGGCTGAAGATGGGATATTAATGAGCATGCAAGACTGGGTTGATCAAACGAATCAGTTTTTATTGAATAATAGGCGAAAGGTACTGAATGGAAAAGGGAAAATTTCTCATGATGTTGCTATGCAAAAAGCTGAGAAGGAATATGAAGTATTTAGAGTTAAACAGGATAGAGAATATGTTTCTGAATTTGATCGGGAAGTAGAGAAATATCTTAAAGGAAATGATTAAGAAAGTTATTTGTAACAATTTATAAATTAGGAATAATAAATTGATACAAGATTCGAAAAAAAGAAATAGAATATTATTTGATAAACTTTTTAACCAAAGTTAGTAATTATGTAAATTTAGGAAGATTATTCAGGAGAAATCATATGGATCATTTTGAATTAGTATCAGAATATAAACCAACAGGAGACCAGCCACAGGCAATCAAAGAACTAGTCGAAGGTTTTAAAGAAGGCAATCAGTGTCAGACATTGCTTGGCGTCACCGGATCTGGTAAGACATTTACCATGGCGAATGTCATCCAACAATTGAATAAACCAACGCTGATTATAGCACACAATAAGACACTGGCTGCGCAGCTTTATGGGGAATTTAAAGAGTTCTTTCCAAATAACGCAGTGGAATATTTTGTCTCCTACTACGACTACTACCAGCCGGAAGCTTATGTTCCGTCATCCGACACATACATTGCCAAGGACTCTGCCATCAACGATGAGATCGACAAGCTCCGCCACTCTGCGACAGCAGCGCTTTCTGAGCGGAATGATGTCATCATTGTGGCAAGTGTGTCCTGCATTTACGGACTGGGTTCGCCGATTGATTACAAGGAAATGGTGATTTCACTTAGACCGGGCATGATCAAAGACAGGGATGAAGTTCTGAAGAAGTTGGTTGAGATCCAGTATGACCGCAATGATATGGATTTCAAGCGTGGAACGTTCCGGGTGCGAGGAGATGTGGTTGAGATTTTCCCGGCGTATTCGGAAAAAATTGCATACAGAGTTGAATTTTTCGGTGATGAGATAGACAGAATAACAGAGATTGATACATTGACCGGTGAAGTGTTGAATGTGATTGGGCATGTGGCAATTTTCCCGGCATCTCATTATGTAGTGTCCAAGGAGAATATGGAGCGTGCCATCGGGGAGATTGAAGAAGAACTGGAGCAGCAGATCCGTTATTTTAAAGGGGAAGATAAGCTTCTGGAAGCACAGCGTATTTCTGAGAGAACGAATTTTGATATAGAAATGATGCGAGAGACAGGTTTTTGTTCCGGAATCGAGAACTACTCCAGACATCTGGCAGGGCTTGCACCGGGGCAGCCACCCAATACTTTGATTGATTATTTCCCGGACGATTTTATTATGATGATTGACGAGTCTCATAAGACAGTTCCGCAGATTGGCGGTATGTACCACGGAGATCAGTCCAGAAAGAAAACGCTGGTGGACTATGGATTTCGGCTGCCGTCTGCGCTGGATAACCGTCCACTTAGTTTCGAAGAATTTGAAAGTAAGATTGATCAGGTACTGTTCGTGTCTGCGACACCTGGACAGTATGAGGAAGAGCATGAACTTTTACGTGCACAGCAGGTGATCCGTCCGACAGGACTTCTGGATCCTGAAATCGAGGTGCGCCCGGTTGAGGGACAGATTGATGACTTGATTGGTGAGGTGAAGAAGGAGATTGCGGGAAAACATAAGATTTTGATCACTACATTGACGAAACGAATGGCAGAAGATCTGACCGATTATATGCGGGAACTTGGTATTCGTGTCCGCTATCTGCATTCGGATATTGATACGCTGGAGCGGACAGAGATCGTGCGGGATATGCGTCTCGATGTTTTTGACGTTCTGGTCGGAATCAATCTTCTGCGAGAAGGTCTGGATATTCCGGAGATCACGCTTGTGGCGATTCTGGACGCGGATAAAGAGGGATTCCTGCGTTCAGAGACATCTCTTGTGCAGACAATCGGACGTGCAGCACGTAATGCAAAAGGTCATGTTATCATGTATGCAGATAATATGACAGATTCCATGAAGAATGCGATTGAAGAGACGAAGCGTCGCCGCAAGATCCAGATGGCATATAATGAGGAACATGGTATTACGCCAACTACGATTCAGAAGAGTGTCCGGGACCTGATCAGCATTTCTAAGAAGGTTGCTGCCACAGAACTTCAGATGGATAAAGATCCGGAATCTATGAGTGAGAAGGAGCTTTTGAAGTTGATTGCCGATGTGACAAAGCAGATGAAGAAGGCAGCAGCAGAGCTGAATTTCGAAGCAGCAGCAGAGCTGCGTGATAAGCTGATCGATCTGAAGAAGATGCTTAAAGAGTAGTAAAGGTCATTCCACCATTGTGTAAGCGCAGGAGGTTATTAACGGTTTCGAATCTTTTGAACCTGTTATCAATAAATGAACAGATATCAATAATAAAAGGAAATTTTAAAATATGGCAGCAAAAAATGAAAAAAGACAATTTATTAAAATACGAGGTGCAAATGAGCATAATTTGAAAAATATAGACTTGGATATTCCAAGAAATGAACTGGTAGTTCTTACCGGACTTAGCGGTTCCGGAAAGTCCTCTCTGGCGTTCGATACCATTTATGCGGAAGGACAGAGGAGATATATGGAGTCTCTGTCTTCTTATGCAAGACAGTTCCTGGGGCAGATGGAGAAACCGGATGTGGAGAGTATTGAAGGACTTTCTCCGGCAATTTCCATTGACCAGAAATCCACGAACCGCAATCCAAGATCTACAGTAGGAACAGTGACGGAGATCTATGATTATTTTCGTCTGTTATATGCGAGAATCGGAATTCCACATTGTCCGAAATGTGGTCGTGAGATTAAGAAACAGACGGTAGATCAGATGGTAGATCAGATCATGGAACTGCCGGAGCGCACGAAGATCCAGCTCCTTGCGCCAGTTGTCCGCGGAAGAAAAGGACGCCATGAAAAGCTTCTGGAGAGAGCGAAGAAAAGTGGATATGTACGTGTGCGTGTGGACGGTAATCTGTATGAATTATCCGAAGAAATCGCATTAGATAAGAACATCAAGCATAATATAGAAATCATCGTGGATCGACTTGTTGTGAAGCCGGGAATTGAGAAGCGTCTTACGGATTCGATTGAAAATGTACTGCATCTGGCAGAGGGGCTGATGATTGTTGACATTATTGACGGGGAGCCGATGAATTTCAGCCAGAGCTTTTCCTGCCCAGACTGTGGAATCAGTATCGATGAGATAGAGCCGCGAAGCTTCTCTTTCAACAATCCATTTGGCGCATGCCCGGAGTGTTTCGGACTTGGATATAAGATGGAATTTGATGAGGACCTGATGATCCCGGATAAGAGACTGAGCATCAGCGAAGGAGCGATTACCGTAATGGGATGGCAGTCTTGTACGGATAAGAAGAGTTTTACCTATGCGATTCTTGATGCACTCAGTAAAGAATATGATTTTTCTCTGGACACGCCATTTCAGGACTATCCACAGGAAATCCACGATGTGATCATCCACGGAACGAATGGCCGTGAGGTGAAAGTTCATTATAAAGGCCAGCGCGGAGAAGGTGTCTATGATGTTGCATTTGAAGGACTAATCCGCAATGTGGAACGCAGATACCGGGAGACTTCATCTGAGACAATGAAGGCAGAATACGAGGAGTTTATGAGAATCACTCCGTGTAGAAAATGTGGCGGCCAGCGACTGAAGGCAGAAGCGCTTGCAGTGACGGTCGGTGGTAAAAATATCGCAGAAGTGACAGAGATGTCCATTGAAAACCTGCAAACATTTATGGACAGTCTGGAGCTTACGCAGCAGCAGAAGATGATCGGAGGACAAATCTTAAAAGAGATCCAGGCAAGAATTAAGTTTTTGATGGATGTAGGTCTGGATTACCTGACGCTTGCCCGCGCTACCGGAACATTATCCGGAGGAGAAGCGCAGAGAATCCGTCTTGCGACACAGATTGGTTCAGGTCTGGTGGGAGTGGCTTATATTCTGGACGAGCCGAGTATCGGCCTGCACCAGAGGGATAATGACAAACTGCTCGGAACACTGAAGCATCTGCGTGATCTTGGGAATTCTGTCATTGTCGTGGAACATGATGAGGATACGATGCGTGCGGCAGACTATATTGTGGACATTGGACCTGGTGCCGGTGAGCATGGAGGAGAAGTGATTGCATGTGGAACCGCAGAGCAGATCATGAAGAATAAAAAATCCATCACAGGGGCTTACCTTAGTGGAAGAATGCAGATTCCGGTACCGGAGCACCGCGCGGATCCGTCAGGCTGGATTAAGATCAGAGGAGCAAGAGAGAATAACTTAAAAAATGTGGATGTAGAGATCCCGCTTGGTGTGATGACCTGTGTGACAGGTGTGTCTGGATCTGGAAAGAGTTCGCTTGTAAATGAAATCTTGTACAAACGTCTTGCAAGAGATCTGAACAGAGCAAGAGTGATTCCGGGAAAACATAATGCCATTGATGGTCTGGAGCAGCTGGATAAAGTGATTGCCATTGACCAGTCGCCGATTGGAAGAACACCAAGATCAAACCCGGCAACCTATACGGGAGTATTTGATCTCATCCGTGACCTTTTTGCATCTACAGCAGACGCAAAAGCACGTGGATACAAGAAAGGAAGATTCAGTTTCAATGTGAAAGGCGGACGTTGTGAAGCCTGTGCTGGAGACGGAATCTTGAAGATCGAGATGCATTTCCTGCCGGATGTTTATGTACCATGCGAGGTTTGCCACGGAAAGAGGTATAACCGGGAGACACTGGAGGTAAAATACAAAGGAAAGAGTATTTATGATGTACTCAATATGACCGTGGAAGAGGCATTGCATTTCTTTGAAAATGTACCAAGTATCCGAAGAAAGATGGAGACGCTTTATGATGTGGGACTTTCCTATATCCGTCTCGGTCAGCCTTCCACACAGCTTTCCGGAGGAGAGGCGCAGCGGATCAAGCTGGCGACAGAACTGAGTCGGAGAAGTACGGGAAAGACCATCTATATACTAGATGAACCTACGACAGGATTACATTTTGCAGATGTGCATAAACTGACAGAGATTCTGCATAGATTATCAGCGGACGGCAATACAGTCGTAGTTATTGAGCATAATCTGGATGTGATCAAGACAGCAGATTATATTATTGATATGGGACCGGAAGGCGGTGACAAAGGCGGAACCGTTATTGCAAAGGGAACGCCGGAAGAAGTGGCCAAAAGTCCGGTATCATACACCGGAAAATATATCAAGCCGATGCTTGAAAAATAAGTATCTTCACAAATATTTAAGGAAAAAAGGGTTGCACTTCCTGAGAAAACGAAAGATAATGATATGGATAAAAGGGATAGCAGAAAGAAAGAGGTTATATCATGGCAGTAGATATTGGAATAGATCTGGGAACAGCCAGTATTCTTGTATATGTGAAGGGAAAGGGAGTCATACTCAAAGAACCTTCTGTCGTTGCATTTGACAGAGACAGCAATGAAGTGAAGGCAATCGGCGAGGAGGCACGTCTGATGCTGGGAAGAACGCCAGGCAATATTATCGCAGTGCGTCCTTTGCGTCAGGGAGTTATTTCCGATTATACTGTGACAGAGAAGATGATCAAGTATTTTGTTCAGAAAGCACTGGGAAGAAGAACATTTCAGAAACCACGTATCAGTATCTGTGTGCCAAGCGGTGTGACGGAAGTTGAGAGAAATGCGGTACAGCAGGCGACATTTGCGGCAGGAGCCAGAGATGTTTATCTGATCGAGGAACCTGTGGCAGCAGCAATCGGGGCAGGCATCGACATTTCCAAAGCATGTGGTAATCTGATTGTAGATATCGGAGGAGGTACGACCGATGTGGCCGTGATCTCTCTTGGAGGTACGGTAGTCAGTACCTCACTGAAAGTTGCCGGAGACGATTTTGATGAGGCAATTGTACGTTATATGAAGAAAAAACACAATCTGCTGATCGGAGACCGGACCGCAGAAGACATCAAGATTAAGATTGGAACGACGTATCCTCTGATTGAAAATGAAGCGATGGAGGTCAGTGGACGGAATCTGGTTACAGGACTGCCAAAGACAGTTACGGTGACTTCGGCAGAGACAGAACGGGCACTTCAGGGAACATCCAACCAGATTATTGAAGCAATTATCAGCGTTCTGGAGCGTACGCCACCGGAGCTTTCCGCAGATATTCTGGAACGCGGGATCATGCTGACCGGAGGTGGAGCAAAGCTTCGCGGGCTGGAAGAGATGATCGAGGAGAGAACCGGAATCAATACAATGACTGCAGAGGAGCCGACGCAGGTCGTAGCAATCGGAACCGGAGAATATGTGGAACTTATGAGCGCAAGACGGGAACTGTAAAGAATGCCGAGGCATTCTTGAACTGTCGGGCAGATTTGGGACAATAGATGGAAGAGATTAAGGGATATGTAGAGCACATTGTATACCGGAATGAAGACAACGGGTATACAGTATTTAATTTGAATAATGATGACGGAGACCTGACCTGTGTAGGAAAGTTTCACTACATTGAAGAGGGAGAACTGTTGGAGCTGACGGGAGAGTACATTGTACACAAAGTGTATGGAACCCAGCTTCAGGTAGAAAGTTCGAAGGTATGTCAGCCGGAAGATAAAGTGTCGATTGAACGTTATCTTGGTTCCGGGGCCATCAAAGGTGTCGGACCGTCACTGGCAGGGCGGATCGTGAAGAAGTTCGGTGGTGATACATTCCGCATTATTGAAGAAGAACCAGAGCGTCTTGCTGAGGTAAAAGGAATCAGCGAGCGGAAAGCCAGAGAGATCGCCATTCAGGTAGAAGAAAAAAAAGATATGAGGGAAGCCATGATCTATCTGCAAAAATATGGCATTTCTACGACACTGGCGGCAAGGATTTATCAACATTATGGTCAGAGTGTTTATCGCGTAATAGAAGAAAATCCATATCAGATGGCAGATCATGTGCCGGGAGTTGGCTTTAAGACGGCCGATGAGATTGCGTCGAAGGTCGGGATACACACAGATTCCGATTACCGGATCCGAAGTGGTATTTTCTATACATTGCTTCAGAGTGTCAGTGAAGGACATGTCTATCTTCTTCAGGAGGTTCTGTTATATCGTGCCAGTCAGCTTCTTGATGTAGAGATTCAGCACATTGAGAAATATGTGATGGATCTTGCCATGGAGAAAAAAGTTGTTCTGAAAGAGTCTGATGAAGGGCTTCGTGTTTATTCCTCCCATTATTATTATATGGAACTCACGGTTGCAAAGATGTTGCATGATCTGAATGTAGATTTTGATGTGACACCGTCTGTTTTGGAGCATCGCATTCATATGATAGAAGAAGAGGCAGAACTGGCACTGGATGATAGACAAAGAGAAGCTGTAATGGAAGCAGTGCGGCACGGAATCCTGATCGTGACTGGAGGACCGGGAACCGGAAAAACGACGACGATCAATGCAATGATCCATTTCTTTGAGGAGGAAGGAGCAGATATCCTTCTTGCAGCACCGACCGGACGTGCAGCGAAGCGTATGACAGAGGCGACCGGCTGTGAGGCTCAGACTATTCATCGCCTGCTGGAAGTCAGTGGCAATCCGGAAGATGATGATAAGAGAGAAAATGCCGGATTTGGAAATGGATTTGGAAGAAATGCAGAGAATCCGCTGGAGTCAGATGTGATTATCATTGATGAAATGTCCATGGTAGATCTGCCGCTTATGAAAGCACTACTTGACGCAATTATGCCGGGGACCAGACTGATCATGGTCGGAGACGGAAATCAGCTGCCAAGTGTAGGCCCTGGAAGAGTGCTTAAAGACATGATCGCATCGGATTGTTTCCCGGTTGTAAAGCTGGAGAAAATCTTCCGGCAGGCAAAAGAGAGTGATATTATCGTAAATGCACATAAAATTAACCGTGGAGAACCAGTCATATTGGACAATAAAAGTATGGACTTTTTCTTTTTAAAACGGTCTGATCCAAATGTGATCATCAGTGTTGTAATTACGTTGATCCAGAAAAAACTTCCAAAGTTCGTAGATGCCTCACCTTATGACATTCAGGTGCTGACACCGATGCGAAAAGGGAATCTGGGCGTGGAGAGGCTGAATAAAATCCTTCAGCAGTATCTGAATCCGCCATCACCCCAAAAGCAGGAAAAAGAAGTGGGAGACCGCCTGCTGCGTGAAGGTGACAAGGTGATGCAGATTAAGAACAATTACCAGTTAGAGTGGGAAGTCTGCACGAAATACGGAATGACCATTGACAAAGGACTGGGCGTATTTAACGGCGACATGGGAATCATCAAGAACATCAACACTTACGAGGAGACGGTTACGGTTGAGTATGACGAACAGCGCCAGGTGAAGTATCCATATGCGATTCTTGATGAGTTGGAGCTTGCTTATGCAATCACGATACATAAAGCTCAGGGAAGTGAGTATCCGGCGGTTGTGATTCCGCTTCTTCAAGGACCAAGACAGCTTTACAACCGGAATCTGATCTATACAGCAGTGACAAGAGCAAGAAAATGTGTCACACTTGTGGGCAGTGATTCAGTATTTCAGGAAATGATCCAGAATACCAGCGAGCAGCGGCGAAATACAAGTCTGGCGGAGCGAATCCGAGAACTTGCATAGTGATCATAGAAAAATGTAATAAAAAAAAGAATGTAAAATATAATAAAAAGAATGAAAAAAGCAGGGAAAGACAAGGAGACATATGGTAAGAAATGGAGTTGGGTATTTTCTGGCCGTCCACCTGCCCTTTTTGTGGAAAGGTAAATCGTGGGGGAGTATGCCCTTTGTGCAGGAAAGCTGTGGAAAAATTAGAGATTCATGAACCGCGATGCCTGAAATGTGGGAAACCAATCCGCTGTGAAGAGAGGGAATTTTGCCATGACTGCTATAACACAGAACACATTTATGAAAGAGGGTTGTCGGTGTGGCTTCATAAACCTCCGGTGAACCAGGCCATTTACCAGCTAAAATATCATAATCAGAGATATGTTGCAAAGTATTTTGCACAGGAAATCTGTATAAAATATGCAGAAGAGATCCGAAGATGGAGACCGCAGGCACTTGTCCCGGTACCTCTGCACAGAAAAAGGCGCAGGAAGCGTGGTTACAACCAGGCGGAGCTTCTGGCAGAAGAGATAGGGAAAATACTTGGGATTCCGGTCGTTGCGAATCTGGTAAAACGGGTTCATTACACTGGTTATCAGAAAAAGCTGGATCCCATAGGGAGAAAAAAGAATCTGGAACATGCATTTGCTCCGGGAGGAGATCCGGACAGACTTCCGACAGATTTTCGACGTGTCATTATTATCGATGATATTTACACAACAGGGAATACCGTGGATCAAGTGGCAAAAGTATTGAAAACTATGGGGTTCCAAAAAGTTTACTTTTTGACTATAAGTATTGGACAAGGGTACTGAGATTTGCTATACTGAAAATGATGTTTCATCGATAAAAAAGGATTTTGAGGTGCATATATGTTAGATGAGCGAAAAGTCAAGCTAATGACTCAGCTTGCTCTGTATGATCAGACGCAGGGAAAAGAGGATTTTAAAATCAGTGAATACTATCGAAAAGATTATGCCGGAGTGCACATTTTATATACGGTTCTGTGGGTGACAATAGGCTATATAGCAGCCTGGGCAATTGCGATGATCGCAGGACTTGATACTCTGATGGAGAAGATGTCAACAGCATTACTGATTACGTTGGTTCTCGCGGCAGTTGTCGGATATGTGGTAGTTCTTGTGTCTTATATCGGAATTGCAAGCCACCTGTACAATAAAAAGCATCAGGAAGCGAGACAGCGGGTAAAGAGATATAATCACATTCTGACGAGATTGTTGAAGATGTATGAAAAGGAGACAAAGTAATGGACAGTTTATATGTAATACGAGAGAGAATGCAGGATCTATATTCCAGATACTCAATTGTGGCGGATAAAGCAATACAATTTGTTCTGGCGGTCATGACATTTTATATGATCAACAATCATGTTGGATTTATGAAGACACTGGCATCGCCGGTGGTGGCACTGGCTCTTGCAATTATTGCCACTTTCTTTCCACCGATCATTACAGTGATTCTGGCAACAGCACTGATTCTTGTACATATGTATTCGGTATCCATCGCAGCACTTGTTGTAACAGCATTGATTTTCCTGATCATGTACATTTTTTATCTTCGTTTTACACCGAAGATGGCAATCGTTGTACTTTTGACACCACTGGCATTTGCATTTAAGATTCCGGTTGTTGTTCCAATCTCATGTGCACTGTTGATGTCACCGATTTCCATGGTGGCAGTGGGATGCGGAACTGTTGTATATTACATGATGGCTTACATGAAAAAAGCAGCTTCCGGTATGCAGGACGGTTCTGTGAAAGGTATGATGGGACAGATTGGGAAATATACAAAACAAGTTTTCCAGAATAAAGAACTGTGGATCGTCCTTGTCGCATTTATTATCTGCACACTGGTTGTTTATACGCTTCGCAAACAGGCAATCGCACATGCATGGACCATTGCAGTTATAGTGGGAGCTGTTGTGAATATTGTAGTAGTGGCAATCGGAGATGTTGCTATGGGAGTCCATGCATCTTACGGTTCACTGATCTTTGGAAGTATCGGAGCAGCGGTTATCGGAGTAATCCTGGAACTGTTCTTCTTCTCTGTTGATTATTCGAGAAGTGAGAATCTTCAGTACGAAGATGATGAATACTATTACTATGTAAAAGCTGTTCCGAAGATTGTAGTATCTACACCTGAGAAGACGGTGAAGCGGATCAATGAACGACAGGAAACGGAGATCATGGATACTGCGGAAGTTAGAAAAAAAGCAAAAAAGCAGGCACAGGAAAAGGCACGTCAAAGTGAGCAGGGACAAAAAAAGAAAAAACGTCCGGCATCAAAAAGACGTAATGTTATGGACGCTGATGTGGATCAGGAGCTTTTAAGAAGAAGTTTTGAAAATGATCCTGATATGAGATAAAAAGAATTTTTAATGGGAAGATAAATAATAATTTTAGCAAAAGGGGGTGACCGGGTGAAACAGTATATTATGCATGTATTAGGAGCCGTCAGTCAGGAACTGTATTTTCCGGATATGCATCTGACAGATATTATTGAAATCCTGATTTTGACATATCTGATCTATCATATTGCAATGTGGCTGATCAATACAAAAGCATGGATGCTGATGCGAGGAATTGTTGTACTTGGTATCTTTGTGTTGCTTGCAGCAGTTTTTAAGATGCATACAATTTTATTCCTGGCAAGGAATTCGGTAACGGTACTGGCTACGGCGGCAGTTGTAGTATTTCAGCCGGAACTTCGAAGGGCTCTGGAAAAGCTTGGGGAGAAGCAGTTCCTGAGTTCGATCGTACCATTTGAGACGAACAAAGAAAGCAGCAGGTTCAGTGAAGATACCATGGACAGTATTGTCGATGCAGCTTACAACATGGGCCGTGTGAAGACAGGAGCATTGATCGTGGTGGAACAGGCAATACATCTGACGGAGTACGAGAGTACCGGAATTAAGATGGACTGTCTCGTATCCATGCAGGTACTGATGAATATATTCGAGCACAACACACCACTTCACGATGGCGCTATCATTATCCGTGGTGACAGAATCGTATCTGCAACATGTTATCTGCCATTGTCTGATAACATGGGGCTTAGCAAGGAGCTTGGAACAAGGCACAGAGCAGCGGTAGGTATGAGTGAGGTCAGTGATGCTCTGATTATCGTTGTGTCTGAGGAGAACGGCAAGGTATCTGTAGCACAGGGAGGCGTGCTTGACCGGGCAGTAACGAGGGAAGAACTTCGCGAGAAGCTGACTTATATACAGAACAGAAAGCCGGAGAACAAGAATTTCCTGCAACATATATGGAAAGGAAGGAATAAAGATGAAAAAAGGACTGATGAATAATTGGGGCCTTAAGATATTATCCTTCCTCCTGGCAGTGATGCTGTGGCTGATTGTGGTAAATATCGATGACCCGGTAACAATGATTAGTGTTTCCTCTATAGCTCTGCCGTATAAAATAAGCATTCCCTATAGAATTAGGTAAAGTCGCTCTATAATTGAAGAGAGCGACTTTACTTACGATTTAATACTAACCTTCCTGATATATCCAGTAATCATTATCCTTTCTATTATCTTTGAAATATTGAATACGGTCAACGATGTCAATGCCTTCTTTGTTTTGTGGAATGATAAATCTGGCACGCTCTTTATTGTCCTTCAAAGAGTATGATACAAAAGCATTGTTTTCACATCTCAACAGCCCTTTTCTGTAAGAGAGCGCACGGATATCATATCGTTCTACAGAATTTGCTACTGCTTGTCCTTCAATGAGTGCTTGAAGCATACATTGGTAGGCATTAGATGATTCACGCTTTTCAGAGTGCAATGCCACAAGAGCGTATGGTTGTTCATCATACATAGTATATTTGCCATAACGCTCGGGGCGGAAGCATGGATACGCGATATAATAATATCGCCAATCGTATTGACTTTTAGTTTTGCATTCTGTTAGATACGCATCAATTTTTTCTTGTAAGTAAATGTCGTCTATTTCTATATCAATCTCAAGCAGAGAACGTAATGATTTTTTTGTCTTATTAAAATCTGGATTTTTGCCTGTCGGATGAAATAATGCATACCAAGCCTTATTGCCAATTTCATCCTGATTCCCAGAACCAAGTTGAATGCACCAATTATTTATCCTTTGGCTATAATCATACGTTGCTAACATTGCACAGTCAATAATATCGCGAGAGCATCTATCAAAGACATGGATGAATCGCTGATAAAGATGAGTATTCTCATACCCAACAACATCTGTACGACCTTGAAGCAGATAGTGATCCTCCAACTGAAAAAGACCAGCAGAATGCTCGGGATGTTCTTTGGTAAACTGGAGCTTTTGACGCTCCTCTTCCATCTGAATTACATTGAAATTCAGTCTCACGTCATTATCAATCATTATACTATCTGCAATTTCCCCAGAAAGAATAATATTTTCTACCTGACGAAGATTTGCGGGCATACGGTTTCCTGCATCACCATTAGGGGTATCGACAACTTCGTTTCTGGAATTTTTGAGCAGATTCACTACCACACGCAAGCGTCGACGGAAATCCATTTCTTTTATCTTATCATAGTTCATTAAATAGATAAGAAAGGAGTAGAGCATTATTAACCAATAGTTAGTATTTTTACGCAACGCGGCTCCGGTCAATACCCCTTTGAAAATATTGAGATCTGTAATTTGTTGAGATACGACAACTTTTTCGTGTTCATGATAATCTTTTGACAGGTAAGAGTTGAAAAAAATATCAATTGGGTTAAGTATTAATGAATTAGAACGTCGCTCTTTGTTTTGAATATTGACCATGCAATCAAAGGCTTGTTCAAAAAACACTACATTTTTTGGTTGATTCTTATAAAGCCTTTCCAGTAAACTGAAATCATCTTCTAAATCAAATTCTGATGAAG
>ENA-UPTB01002271-UPTB01002271.1-human-gut-metagenome-genome-assembly--contig:-NODE-2271-length-13876-cov-3.345097_pt1 | contig 13876 bp, 8 predicted proteins | sample MGYA00250046_ERZ773369 | MGnify/ENA primary metagenome ERZ773369 (study PRJEB29103, sample SAMN06111938) | human gut metagenome | biome: human gut; feature: ankylosing spondylitis patient; material...
TAATTTCCCATTATAATTGTATCCCATAGAAAATCCATGTGCCCCTTTATCATGAATCACAAGAACATCTCCCATATCAATCTTCGGAAGCATACGGTCAATTGCAAATTTGTCATTATTCTCACAAAGGGAACCTGTTACATCATATTTGTGATCACACGGCACATCTTCTTTTCCCATGACTGTAATATGGTGATATGCACCATACATAGCCGGACGCATCAAATTTACTGCGCATGCATCTACCCCAATATATTCCTTATGGGTGTGTTTCTCATGAATTGCTTTTGTTACAAGGCAGCCATAAGGTCCCAACATAAATCTTCCAAGTTCTGTATAAAGAGCTACATCTCCCATGCCTGCAGGCACAAGAACCTCATTATAAACTTCCCGCACACCGTCTCCAATCGCACGGATATCATTTGGCTCCTGATCTGGTGTATACGGAATTCCGATACCGCCTGACAAATTAATAAATTTGATATGAACACCTACCTCTTTCTGAAGCTTTACAGCCACTTCAAATAATACTTTTGCAAGCATCGGATAATATTCATTTGTTACAGTATTACTTGCAAGGAAGGCATGAATTCCAAATTCCTTCGCACCTTTGCTTTTTAAAATCTTAAATGCTTCAAAAAGCTGCTCCGTTGTCATACCAAACTTGGCATCTCCCGGGTTATCCATAATATCATTACTAATCTTAAACAGTCCGCCCGGATTATACCGGCAACTGATCGTTTCTGGAATCTCGCCAATTGTCTCTTCAAGGAAATCAATATGCGTAATATCATCCAGATTAATAATTGCTCCTAACTTGTGTGCAAGTTCATATTCTTCTCTCGGTGTGTCATTGGAAGAAAACATAATGTTCTCTCCCTTTACTCCCATTGCATCCGAAAGGAGAAGTTCTGTATAAGAAGAACAGTCACATCCGCATCCATACTCTCTCAAAATATCAATCAGGAACGGATTCGGCGTTGCTTTAACTGCAAAATACTCTTTATACCCCGGATTCCATGCAAATGCTTCTTTTAGTGCCTGCATATTCTTGCGGATTCCCTTCTCATCATAAAGATGAAATGGAGTTGGATATTTTTTAATAATTTCATCCAGTTGTTCTTTTGTTACAAATGGTTTTTTCTTCATTGCATGTTCTCCTCTCGTATTGCCAGAAGTTTTATTTCATTACTAAGAGCACTTTTATATAACTCTACAAAATTTTTCTGTCCGGAATAAAGACATGTATTAATACTTCCTTCTCCATACTCTCCGGTCAGCACATATCTGGAATCTGTAATCACACCAATCTGCATTCCACGATTGTTTCCCATATAGACTCTGGCATTTCTAAAATTCACAGGTTGATCTGTCACAATTACGACTTTCTTTTTAGCCCGGATCAGACTTTCCAGCTCATCCACGAACAATAACAGGTAATTTCTTGTACAGGAAATGTATACTCTCTCTTCGGCTTTTGCCAGAAGATTACGAATCTTATCCAAAATATTAGAAGAACCTTCTATTGTAATGTACCCTTCTACATGATCTTTTTCAGATGGCATATGCTTCTTTAGCCATCTTTGGGACTCTTCCAGCCTCCGGATTCTATTCCGGCAAAATTCGTCCAATGGCACAGATACATATTTTTTTGTTGTTCCTTCTTCCACCAGATAAGCCGCGCCTTTTTCAGTCATACTTGCAAGCGAATTATACGCATTGGATCTAGATATTCCAAGCTGCTTTGCGACTTCATAGCCTGTCGTCTTTCCTTCACTGATCAGGCAGCCGTAAATTCCTGCTTCCTGCCTTGTAAGCCCAAATTCCATCAGGCGTTCGATATATGATTTATCTTCCATTTTTTCACCTGTTCTCATTTTTATTCTTTTGTAGTAGTTCTCTTACGGAACACTATAGTATATTTCTCGCTATCAGTCAAGTGCTTAAATGAGAAATATATTCAAAAAACGAACAACAGATGAAAGAAATCTCTCATCTGTTGTTCGTTTTCAGTAGTTCTTAATCTATCACTGCTATTTTCATAATATTGCTGACTCCGGCAACATTTCCGGAAATATTCGGGGAAGGAATTCCTGCTGTCAGGACTACAGTGTCTCCAGTCTCTGCAATCTGTTTTGCTCTTACAAGATCTAACGCGCTGCTACAGATTTCATCTGTAGAATTTGCATTAATAGAGCAATACGGACGCACTCCCCAGTAAATCTGCATTCTGCGAAGTGTATCTTCGTTTGGTGATATACCGATAATCTCTGTCTTCGGTTTAAATTTGGACACAACTCTTGCAGTTGCTCCTGATACAGTTGGTGTAATAATACACGCTGCTTTCAGATTTCTTGCAGTTGTTACAGTTGCATATGCCAGAGCACTGGAAGCATTTCTCATTCTGTGTGCACCTGCTTTTTCCAGCATCTCCTTATAATCCAAATGTTGCTCCGTACTTTCTACAATGTGTACCATCATCTTCAGTGCTTCAACCGGATATTTTCCCTGTGCAGTCTCACCTGAAAGCATGACAGCGTCTGTTCCGTCGTAAACTGCGTTTGCCACATCTCCAACCTCTGCTCTTGTCGGACGTGGATTACGGATCATAGAATCCAGCATCTGAGTTGCTGTAATGACCGGTTTGTAATTATCATTACATTTCTGAATGATCAATTTCTGGAGATATGGAACTTCTTCTGCCGGGATTTCTACACCGAGATCTCCTCTGGCAACCATGATACCGTCTGCACAGCGGATAATCTCATCAATATTATCAATTCCCTCCGAGTTCTCAATCTTTGCAATGATCGGAATATATGGTGCTCCGCATTTATTTAAGTAAGAACGGATTTCCAGAATACACTCAGCATTTCTTACAAATGATGCTGCAATAAAGTCAATTTTCTGCTCAACACCGAATTTCAGGTCTTCTTTATCCTTTTCTGTAATTGCCGGAAGTCTGACTGGAACATTCGGGACATTGACTCCCTTTCTCTCGCCAAGTTCACCACCATTAACGATTGTACAGATAATATCTGTCTCCGTCTTTTCTTTTACTTTAAGTCCGATCAGACCATCATCGATCAGAATCATGTTCCCGATCTGCACATCATCGACCAGACCTTTGTATGTCAGAGAAACTTTTGTTTCATCTCCTTCGATTTCTTCATTCGTCAGAGTGATTGTCTCGCCTTCTTTTAACAATACCTTTTTTCCGTCTTTCAAAACACCTGTACGGATTTCCGGTCCCTTTGTATCCAGAAGGATTGCCACTGGTTTCTTCTCTTCTTCGCGAATCTTCTTCAACATGTCCATACGGCCTTTTTGTTCTTCATGTGAGCCATGTGAAAAGTTAAATCTTGCAATATCCATGCCTTCTTTTACAAGCTGTCTCATGATATTCTCATCGTTTGAATTCGGTCCCATTGTGCAGACAATCTTTGTTTTCTTCATTCCTGTTCTCCTTTTGTTGTTCAATTTCTAAATTACATGTTTATGAGTGAATAAATGCTCCTGGCAATATTCATAATTTCCATTGCACTTGGAACAATATCTAAACTCCAGTTTTGGGTCATCCAGTTCGGTTCTTCCGCAGACTGCGCATCTATGTCTTGCACCGTCCTTATAGTAATTGACCGGGCGTGCCTTATGAATCTGTCTGTAAAAATCATTTTTGCGCTTCACCTGTGAAGGACGGTATGGTCTTACATTTCTTGAATTCAGGAAAAATATCAGGAAATTCAAGATTGAGACAACTGCCGCCAGTGCATTTGCTTTATAGTATATTCCATAGGCACTTCCTCCATACGCCGGGAGAAATGCCTGGATAACTGCCCAGATAAAATATGCTCCGTCCAGCCACGCCAGCCATTTGGCTTTCACCGGAATGATGAAATATAACATGAACTGTGCATTCGGATTCATAGCTGCGTATACAAGGAATAACGACATGTTCAGATATCCTGTTCCAAGCGGCAATACAAGCCCTGTCAGTACATAGACCAAAATGGCAGCGATCACATGAAACAGAACTCCGGCAAAGAAGTAGAGGTTAAAACGGAAAGTCCCCCATGCCCGTTCCAGTTCTTTCCCGATAAAATAATAAAGAGATAATGCCACCAGCATCCAGATCAGACTGTATGACGGAGGCTGAATGATAAATGTAATAATCCTCCAGACCTGTCCGTGTAGAATTGCCTGTGCATTCAGGCAGAGATACTGTGCATAAAATGCCGGATTTATCAAGTAGAGCACATATCCGGCTCCATACATGATGATAATGTACAACATCAGATTCGGAACTGCATATCTTCCGATCTTTCGTTCCAGTTTGTCCATCCAATTCATATTGTCCTAACTCCTGTTAAAATTATTTTCACACATAGCCATTCTATCGTCTTGCTATTATTTTGTCAATCATACGCTCCCCAGCTTTCTGTAATTTTACATTTTTTACAATTTTTTTATTCGCATTTCATATTTCTTTTATGTTTCTTTTATGTTAAGAACACGATTTCTTAATTGTAATTTGGCGCAAACTGTCGTATAATATTTTAGTTATATTGGCAGATTACATTGTAATAGGAAGAGATATCTGCCAAATGAATTTTAATCATATCTTTTTTTAATAATAAACATTGAATAAGGAGTACATAAATTATGGTTCAAAACGACATTTACACTCTCGGTATTGACATCGGTTCCACTACAGTCAAGATTGCTGTATTAGATCAGGACAATGAAGTACTGTTCTCCGATTATGAAAGACATTTTGTCAATATCCAGGAGACTTTATCTGATCTTCTTGGTCGTGCCATTCATAAACTTGGTGCCATTCACGTCTCTCCGGTCATCACCGGATCTGGCGGACTGACACTTGCCAAGCATCTGGGGGTACCTTTCGTTCAGGAAGTTATAGCCGTATCCACGGCTCTTCAGGACTACGCTCCTCAGACCGATGTAGCTATTGAGCTCGGCGGTGAAGATGCTAAAATCATTTATTTTGAAGGCGGGAATATTGAACAACGTATGAATGGTGTCTGTGCCGGTGGTACAGGTTCTTTTATTGACCAGATGGCATCTCTTCTTCAGACAGACGCTTCCGGTCTTAACGAATACGCAAAGAATTACAAAGCACTTTACACGATTGCTGCAAGATGTGGTGTATTTGCAAAGACGGATATCCAGCCACTCATCAATGACGGTGCTGCAAGAGAAGATCTGGCTGCCTCCATTTTCCAGGCAGTTGTCAACCAGACTATCAGTGGTCTTGCATGCGGTAAACCTATTCGCGGACACGTTGCATTCCTTGGCGGACCTCTGCATTTTCTCTCCGAACTGCGCAAGGCATTTATCCGTACATTGAATCTGGATGATGAGCACATCATTGCCCCGAATCATTCCCATCTGTTTGCAGCCATTGGTTCTGCCCTGAACTCAAAAAAGGATCTGGACGTACCAATCCAGGAGATGCAAAAGCGCCTGGAAGGCAAGATTAAGATGGAATTTGAAGTTGACCGTATGGAACCTTTGTTTGCAAGTGAAGCTGACTTTCAAGAGTTTAAAAAGCGGCACGACAAGGATCAGGTTCCCATCAGAGATCTGGCTACCTATAAAGGAAAGGCTTTCCTTGGTATTGATGCCGGATCTACCACTACAAAGGCAGCTCTTGTCGGCGAAGACGGAACACTTTTATATTCCTTCTATCACAACAATGACGGAGATCCGCTTGGTACAACAATTACTGCGATCAAAGATATTTACAGCAAATTACCAGAGGATGTACAGATTGTACACTCCTGCTCTACCGGATATGGAGAAGCTCTGATCAAAGCAGCCCTTCTCCTTGACGAAGGTGAAGTAGAAACTGTCTCTCATTACTATGCTGCTTCTTTCTTTGAGCCGGATGTTGATTGTATTCTGGACATCGGCGGTCAGGATATGAAGTGTATCAAGATCAAGAATCAGACCGTTGACAGTGTACAGCTCAATGAGGCCTGCTCCTCCGGCTGTGGTTCATTTATTGAGACATTTGCAAAATCACTGAATTATTCTGTTGAAGATTTTGCCCACGAAGCTTTATTTGCAAGAAATCCAATCGACCTTGGAACACGTTGTACTGTATTTATGAACTCCAAGGTTAAACAGGCACAAAAAGAAGGTGCTGAGGTTGCTGATATCTCCGCAGGACTTGCATATTCTGTTATTAAGAATGCGTTATTCAAGGTCATCAAAGTTTCTGATGCATCGGAACTTGGAAAACATATCGTAGTTCAAGGTGGAACATTCTACAACAATGCTGTCCTTCGAAGTTTTGAGAAAATCGCAGGATGTGAGGCTATCCGTCCAGATATTGCCGGAATTATGGGCGCATTTGGTGCAGCTCTCATTGCACGTGAACGTTATGTAGAATGCGAAGGCACGACTATGCTCTCTATTGAGGACATTGAGGCCATGGAATATTCTACAACTATGACAAAATGTAAAGGATGTACAAATAACTGTCGTCTGACGATTAATCATTTCAGCGGCGGACGTAAGTTCATTACCGGAAATCGATGCGAACGCGGACTCGGAAAAGCAAAATCCGAGAATAAGCTGCCAAATTTATTTGAATACAAATTAAAACGTTATTTTGACTATGAACCATTGCCGGAAGGATCTGCAAAACGCGGTGTAATCGGAATCCCCCGTGTATTAAATATATACGAAAACTATCCGTTCTGGTTCACATTTTTCAATCAGCTTGGATTCTCTGTCAAACTCTCTCCTGCTTCTACAAGAAGCATTTATGAACTCGGTATTGAGTCCATTCCAAGTGAATCTGAATGCTACCCGGCAAAACTGGCTCACGGACATGTACAATGGCTGATCAACGAAGGTGTGAAACACATTTTCTACCCAAGCATTCCTTACGAGCGCAATGAATTTGCAGACTCTGACAACCATTACAACTGCCCGATTGTTACTTCTTATCCGGAAAATATCAAGAATAACATTGATGCCATTGTAAATGGAGAAGTTGATTTTATGCACCCATTCCTCTCTTTTGCCAGCGAGGATACTATCTCCTATCGCCTGGTGGAAGAACTTGGAAAGAAATTTGATATTTCCAATCAGGAGATCCAGTCTGCCGTCCATGCCGCATGGGAAGAACTTGCAGCATGCCGTGAAGATATGCGTCGAAAAGGGGAGGAAGTTATCAAATTCCTGGATGAGACCGGAAACAGAGGTATTGTACTGGCAGGACGTCCATATCACATTGACCCGGAGGTTAACCATGGCATTCCAGAACTGATCAATTCTTATAATATTGCTGTGCTGACTGAGGATTCCATCTCCCACTTAAACCCAGCTGAGCACCCACTCAACGTGATGGATCAGTGGATGTACCATTCCCGTCTGTATGCAGCGGCAAACTATGTAAAAACAAAAGACAATCTGGATCTGATCCAGCTCAACTCTTTCGGTTGCGGACTGGATGCGGTCACAACCGATCAGGTTGCGGATATTTTAAATAATTCAGATAAGATCTATACATCTCTGAAGATTGATGAAGTCAACAACTTAGGTGCTGCAAGGATCCGTGTCCGCTCTCTTCTGGCTGCTATCCGCGTCAGAGAACAGCGAAATGACAAACGTACGATTCATTCCGCAGCTATTGAAAAAGTATCTTTCACAAAGGAAATGCGCGAGAATTACACGATTCTCTGCCCACAGATGTCACCGATCCACTTTGAACTGATGGAGTCTGCATTTAAAGCTTCCGGATACAACATCGAAGTCCTTCCAAATGACAACAAACAGGCAGTAGATGTGGGGCTTAAATACGTTAACAATGATGCATGTTACCCGTCCCTTATGGTTGTCGGACAGATCATGGAGGCCATCCTTTCCGGCAAATATGATACACACAAGATTGCTGTCATCATCAGCCAGACCGGTGGTGGCTGCCGTGCTTCCAATTATATCGGATTTATCCGCCGTGCCCTAAAAAAAGCCGGTTACGAATATATTCCGGTTATTTCCATTAACTTAAGCGGACTGGAAGAAAATCCTGGATTTAAGATCACACCCGCTCTCGTACTTCGTGGTATTTACAGCGTAGTATTTGGTGATATCTTTATGAAATGTGTGTATCGGTTAAGACCATACGAAGCTGTTGCGGGATCTGTGAATGCAATGCATAGAAAATGGGTGGAAGTATGTAAAGAGTTTGTCTCTTCCGGCTATCCTTCCAGACGAAAATTCAAGAAGTTATGCCGGCAGATCATCGAAGACTTTGACAATAATATCGAACTTTTAGATGTTAAAAAACCACGTGTCGGCGTTGTCGGTGAGATTCTTGTCAAATTCCTTCCGGCAGCTAATAATCATCTGGTTGATCTGCTGGAAAGTGAAGGGGCTGAAGCTGTTGTCCCAGATCTTCTGGACTTCCTGCAGTACTGTTTCTACAATCAGAACTTCAAAGTAGAAAAGCTTGGATTTGCAAAATCAAAAGCAACTGCTGCAAACTGGGGCATCAAGGTCATAGACTGGTTCCGCGCTCCGGCTACCGAAGCATTTAAGAAGAGCAAACATTTTAACCCGCCGGCAGATATCCGTGATCTCGGAAAGATGGCTTCTGACATTGTATCTCTTGGAAATCAGACTGGTGAAGGCTGGTTCCTGACCGGCGAAATGTTAGAGCTGATCCACAGCGGTGCACCAAATATCGTGTGTACACAGCCATTTGCCTGCCTGCCAAACCATGTAGTAGGCAAGGGTGTTATTAAAGAGTTACGAAGACGCTACCCACAGTCAAATATCGTAGCGATTGACTTTGATCCGGGTGCAAGTGAAGTAAATCAGTTGAATCGAATTAAACTGATGCTTTCCACAGCAAACAAGAACTTAGAGGCGTAATTTATAATTTGTAGTGATACATAAAAAAGAATCCAGCTAGATGTGTTCCTGACACGAATGATTTCTGACATCTGCTGCGTCGTTTATTTCTCATATATTTTACAAACTCGTCCGTATGGACTCAGACAATGTAAAATATATGAGACTATACTCGCAGATGTATCAGAAATCACTCTACCGTCAGATAACATCACCTTGCTGGATTCTTTTTATTCACTAATATCACTACACTTTATAATTCCTTCGAAAAGCGAAAATCACCTTATAATTCTGTTCAAAATATAGAAAATCCAGGAAAATTATTATTTGGAGAAAGGTACTCTGGAGCGGTCGGTACTTAGGCGGTGTTTTTTAGCGCCTTATGTACCGCTACCAGCGGAAGGTAGCGCGAGCGTGCCTTTGACAAATAATAATTTTCTCTGGATTAATATTGGCGAATAAATTTTTATACGAATTGTAAAATGTCTTCTACATTTTCACGAATGTAATCCGCTCCGGCTTCTTCAAATTCTTTGCGGCTTCCAAATCCGTAGAGAATGCTGAGACAGTCAAGTCCATTTTCATGGGCGCCGATGACATCGTGTTCGCGGTCACCGATCATAAGTACTTTAGACTTGTCTGTAATATCATTTTTCTCAAGAGCATAGGTAATGACCTGCGCTTTTGTTCCTCTTCCACCGTCCATCTCCATACCTGCAACGCATGCAAAGTATTGAGTCAGATGAAAATGATCAATAATAATCTTTGCATATTTCTCCGGTTTTGATGTTGCAACAATTGCCTGCTTTCCGGCTTCATTTATCTTCTTTAAAACTTCTTCTAATCCATCATAAACACGATTCTCATAGATGCCTTTATCATGATAATATTCCCGGTAATACTTTACTCCATCCAGACTCTGCTCTTTTGTAAAACCGTAAAATTTCTCAAAGGACTCTGTAAGCGGCGGACCGATAAATTTATATAATTTTGTCCGGTCTGTCTCTTCAATGCCGAACTTTTTCAATGCATACATGACTGAATTGGTGATTCCAAGAGCAGAATCTGTGATAGTTCCGTCCAGATCAAATAAAAATATCTCATATTTTTTGCTCATATTCCTGTACTCCTGTTATTTATACTTCTCTACAACATGCAAAGCTGATGTACTGCCCACAAGAAAAGAAGATGCGCCGGATAGTATATGTAAAAGAACCATTTTGACGCTTTCCCTGCATGATTAGATTTCTTTCCATTGTAGCAGAATAAAATGATGATTCCTGCCACAACCGGTCCGATACCTGAACACAATGCATGAATCAGCGCACTGCCCGTACTCATACTCTCTAAATTTGACAAATAATTAAATCCTGCAAATAAACATGCTCCTATTCCAAATGATATTGCTGTTTTTATTCGATTTCCTTTACTTTTTGCAAATAAAATTGTAAAAACAGGAGCCAGTAATGCCCAGTCTGAATACAGGGATACAAAGATCAAAATTAATATTACAATCCATTTTTCCCATTTTAAAGTGGACATTTCCATAACCTTAAGAATCAGGAAACACAAAAATAAGGTACACAGCATATTCATCTGGACCATGCCAAATGCCAGACAAAATGGTATGAATGATATCGCACCGAACAGCAGCAGCCGCTCCCCATATTTTTTCTTATCATGGGTATAACCGTAACCTTCCACCAGAAAGTAGCACATCGTAATGGCAGTAAAATACCCAATGTCGATCATAACCTCAAATAGTAACGTTCCCGGTGTCAGAAATATATTTGCAATATGGTTGCATGTCATGGTAATGATTGCAAGAAATTTAATTTGATCTCGATTCATGTTCAGCCCCTTACAATTTTTCACCGACTATTTCACTAAAAGGCTCTTTCCGGTCATCTCTGCTGGCTGTTTCATTCCCATTAATTCAATCAATGTCGGAGCAATATCTGCAAGGCATCCGCCTTCTCTTAATTTATATGCAGGATCTGCATTTACAAGAATAAATGGAACCGGATTTGTTGTATGAGCAGTGAATGGTTCGCCTGACTCATAGTCGATCAACTGTTCTGCATTTCCATGGTCTGCACAGATAAACATCTGTCCATCTACCTTCTTAATTGCTTCAACTGTTTTTCCTACACACTCATCAACCGCCTCAATAGCCTTGATTGCAGCTCCTTCTACGCCAGTATGTCCGACCATATCCGGGTTTGCAAAGTTGATGATAATCACATCATATTTATCAGATTCAATTGCTTCAACTAATTTGTCACATACTTCATAAGCACTCATTTCCGGTTTCAGATCATAAGTTGCCACCTTCGGAGATTTCACAAGGATTCTATCCTCGCCCTCATTCGGCTCCTCAACTCCACCGTTAAAGAAGAATGTCACATGTGCATATTTCTCTGTCTCGGCGATACGTGCCTGTTTAAGTCCATTCTTTGCAAGGAATTCACCAAATGTATTAGTAATCTTTTCTTTTACAAATGCCACAAGTTTATTTTCAATTGTCACATCGTACTCTGTAAAGCATACGAATGTTGTCTTAATTCTCTCGCCTCTGTCAAAGCCTTCAAATTTATCATCGCAAAATGTTCTTGTAATTTCTCTCGCACGGTCTGGACGGAAGTTAAAGAAGATGATGGAATCATTCTCTTTGACTGTTGCAAGCGCAGCTCCATCTTTTTCAACAACTGTTGGCAGAACAAACTCATCTGTTGTATCTTTATCATAAGATGCCTGGATTCCGGCTGGTCCGCTTGCTGCCTTTTCGCCTTCTCCGTATGCAATTGCACGGTATGCCTTTTCTACACGATCCCAGCGATTATCACGATCCATCGCATAATACCGTCCCATAACAGACGCTACTTCACCAACACCTATTTCTTTCATCTTAGCTTCTAACTGCTCTACATACTCTTTTCCTGAAGCCGGTGGTGTATCACGACCGTCAAGGAAGCAGTGTACGTATACTTTCTCAAGTCCCTGTCTCTTAGCCAGTTCCAGAAGGCCGAAAATATGTCCGATGTGGCTGTGAACACCACCGTCAGATACCAGCCCCATCAGGTGCAGTGCAGAATCATTCTTCTTGGCATTCTCACATGCAGCCAGAAGTGCTTTATTCTCGAAGAATACACCATCTTCAATTGCCTTTGTGATCTTTGTCAGTTCCTGATAAATGATACGTCCGGCACCCATATTCATATGGCCAACTTCTGAGTTACCCATCTGTCCGTCCGGAAGTCCTACTGCAAGTCCGCTGGCATTTCCTTTTACACATGGATATTCTGACATCAGTTTATCCATAACAGGTGTTTTTGCCATAGCAATTGCATTACCTTCTGTCTTTTCATTCAGTCCATAACCGTCTAAGATCATAAGTACTGTTGGTTTCTTACTCATTTTTAATATCACCTTTCGTCTTAAATATCACTTTTACAGCATAAAACCGCAGGAAGCAGTCAAACGAAAGCCTCCTGCGGCTGATTTTCTAAATCTTATTTGTAGTTTACGATCTTTCCGAAATCAGCTTTCAGAGATGCTCCACCTACAAGTCCGCCGTCGATATCAGCCTGAGCGAATAACTCTGCTGCATTTCCAGCGTTTACAGATCCGCCGTACTGGATACGGATAGCTTCTGCTGTAGCTTCATCATATACTTCAGCGATGCATGCACGAATACCAGCGCAAACTTCTTCAGCCTGCTCTGTAGTAGCTGTCTTACCTGTTCCGATAGCCCAGATTGGCTCGTAAGCGATCACTGCTGTCTTAGCCTGATCAGCTGTTACATTCTGGAATCCAACTTTAACCTGCTGACGGATGAAGTCCATTGTTACACACTTTTCTCCCTGCTCCAGAGACGCTCCACAGCCCCAGATTGGTGTAATTCCATGCTCCAAAGCTTTCAGCATTTTCTTATTTCCTGTCTCGTTTGTCTCGGCAAAGTATTCTCTTCTTTCAGAGTGTCCAAGAACAACGTATTTTACTCCTGCATCTGTAAGCATAGCCGGAGAGATTTCACCTGTATATGCTCCGCTTTCTTCAAAATACATATTCTCAGCACCAACCTGGATATTGGTTCCCTTTACAGCCTCTGCTACAGGGATAATGTCGATTGCAGGTACGCAGAATACTACATCTACATCTTCATTAGCTACTAATGGTTTTAATTCTTCAACTAAAGCTACTGCTTCACTTGGAGTTTTGTTCATTTTCCAGTTTCCGGCTACGATTTTCTTTCTTGCCATCTTTCCAAATCTCCTTATTCTATTTATCGTTAGCTGCTGCTACACCCGGGAGTTCTTTTCCTTCAAGGAATTCAAGAGAAGCTCCACCACCTGTTGAAATGTGTGTCATCTTATCTCCATATCCCAGCTGGTTAACTGCTGCTGCAGAATCTCCTCCGCCGATGATTGTCACAGCGTCTGTGTCTGCAAGTGCTTTTGCAACCGTTTCTGTTCCTTTTGCAAATTTAGGCATCTCGAAGCATCCCATTGGTCCGTTCCATACAACTGTCTTAGCATCTTTTACTGCATCGCTGAAGATCTTAGCTGTCTCTGGTCCGATGTCGAGTCCTTCCCATCCTTCCGGGATCTCTCCAGCTTTTACTACCTGAGTATTTGCATCATTAGAGAAATCATCTCCGACAACGTTATCTACAGGAAGAAGAAGTTTTACACCTTTGGCTTTTGCTTTTTCGATCATGTCAAGTGCATACTGGCAGTAATCTTCTTCCAGAAGGGATTTTCCGACTGTTCCGCCCTGTGCTTTTGCGAATGTATATGCCATTCCTCCACCGATGATCAGAGTATCTACTTTGTCAAGAAGGTTCTCAATTACAGAAATCTTGCTTGAAACTTTTGCTCCGCCAAGGATTGCTACGAATGGTCTTTCCGGATTGTTGACTGCATTTCCAAGGAAATCAATTTCTTTCTGCATAAGGTATCCAACAACTGCTGTATCTACGTATTTTGTA
>ENA-UPTB01002279-UPTB01002279.1-human-gut-metagenome-genome-assembly--contig:-NODE-2279-length-13848-cov-7.497640_pt1 | contig 13848 bp, 12 predicted proteins | sample MGYA00250046_ERZ773369 | MGnify/ENA primary metagenome ERZ773369 (study PRJEB29103, sample SAMN06111938) | human gut metagenome | biome: human gut; feature: ankylosing spondylitis patient; material...
ATGGCTTCCAGATGGAACATATCGGAGATGGTGCAGTGGCCCTTGGTGATGTAGCCCTCAATGGCGTGGGTCAGAGCATCCATACCGGTGGCAGCGGTCAGGCCCTTGGGCATGGAAGCCATCATATCGGGATCGACGACCGCGATCTCCGGGATATCGTTGGTATCCACGCAGACGAACTTGCGCTTCTTCTCCACGTCGGTAATAACATAGTTGATGGTGACCTCGGCAGCGGTACCGGCAGTGGTGGGCACTGCAATGGTGAACACCGCGTGCTTCTTGGTGGGAGCCACGCCCTCCAGAGAGCGGACATCCGCAAACTCGGGGTTGTTGATGATGACGCCAATGGCCTTAGCGGTATCCATGGAGGAGCCGCCGCCGATGGCCACGATGCAGTCTGCCTCCGCGGCCTTAAAAGCAGCCACGCCGTCCTGCACGTTGGCAATGGTGGGGTTGGGCTTGATCTCACTGTACACGCTGTAAGCAAAGTTTGCAGCATCCAGCAGGTCGGTCACTTTCTTGGTGACGCCGAACTTGATCAGATCCGGGTCAGAGCAGACGAACGCTTTCTTGTAGCCACGGGCAGTCAGCTCGGGCACAATGTTCTCGATGGCACCGTGGCCATGGTAAGAAATCGTATTCAGGACAATGCGATCAGCCATAATAGTAAGCCTCCAAACATTCTCTTCCCCGCCCTGCGCGGGGTTTTCTTTACCATTACTTTACCACATTGTTAAAAATAATGCAATTGGATTTTCTTGTGATTTTCATGAAATTTTTATACAGATGATTTTTGTTTTAGAAACTTTATCCAATTTACAATTATAAAAAAGAACCATGCAAGCTTTTCAGCCTACATGGTTCTTTTTCTTTTATTGTAATTTCAAGCGACAGGCCTTAATTACTTAACTTCATAAACCAGAACGATGAAGTTACCAGTCTCAAACTTGCCAGTCTGATCATTGAACTTCATGTTCTTGCCACAGGTGCTATAGGAGTAAGAATAGTTAACGGCATCCTTACCGGCCAGAGCCTCAACAAAAGCCTTGACCATGGTTGCATCGTCCTTAGAAGCAGGAATGAACTCGACGCAATCCATATCCTGAGCACCAGACTTCGTCAGGAAGTTGTCAACGACAGCACCCAGATCAGCGTTCAGCTTCTTCTGATTCAGCTTGCCATCAACAACGTAAGAGCCCTTCTCACCCTTAGCAACGTCTTCGTAAATGCTCTCAATCTTGTTTGCAAACTCAGATTCATAGTTAACAGCAATCCACTGAGCCTTGTTGCCCTGTGCACCGTTCATGGTGGCGGTGATGCCAGCCTTGTTCAGAGCCTCGTCCAGCTTCTTCTGGAAAGTGTCCTTGTCATCGCTGCTGCAGCCAGTCAGGACTGCCAGAGCCATGACGCCTGCCAGAACGATAGCAGCCAGTTTTTTGAATGCCTCCATAAGTAAGGTCCTCCTCAAAAAATAAAATTTCGTTCAGGATATTTTCCTGTTTCCTGCATTGTACCCCCCCCCCCGGGTGCCTTGTCAAGTGTTTTGAAAATTTCACAAATTATTTGTGCATCCCGACAAAAAATGGCCGATATTTTTTGGATATCTTTTCAAATTTTTATCACAAATCAAAGAGTTCCTTCTATCCTTTCGCATTCCCGGAATGAGTTTCTTTTTCCCAAACAAACCTAGAAACATCCTCTCTGTTCCTCTTGCGGAATTTCTAGCATCCAGAATCAAACGCCTGTCTTTTTTTGTCCATCTATGTGATACTAAAGTCGCTGCCCTTTCCACTCAATTTTCATTGAGATGGGAGGTGATACTTATGGATCTGGTTTTATCGTTCATCTTATCCGTCGCAGCGGGTGTAGTTTCCAACTACATCAGCAAGTGGCTTGACGGTAAGCACAAGGACAGCAAGCACTAACAAATGGAAGAACCCCCTTGGAGCTGCAACTCCGAGGGGGTTCTTTCCTTTTGGTGATACTCATTGGATATGGTATCTTATCGTTCACACTTTTATTATATGCGATTTTGCAAAAAAGTCAAGCTATGGCAGTATTTTTCCATCAGCAGCTTGCGGACCCCTCCTGCGGGGCGATCATCAGGCGGATGATCTCGCGGTCGGTCTCGGCCATGCCGTCGTGGGCCATCTTGCTCACGTTGCGGATGGTGTTCTCCACGCCCTTGAGCACGATGCCGTCGCCGCCCACAAACTCGCTGTCGTGCATCTGCATCTGCATTCCCAGCAGGCCTGCTTCCACGGCAGAAGCGATCTTTGCGGCGCAGCTGGCCTTGGCACCATCGCAGACCATACCGGAGTTGATGGCCAGCGCGTTGACCACCGTGTGAGCGATCTCGTTATAGCGGCCGCCATGGAGGTATGTAATGCCCGCGCCTGCACCGCAGCCGGCACTGGTGGCGCCACAGTAAGCCGAGAGGGGCCCGATGCCCGTTTTGAGGTGGATGGTAACGAGGTTGGACACCAGCAGGGCACGGTAGAGCAGCTCCCGCGAGGCTCCCATATCCCGGGCGTAGATGATGACCGGCAGAGAAGCCGTCAGGCCCTGATTGCCGCTGCCGGAGTTGATGACCACCGGCAGCTCGCAGCCGTTCATCCGGGCATCGGAACCGGCGGCGGCCCAGGCCTTGGCCCGGTTGTGGACGCTGTCGCCATAGGAGCGGAGCAGGATGCGGCCGATCTCAGCACCCCAGTGGCCCTCCAGGCCCTGCTTGGCAATGGCCGTGTTGCAGTCGATCTGGCGCTGCAGGGTCTCTTTCACGTCGTTCAGGTCGGCTTCATCGGCAAATTGAACGATCTGCTCCACGTTGAGCAGGGTGTGGTCGGTGGCCTGGGTGCTGGTCTGCTCCACGTATTCTTTCTGGAGCAGGACCTCGCCGTCCCGCTGCAGGGCGATGACATTGGTGTGGTGGCCTGCGATCTCCGCAAAAGCGGTATGCCCGCCGCCGAACAGCCGCACCTGGATGTCAAACAGGTAGGGCTTGCCCGAGCGCTCCACATGGATGGGCGTCTTTTCCAGGAAATCCGCCATCTTCTTCAGGTCATCCTCCGTCACGGCGCAGAGCACTTCCAGCTCCTTGTCCGCATCGCCTGCCACGATGCCTGCGGCAGCGGCGGCAGCAATGCCCCGGCGGCCGCCCGTGTGGGGCACCACCACGCTTTTGACGTTCTTGATGATGTTGGCACTGGCGGCTACCTCAGCCTGCTCTGCCGGGTAGCCCAGTGCCCGGGCAGCCAGGGCAGCAGCATAGGCCACCGCGATGGGCTCGGTGCAGCCCATCGCGGGCACCAGCTCTTCTTTCAGAATTGCAAGATAAGTATTGTAAAGCGCCTTTTCCATTTTCCTGTCCTCCGTTTTATTTTATCGGGCACCCTCGCCCGCAAAAAACTCTTTGACCAGCTTTGCCACCGTGCCGGAGAGCAGCAGCAGGGCGATCAGGTTGGGAATGCTCATCAGGCCATTGAATGTATCGGCAATGTTCCACAAAAGGCCCAGATCCATCGTCGCGCCCACAATGGACACAAAGGAATAGAGCACGAGGAACGGCCCCACCACCTTATCGGTGCGGAACAGGAATTCCGCACAGCGAGAGCCGTACAGACCCCAGCCGATGATGGTGGAGAACGCAAAGCAGCACAGCGCCATCGCCGTAAAGATGGACGACCAGCCGCCGTAAGTCGCGGTAAAACCAGCGATGGTCAGCTCGGCGCCAGCGGCAGCCCCGTAGCCCACCGGCACGCCGCTGCACAGGATGACCATGGCGGTCAGAGTGCAGATGACAATGGTATCGGCAAAGACTTCAAAGATGCCGAACATCCCCTGCTTGACGGGCTTCCGGGTATCGGCGCAGGCATGGGCGATGGAGCCCGTACCAAGGCCGGCCTCGTTGGAGAAGATGCCGCGGGAGACGCCTTTCTGCACGCTGAGGAACACACTGCCGATGGCACCGCCCGTGAACGCTCTGGGGTTGAACGCGCCCGCGATGATGGACTCCAGCACATAGGGCAGACGCTGCACATTGAGCACCACGACGCCTACCGCCAGCACCACATAGAACAGTGCCATGAACGGCACCAGCTTCTCCGTGACGCTGCCAATGCGTTTGATGCCGCCCAGCAGCACCATGGCCACCAGCATGGCCACCACCACGCCCACAATGAGGTTGAGGGTGGGCAGAAAACTTTTTACCGAGGTGTTGTACGCCAGCACGGCGGAATCAATGGCCGTGACGATAGTGTTGACCTGAGTGGCGTTGCCGGTGCCAAAGACCGTCAGCACGCCAAACAGGGAGTACAGCACCGCCAGGAACTGCCAGCGCTGCCCCAGGCCGTTTTTAATATAGTACATGGGGCCGCCCACCAGCTCCCCGTTTTTGTTCCGCTCCCGGAAATGGACGGCCAGCGTCACCTCCGAAAACTTGGTGCACATGCCCAGCAGCGCCGAGCACCACATCCAGAACACGGCACCCGGCCCGCCGATGGCGATGGCACCCGCCACGCCCGCGATGTTGCCGGTGCCCACCGTCGCCGCCAGTGCGGTACAGACGGCCTGGAACGGGGTCATGGTGCCGTCCGAGGCATCCTTTTTGCGGAACATCCGGCCAATGGTGGTGCGGATGGCGTAGGGGAATTTGCGGATCTGCAAAAAGCCGGTCCGCACACTGAGCAGCAAACCCACGCCGATGATGCACACCATGGCCGGGATTCCCCAGATAAAGCTGTTGACCGCCTGATTGACGGCCGCAATGGTTTCGATCATATGTTTGTTTCACCTGTTACTTGGATTTTTAACACAACAGAAGACATTTTATCCTATTTTAGGGGTGGTGTCAATTTGTTTGGGTGGTGAAATCTAAGCGTCTTGGCTGAAAGTTTCTTAAAGGAGTTTCACGTCGGCGTCCGCACAGGGCTTGCGGCAGAACGACGCCTGCCATGTGATGGTTTCCAGCTGGACCGGTTCGAAATAACAGGCGGAACATGCCGCAGCCGCACCATTTGTCTCTTCTGTTTCCCCGCGCACTGTGCAGAAAACGGCGGTCGGGCCGTCGGCACCCCCGATCACCGCAATGGCCGCGTCTCCTTCCATCTGCGGTTCCAGCCCATACTTCTTTTCCAGTGCCGTCCGTTCCGGGTCAATGGGCGGACGCGCTCTGCGGCGCGGGTGGTCTCCCTCCGCGCAGTCGTCGAGAAAGAAGTTTTCCGCTTTTGGGGTCAGGCGGTAGGTCATCAGGCAAAAGCAATTGGGCCGCTCCCATCCATCATCATCCGGGAGCTCCAGCGTTTCCGACCTGGCCCCCAGCACCGTCAACCGATAGGCTGTTCCATCTGCCGCATCGTGGACCATCACCGATTCCCCCACCACAGGGGTCCGGAAACACTCGCTCCGATACTGTTCCAACTCTGCTTCCATTTGTACTTCCAGCGTGCGGAACCGTTTTGGGCAGCTTCTCCGGCTTTTCGTTGCCCACGGATAGCTGTTCCGCCAGAACCGCCAGATTTTCGTTTTCTCCAGTCCATAGTGGAATAGAAGTTCTGCCGCCTCATCGTTCCCGGCAGCATCCCCCGGAAGATACCCTACCCCACAGCCGTCGCTTGGGCGCAGGCGCATCCCGTTCAGCACCAGCTCTGCACAAAATCCCCCATCCAGCGGATTTTCCTGCTCCATCTGGCGTTCCTCGGCTCTGGTCAGGGTGCGGGTGCATTCGCCGTCTTCCGCAATGCCCCATTTTTTCATGAAGGCCCGAAGCTCTTCCTGCGGCACCTCCATGGCAAAGTCCACGACCAATCCCTGTCTGCACCGGTAAAGGGCCGGGATCTGCCACCGATGGCCGTTCCATTCAAATTCCCGGTCAAGGCACAGTTCCTCGCCGGGGTCGGTTCCCTTTTGGGTTCCCCAATAGTTCGTTTCAAAGCAGACCTTCCAGCGGCGGCGGTCTTGTTTCATGGCAGTGCGCCCCTTTCGTTTTTTCTTATTGTAGCAAGGCGGCTCTGCAAATGCAAATCAGTTTCTTTTTTCTTGCCGCATCTTGTCCGTTCTCCCCTACCAAACCATCCGCATTTGTGCTATGATAGGGCTGAAAAATTGGTTTGGCAATGCCAACCGCAAGGAGATGTTTCCAAAATGGTCACAACTTCCACTCTGATGGAAAATTTACGGCAGGAGGGCGTCAGCCCGGATCTGCTGCTGGCCGTCAATGAATATCGTACCACCCACCCGCTGACCGAGGCTTTGGCTCCCCGTGTGCCGCAGTCGGCCTTTACTTACTATGGAAAAGACGTCTGGGAGCAGGCACTGGCCGCCCTGCTCTGCGGCGAGAACCTGCTGCTGGCCGGCGGCAAGGCCACCGGCAAAAATGTGCTGGCGGAGAATCTGGCCACCGCCTTTGGCCGCCCGGCATGGGATATCTCGTTCCATGTGAATATGGACGCGGCCTCCCTCATCGGCATGGACACCTTTGAGGGCGGTGCCGTCAAATTCCGGCCCGGCCCGGTCTACCGCTGTGCTCAGTGCGGCGGCTTTGGTGTGCTGGATGAGATCAACATGGCAAAGAACGAGGCGCTGGCTGTCCTCCACGCGGTGCTGGATTTCCGCCGCGCCATCGATGTGCCCGGCTACGAGCGCATCCCGCTGGCCGAGGAGACCCGTTTCATTGCCACCATGAACTACGGCTACGCGGGCACCCGGGAACTGAACGAAGCCCTCACCTCCCGCTTTGTGGTCATCCAGATGCCCACCATCACCGAGGAAAACCTCGAAAAGCTGCTCCGGGCCCAGTTCCCGGATCTGACGGGCAAGTACGTCCATCAGTTTGCCCAGCTTTTCCTCGATTTACAGAAAAAGTGCGACAGCGCGGAAATCTCCACCAAAGCGCTGGACCTGCGCGGGATGCTGGACGCCCTGCGGCTCATCCGCCGGGGCGTGCCTGCCGGGGCCGCGCTGGACATGGGCATCACCAACAAAGCCTTTGATTCCTACGAGCAGGGGCTCATCCGGGACGTCATTGCCGCCCGCATCCCGGCCCAGCTCACCGCCGCCAAGCTCTTCAGCTGAGGGGCCGCCCTATGGAAGCGCAGAGCTACACCGCGCAGGAGCGGCGGGCCGCCAATCAGGTGTGGGCCGCGGCAGGCGAATACGGCTTTGAGCCGCTGTTTCTGGCCCGCAACACCGATGGCACCGTGGATTTTTACATGAACTGCATCGTGGGGCTGGTGCACAAATATTACGGCGACGACCTTGTGCGGGGGTTGTTCCATACCTGGGACGGCGACGTGAAGCAGTCCCTGCTGGACGACCTGACCTGGCTGTACCTCGAAAGCGCCGCCTACGCGCTGGAGCTGCCCCGCCGCCCGGTGCTGGCCGAGCTGCGGCGGGCCCACGCGGATTATTTCTTCGGCATCCAGTACAAACTCTCGCGGCAGGAGTGGATGGCGAAAAACCAGCTGGTCTACTCCATGCAGGCCACCCGCTGGCGGCGGGTACAGGGCCGGGCCGACCCGGTGCTGACCCCTTATGAAAGCCAGCTGGCGGCGGCCCTGGCCCCGGAAACACCGCCCAAGCCCGAGGAACTGAAAGCCAGCGTACTGGCCTTTTACGCTAAATTTGCCCTCTTTGACGGCACGGTGCACCAGAAACTGGCACTGCACCTGCACTTGGAGGGGCTTCTGGCCTCCCTTGCCACCAAGACCATGCCCACCCAGATGATCAAGACCGACCGGATGACGGTGGAGCACTCGGGCAGTGTGGACGCGGGCGGCGGCGGGCCGACTGCCGACAAGCGGCTGGCCCATATTACACTGAAACAGAACGCCGCCGAGGACCGGGCCTACATCGAGAGCTGCTTTGGCCGCTCTCTCTACCCGCCGGAACGGCTGCGCAAGGCCGAGCAGGAGCTCTGCACCGGGGACCATCTGGGGTGCCATTTGTGGTTTGCCTCCGGCGTGCCCAGCCCGGAGCAGGCCCCCACCCCCGAAGCGAAACATCTGGCCGAGCAGGCCGAATTGCAGGCCGACCGCAACCGGGCTTACGATGCCAAAAACCGGGAGCTCCACCGCAGCGTAGTGCTCCGGCTGACCGAGCAGATCCAGAACTGCATCCTCGTCCACCAGCAGCCCAACGCCCGGATCGCCCGCAGCGGCAATCTGGACCCGGAGCGGGTCTGGCGGGCTCCCATGCTGGACGACAGCCGGGTCTTCCGCTGTGCCGAGGAGGAGAACCAGCCCTCGTTCACCGTAGACCTGCTGCTGGATGCCTCGGCCTCCCGGCTCCACTGCCAGGAAGTCATTGCGGCACAGGGTGCCATCCTGGCCGAGAGCCTTTCCCGCTGCCACATTCCGGTGCGGGTAAGCAGCTTTTGCAGCCTGCGGGGCTACACCGTGCTCCGGGTGCTCAAGCATTTCAAAGACAAACAATGGCAGGGTGTCAACCAGTATTTCGCCTCGGGCTGGAACCGGGACGGCCTGGCCCTGCGGGCGGCAGGCGACCTGCTGGATTTTGACCCCGGCCCGGCTCCCCGCCACCTGCTCATCCTGCTGACGGATGCCTCCCCTAACGACAGCCGCCGCATCCCGCCCAGCCCGGAAAACCCGCTGGGCCGGGATTACGGCGGGCCCTACGGCGTGGACGATACCGCCGCCGAGGTACGTGATCTCCGCCGCAAGGGAATCCAGGTGTCCGCCGTCTTCATGGGCGAGAACAGCTCCATCCCCGCCGCCGAGCGCGTTTACGGCAAAAACCTGGCCCGCATCCGGGGCATGGACCAGCTGGCCCGTGCCGCCGGGCAGCTCATCCAGCACGAGATCCGGGCCCTGGGGGATTGAGTTCATACAACCATATTGTTTATTCTGTTTTCCGTTTCAAAAATATTTTTGTCCAACATGCAAACTTATAGTTGTATTTTGTTGTTGTTTGTGGTATACTCCTCTCAGAAATACAACCAACATCGGTCCCGGAAGAGAGGAGAACCACCATGGATGCTGCCCGTTACTTTGAGATGATGCACCGCGCCATATCTGCCCGGAAACGTGATACCACCCTGCTACTCCGCGTGAAAGTGCAGGATCTTGGCGGGGCAGACGCTTATCTGGAGCTGCGGCAGGAGCCCGGCAGCGCCCGGGTGCGGTTGTTTTACTCCACCATGGGGCGGCGCAACCTCAACTTCCAGTTGTTCCGCAAGGGCTGGCAGCTCTGCCACAACGCTTCCGGCGAGATGACGGGCCGCTTCCCTGCCAAGGCGGAGGAACTGCTGAGCGCGGACGACTTTGCCGCCTACATCCGGGACGATGCCCTTGATGCAGGCCGGGCCGAGCGCGTCCTGCACGAACTGCGCCGCTGCTCCGGCGACCACACCGCCGCCCTGCCCCGCAACGCGCGGGAGGGGGCGCTCATCACGGTGGACAGCTTTGTAGGCCGGGGCGCGCACTGGTGCTACTGGAGCACCGATGCCGCCGCCCAGCTGCCCATGGCCGCCGTCCTCTGCTGGCTGGGCGATTTCCTGGCCGGGACGGAGCGGCGCACCCTCCAATCCTGCCCGGAGGCCGTCCAGCTGGCCGCTCAGTGGCAGGCCGACCTTGCTTCGCCCTTTGCCTGCCCGGTGGACCGGATGCCCCAGCCCATGGCCCCCGCCGCTCCGGCTGCTGCCCGCCGCGCTTCTGCACAGCCTGTGCAGAACCCCCGGTGGCAGAGCATCCTCGCCGTGCTGGCAACGGTATAAGAAATGCCCGGAGAACGCTGTGATCTGCAGTGTCTCCGGGCATTTTTTGTCTTTTGCGATTCTAAAAATCTTCAACCGTTCCAGCCCCGGGCCGTGGGGTCCAGCATCTCCGCGGCAGAATAAATGAGGGCGTTGCAGATGGCGGCGGCCACATTGCTGCCGCCCTTGCGGCCCATTGCCACAATGGCAGGCACGCCGTGGGCCTCGCAGGTGACAAACAGCCGCTCCTTGCTCTCCACCACATTCACAAACCCTACCGGGACACCGATGACCAGCGCCGGGCGCAGGCCCGCCTCAATCTGCTCCGCAATGGTGAGCAGGGCTGTGGGTGCATTGCCGACGGCCAGGATGGCCCCCGGGTGCTCGGCGGCTGCTTTGTGCATCGCCGCCACGGCCCGGGTGGTGCCCTCCGCCTTGGCCCGCGCGGCCACTTCAGGGTCCGCCATATAGCAGGCTGCCTGCCCGCCCAGCTTGGCAAGACCGGGCTTGGTAATACCCGCCAGCGCCATGTTGGTGTCGGTGACGATGAACGTCCCTTTGTGCAAGGCCTCCACGGCCTTTTGCACAGCCCCGGGCGTAAAGCGCAGGTTTTTTGCGTAGTCAAAATCCGCCGTGGTGTGGATGACCCGCCGGACAACGGCTTCCGTCTCCGGAGGCGGGGTCAGGCCCATCTCGGCCAGCTCCGCGGCAATAATTTTCAGGCTCGTCCGCTCAATGTCAGCGGGCAGATGGTGCTGCGGCGTCAATATTCTATCCCCTTTCGCGCCGGGACCCCTTTCTGGTAGGGGTGGCGGTGGCATTTCATTTCCGTCACATAGTCGGCCTCGTCCAGCATCCACTGGGGCGGCTGGTGGGCCGTCAGCACGCACTCCCGCGCGGCAGGGCGCTCCCGCACCGCCTTTTGGAGCAGTGCCTTGTCCACCATGTCCAGCTCCCAGGCCGAACCGGCCTCGTCCAGGACCAACAGATCAGCAGGCCGGTCCATGGCGTTCCGCAGGTTCCGGTTCTGTAATTCCCGGGTGGCGGCTTTTTCGGCTTCATTCATCTGGAAGACGAATTTCTGCCCCGCCTTGCCCCGGTAAATTTCGGCCCCCAGCTTTGCCAGCAGCGGGATCTCCCCGCTGTTTCCGCCTTTCAAAAACTGGACGATGACCACCCGTTTGCCGCTGCCCAGTGCCCGCAGGGCCAGGCCCATGGCGGCGGTGGTCTTTCCTTTTCCGTCCCCGTAATAGAGGTGCAAAAGTCCCTGTTCCATCTCAGCGCTCCATTCCCATGGCCCGGTAAACCGCGGCCATGTCCAGCGCGCCCCGCACGCCGTCGGCCAGCAGATCAAACTGCTGCTGGCGGTACTGCTCCATGGGCACAAGGGCAGCGGCTTCCGGGGCGATGCCTTTCTGTTTGCACAAAAACACGGTCAGTTTTTCGGTCAATTCGCCGGTATCAAAGAGGCCGTGGAGGTAGGTGCCAAACACACTGCCGTTGACACAGCCCTCGGGCTGGCCGTCCGCAAGGGTATCAAAGGGCGTGCCCTCCACCACGGTCCGGCCGGTGTGGATCTCATACCCCGTCAGCTTTGCCCCGGCAAAGGGCTCTGCCGTGACCGTGGCCGTGACCTGGGTGCGGCGCTTCTGCTCCGAGAAGACCGTCCGGGTGGGCAGCAGGCCCAGCCCCCGCAGGGACTGCACCCGGCCACTCTCGCTGCCGGTGGGGTCGTCCAGCTGCTGGCCCAGCATCTGGTAGCCGCCGCAGACGCCCAAAATAGGTGTGCCTCGCTCGGCCAGCTTTAAAATGGCCGCTTCCAGCCCGGATTGACGGAGCCAGAGCAGGTCGTCCACCGTGTTCTTGGTGCCGGGCAGGATGATGCAGTCCGGCGCGCCGAGGCCGCGGGTGCTCTCCACATACCGCACGCCCAGCAGCGGGTGCTGCTCCAGCGAGATGAAATCTGTAAAGTTGGAGAGGCGGGGCAGCCGGATGATGGCCACATCCAGCGGCTTGACGACATTTTTCACGTCCAGCCGCTGGGAGAGGGAATCCTCGTCCTCAATGTCCACGTTCAGGTAGGGCACCACGCCCAGCACGGGCAGGCGCGTTTTTTCTTCCAGCATGGTCAGACCCGGGCGCAGAATTTCCACATCCCCCCGGAATTTGTTGATGATGAGTCCCTGAATGCGGGCCCGCTCCTCCGGCTCCAGCAGCTCCACAGTGCCGTAAAGCTGGGCGAACACGCCGCCCCGGTCAATATCGCCCGCCAGCAGGACGGGGGCATCCACCAGTTTGGCCAGCCCCATGTTGACGATGTCGTCCGCCTTGAGGTTGATCTCCGCCGGGCTGCCGGCGCCCTCGATGACGATGATGTCCACATCCTCCGCCAGGCTGTTGTAGGCAGCTAAAATATCGGGGATGAGCTGTTTTTTCTGGCGGAAGTAGTCCGCCGCTTTCATCTGGCCCCGCACCTCGCCGTTGACGATGACCTGGCTGCCTACATCGCTGCTGGGCTTGAGCAGAATGGGGTTCATCCGGACGTCCGGCTCGATGCCCGCCGCCTGGGCCTGCACCACCTGAGCGCGGCCCATTTCCAGCCCGTCGCGGGTGACAAAGCTGTTCAGGGCCATGTTCTGGCTCTTGAACGGGGCCACCCTGTACCCATCCTGCGCAAAAACGCGGCAGAGCGCCGCGCAGAGCAGGCTTTTGCCCGCGCCGCTCATGGTGCCCTGCACCATAATGCATTTTGCCCGGCTCATCCCAACACCTCCTGCAGTGTTTTCAGCAATCGTTCATTTTCCGGCCCCGTGCGCACGGCAGTGCGGTACCAGCTGGCGTCCAACCCCGGATAATTGGCGCAGCCGCGCAGGACAACCCCCTTTTGCCGCAGCTGCCCGCCGAGAGTCTCCGGCCCTTGCAGCAATAAATAATTGGCCCTGCCCTCGATCACCCGCAGGCCCAGCGCCCGCAGGCCTGCCGTGAGTTTCGGTTTCTGCGCTGCAATGAGGGCCCGCACCCGCGCAACGTACGCCGTTTCTTTCAGGGCCGCCACACCGGCGGCCTGAGCCAGGCTGGACACCGCCCAGGGCTGGCCCGCGTTCCGCATTTTTTCCAGCAGAGCAGCGTCCGCACTGAGGCAGTAGCCCAGCCGGACACCTGCCATGCCGTAGAGCTTGGTAAAGGCCTTGAAAATGATGAGATTCTGATCCTCGTGCAGCAGGGGTTTTGCCGTCCAGCGGTCACCATCCGGCAGGAAATCCAGAAAGCACTCGTCCACAGCCAGAACAGCCCCGCACGCCCCGCACCGCTCCGCTGCCCGGCGGACAAGGTCCGGGCTGGCCAGCTGGCCGGTGGGGTTGTTGGGCTGGCAGAGGAAGACGATCTCCACCCCCGGGACGATGGCGTCCAGAAACTCCTCTGTCACCGCGAAATCATTGGCTTCGTTCAGTGCAAAGCGCTCCACCGTGCAGCCCACGGTTTCGAGTGCCGTGGCGTACTCCGCAAAGGTGGGGGCCGTCACCAGCGCCCGGCGGGGTTTTACGGCCAGCGCCAGCCGGAAGATGAGGTCCGCCGCGCCGTTGCCGCAGAGGATCTGCTCGGCGGGCAGGCCCTCCGCCTCGCTCAGTGCCGCGCGCAGGGTGCGGCAGAGCGGGTCCGGGTAGCGGTCCGCCTGCGGCAGGGCCGCCGTGATGGCATCGGCCACCCCTTTGGGCAGGCCCAGCGGGCTGACATTGGCCGAAAAATCCAGCGCGTCGCGCCCAAATTGTTCGCGGTAGCCCATCCAGTCACCGCCGTGCACCAGTTCCATAAAAATCTCCTTTACAAAAGCACCCGGAGGCCCAGGCCGATGGCCAGCGCCAGAATGCTCTCCGCAACCATCATCCGGTTGGCCCGGAGGATGTCCTCCGGCTCGATGGGCCGCAGGGCATCCCCGATGGTCCGTTTGGGGTAATACTGCCCGAAATAATAGGCAGGCCCCGCCAGCTGGACGCCCAGGGCCCCGGCACAGGCGCTCTCGGTCTGGGCGCTGTTGGGGCTGGCGTGGCGGCGGCGGTCCCGCCGCCAGATCTTCCACGCCCCTTTTGCGTCATTGTGCGTAAAGGCCGCGGCAGCCACCCACAGCAGGGCGGCAAGGC
>ENA-UPTB01002286-UPTB01002286.1-human-gut-metagenome-genome-assembly--contig:-NODE-2286-length-13819-cov-70.954301_pt1 | contig 13819 bp, 11 predicted proteins | sample MGYA00250046_ERZ773369 | MGnify/ENA primary metagenome ERZ773369 (study PRJEB29103, sample SAMN06111938) | human gut metagenome | biome: human gut; feature: ankylosing spondylitis patient; material...
CTTCCTTTTCGAGCCTAAAATAGGCTCGAAAAGGAAGACTTAACTCTATAAACCGCTATTTTATCAGCAGCCTCGTCCCGCGTCGGAGCATTTTTCAGCAGCCTCGTCCCGCGTCGGGCATAAAGGCAAAGGCTCGCAGACGGGCGTGTAATTAGTGTTGTCTGTGAGCCTTTTTTAGTGTATGGGTCTTTGCTTTGATGCCCGACGCGGGACGCGTCGCCCCCATTAGTGCTTGCGTTTTGTAGTAGCGTTTAGTGTTTGCGTTTGGTGCTTGCGTCTTGTAGTAGCGTTTAGTGCTTTACCTGTTAACCCGTTAACTTGTCAACTTGTTTACTAATTCCGCCAACGCGTAAACCTTATGTTATTCAACCTTCTTGGCCGTTTCAATTATTGTATCCACCCCGCGCTGGTAATCCTCGTCGGTTATGTCGACCTTCATGTCGGGGTCGATACCCATTTCGGTCAGTTGCATCTGACGGTCGTACATGGGGCAGGCTGAGAAACGTATGCCCCAGCCGTTGGGCAGTTCGGCATTGAACGGCATGCCCGCACCACCGCCAGTGCGGTCGCCCACGATGGTGACGTTGGGCAGCCCTTTAAGAAACATGACAAAACTGTTGGCGGCACTGTAGGTACGGCGATTGGTGAGCACTGCCACCTTGCGCTGCCAGCGCAGCCCTTCAAATGGCTTGATGCGTATGGCCTCGGGTGTGGAGAAAGCGTTGTGGGCGGAACCCGTTTTGTGACACATATAGCCCCCAATAATATCGTCGTTGATGAAGAGTGAGGCCAGTTTTTCGGCAGAGGTGAGCATACCGCCACCATTGCTGCGCACGTCAACAATCAGCATGGTGCAGGTGCTGAGGTTGCTCATTATTTCGTGCAAGCTGCCGCTGCCAAAGGCGTAGTCGAAGGAAGTGCAGCGTATGTAGCCCACATTGTCGGGCAGAATGCGGTATTTCAGTCCGCTGGTTTGTTGGTACTCGTCACTGCGGCCAAGGTAGCGGCGCTCAAGCGAGTCGCTTTGGTTCATGGGGTAATCGTCAAACCACCGTCCATAGCGGCTCACATTGTGGGCAGCCGACAAATTGACGTGGCCGTCGCGCAATTCGCAGGTCATGTTAGAGAGCACTTCAAACAGCTGTTTGTCAGTCATCTGCTCGTTTATCATGGCAGCATAGCGGCTGTGCACATTGTCCCAGTCCAGACCATAAGCCTCCTTTTTATAGTCGAAAAAGCAGTATCGTGTGTTGAGTGTTTGCCACAGTGCCTCAAAATTGCCCCGCTTGTTGTTGTCGGGCACACTTTCGGTTACGCATGAGGTCAGCAGGCAGGTGCAAACCATCAGCGTGGCGTATGTGATGAGGCGCAGAAACTTATATACTTTTGTCATAGCCGTACCAGTTTGCGTGTGTAACCTATCATGAATGTATGGCGCCAGGCGTGCCGCTTGAGTCCGCCCAATTTGCTTTGGCGCACATCGGCCAAATAGCCCAACGTGATGCGGGCCATTTTGACGGGAAGCACCACCTCAGAGAGCAGCCTTGCCGTAGGGCAGTTGCCGGGGTGAGTAAAGTGTATGATACCCGACGAGTGGCCGAGCGAAAATATTTCGTAATACGACTGCCCATATTCGGGGGCGAATTGCACCCCCATCATTTGAGCATCAATCTGCACACGCGCCAAGGCTGGTTTTTTGAAAAGCTCAAAGTGATATTCGGCCAGTCCCGAGGCACAGAGTGCCAGGCCCAGGCGCCCTTGTGCGGGATTGTTGCCATTGCGCGTGTTGTAAGTAAAGCCGCCCGAGCCCTCGAGTAGTCCGCCGGCAGCCAAACGCCAGTGGCGGGTTGGGTGCCAGTTGTAGTGCCAGCCGCCGCTGGCGGTAAATTCGGTGTCAAGGTATTTGCCATCGTCGGTGGGCGATTGGGCATAAGCGCCATGCACGCTATATAGCCCAGCCACAGTAACATGGCCGCGCCCCCAGTGCGCCAATCGTTCGGTGCGGTTGAGCACGACGAGGTTGGTGCCGTGATAGGTGAGTGGCGACAGGTAGGTGTCGAGCAAACTGGCGCAGCCCGTTCCCCACAGCCATTGTCGTTCGGTGACGCGCGGCACGTCGGGAGTGTGCAGTGTGCTGGTAGCGCTCGTGTCGCAACGGTTGGTTGGGACATTGTGAGGGTGTGCCGGCACTGCTGCCAAAGCACGACTTTGCGCCCCGGCCATCATGGTGATGGCCAAGGCGCAAAGCCAAGTGTAAACTATGCGTGTGAGCATTGTATGGTATATGAAAGAGGGGGGTTACTTGCTCTTTTTAAGTCCCTTGTAGGCGAGGAATGCCACCACCACTACGGCACAGGCCAATATGACATAGCCAATTTCGTGACTGTAGCGTGAAGCAAGTTCGGCCACGTCCTTGGTCGTTTTAAGGTCGGTTTGAGTGTGAATGATGTAGCCCAGCGAGGCCAGTACGGAGTTCCACACGCCAGCGCCCAAAGTGGTGAAGAGCAGAAAGCGCCACACATTCATGCCAGCCAAACCGGCCGGAATGCTGATAAGCTGTCGTACGGCAGGTACCAGACGGCCAAAGAAAGTGGACGTGGCGCCATGCTCGCGGAAGAAAGCCTCGGCATGTTCAACCTTGGCACGGTCGATAAGGCACATGTGGCCCAGTCGGCTGTCGGCAAAGCGGTACACTATGGGGCGTCCTAACCACTTGGCCAAATAATAGTTGACGAGGGCACCCACATCGGCACCCAGCGTGGCTACCACTATCACCATTATGATGTTGAGGTGGCTGTCGTCCATCATGGCAAGGAATGCCGCGGGGGGCACTACCACCTCGGAGGGGAATGGTATGAACGAACTCTCGATAGCCATGAACACAAACACCCACCAGTAGTTGAGGTTGTTCAGTACAAAGTCAATAAGGAATTGCATGTGTGTCTTATATCAGTAATTAAAAGTGTGAGTAAATATAAGTGGATAGTTGCCAGGGTGAGAAGTTAACGGGTAAGTTTGCCCGATATTTTAAGTTTCTGACTATCTGACTTTAACCTGTCTCGAGTTTCGGCTTTAGGTTCGTACGGGTTGAAAGACGCTACCATCAAACGCTAGCTCTAATGGGGGCGACGCGTCCCGCGTCGGGGTAGAGATAGGAGTTAAACACGAACGCTACTACTGCTAATAATCGCTGCATGTTTTCCCGACGCGAGACGCGTCGCTCCCATTAGAGGTAGCGTTTTCAGATTGTAACCGTCTAAAATTCGAAACTTGGGTAACATAATAAGTAGCGTAAGGCATACTTACTTGTCAACCCGTCAACCCGTTAACCTGTCACCCCATAAACCGAGCATTCTGCCAGCGGGCGTGCTATGGAATGGCAGCAGTAACCTTCTGCACCCTGATGCCCACATCGGCAATGCCGGGCAGTATTTCGCGGCGCATGATGTGGCTGATGCTGATGTCGGCACTGGCGCCGGCAGCGATTTGCTGTTGTTGCCAAGGCATGTCGTATTGGTAGATGGTCACGCCGTGCCCGTTGGGGTCGCCGCGTTGGTTGGTGAGTTTGAACATCACCGTGTCACACAATTCGCGGTTGGGGTTGTGCCAATGCTGGCGCACCACCAGCCACAGCGATTGAAAGGGGTAGGGCGTTGACGACGACGTGCGCACCCCGAGGTCGATGCGGTATGTGCCGGCAGTCTTTACCGTGTCAACGTGAAATTTCAGCGTGTCGCCAGGTTCCCAGCCCTCCACCGGGGTAGGGCAGTAGTTAAATGCCAAAGGCTTGTCTTCACAACCCGTCACAATGCCGGCCAAGGCAGTCAACCCACAGAGCAACGCAGCCATGCAAAGCGGTTTGCACAGTGCGTTCGGTGCGTGTAGTATGTATTTAGCCAATGTATTCATGCCACCAATTTGTATCAACAAATTTAGAACACCTGCTTATGCCTCGGGCGTGTCAGGTTTAGTGTTGCCTTGCGGTCTGTTGTTGCGGTTGTTATCGCGTCGTTCGCGTCGGTTGTTGTCATTGCGTCGCCGGTTATTGTCGCGTCGTTCGCGTCGTGGCTGCTGTCCGCCTTCGCCTTCGTTGCCTTGTTTGTTATCGGCAGTGTTGCGCTCCTTGTTGTTGCGCTCGTTGTTGCGGCGGTCGCGTCGGTTGTTGCGGCCCTTGTTGCGTCGCGCCTTGTCAAAGCGTGTAAGGTCATCTTGTTCAGCCAGGTCGACGGGGCGTTTCGGTTCAGCAGACACCTCGTTTGTCAGCGACTCCGGTTTCTCGCCCGCAGCGTTCATAGCCAGCACCTCTTTGGCGCGCTCGGCGCTGATAGTCACCAGGTTGGCTGCCAGTCGGCGGTCGGAACTATAGGTCACCTCGCCGGCCAGAATGTCGGCTTTGAAGAAGTAGAATGTGCCGTCCAGTGTTTCGAGCGTGGCATTGCGTTCAGGCAGTTTGCGTGCCGCCTCCATGTAGGTGTCCACCTCGTAGTTGAGGCAGCATTTCAGTTTGGCACACTGCCCCGCAAGTTTCTGCGGATTGGGCGTGATGTCTTGAAAACGTGCCGCTGCCGTGCTCACCGAACTAAAATTCTTCATCCACGTAGCGCAGCACAACTCACGTCCGCACGGACCGATACCGCCAATGCGGCCGGCCTCTTGTCGTGCGCCAATCTGCTTCATTTCGATGCGTACGCGGAAAGCCTCGGCCAGTACTTTAATCAGTTTTCTGAAGTCAACGCGTGCATCGGCAATATAATAAAATATAGCCTTGTTGCCATCGCCTTGATATTCCACGTCGCCAATTTTCATTTGCAGCTCCAGGTCTTTGGCTATTTGTCGCGAGCGTATCATAGTGTCGTGCTCGCGTGCTTTGGCCTCCTCATACTTCTCCATGTCGGCAGGGCGTGCCTTGCGGTAGATGCGCTTTATTTCGAAGTTAGGCTTGAGGTTAGCCTTCTGCATTTGCAGCAACACCAGTTTGCCTGTGAGCGACACCACGCCGATGTCGTGGCCCGGTTGCGCTTCAACAGCCACAATGTCGCCCTTTTGCAGGTCGAGGTGGTTGTCGTTGCGGTAAAAGCCCTTGCGGGTGTTTTTGAACTGCACCTCAACAAAGTCCGTTGTCTCAACATTACCCGGCACATCAGCCAGATAGTCGTACGAGTTGAGTTGGTGGTCGCTGCGTCCGCAGCCATTGGCCGGCAGTCCGCGCAGGTTGCTATCGCCCCATTTGCAAAAGTCGCGTCCTTTGCAGTGGCAGTTGTCCTCGCAGCCAGCCGTGCAGCCGTCGCCCGAACAGTGCAGGCAAGTGTCCGCCTGGTTCAGTGCGTCGTCTGTGGTGTTTGCGGGTATGTTGTTCTCTTGAGTCATTTTATGATAGAAGGGTTTGGGCAAACAACTCTGTTTGCCTTTATTGAATCAGCAGCATAATCATTTTCAGCGAAAAGTCGAAGAACACCATGTTGGCGTTCACATTCTGCTCAATGTCGCGTTGTGCTGCCGCTATTTCGTCACTGATGCCAATCACGTTGCGTTCGTTGATAAAACGTGCAAAGTTAACGGCAAAGTCGGCCTCTTGTTTGTTCATGTAGTTGAGGTCGGCATTATGAAAGTTATATATAAAGTTTTCGCGCACCAAGCGTTGTACATAGTCAAGGAAAGCCTTTTGCTTTTCGCGTCCCCAGCCGGCCAGTTGTTGTGACCACTCATACAAGTCCTTAATTTTGCGCATATAGCAAAGGCGCATGAACAGCACAAACAGGTCGAAGAATTGCGCTTTGTCGGCATTCATCGTCACCTGGTCGAGTGCGTTAACAAAACTGCCGTTGGCAGCGCGTGCCACCATGCGTGCGTCGTCGGGTTGCAAACCATTATGCTGTTGCAGCGCATTGGCTATGTCGTCGGCCGAAAGCGGTACAAAATCAATGCGTTGTGTGCGGCTCAGTATGGTAGTGAGCAGCAGTTCGGGGTGATCGGCCGTTAGAATGAACACCGTTTGCGAGGGAGGCTCTTCAAGCACCTTGAGCAATTTGTTGGCACATTCGGCATTCATCTGTTCAGCCAGCCACATCACTACTACGCGATAGCCCCCTTGGCTGCTCACGTTGGCCAGCTTGCCAATGATGTTGTCGGCCTCGGCCACATTGATGAGCGACTGCTGTTTTTCCACCCCCATGCGTTTGAGCCACGTTTGCCGGCTGAAGTAAGGCGTTTCAGCTATTTGCTTGCGCCATTCGGGCAGATACTGGTCGCTCACCACGATGCCAGCCTTGCCTGTGGGCTTGATGGTAGGAAATATAAAGTGCAAGTCGGGGTGAGCCAGTTTGGCTGCCATATGACAGGCTTGGCATTGGCCGCAGGGTTCGCCTTCCGCCGTAGGGTGTTGGCACAACAGTCGCTGTGCCATAGCCAGTGCCATGGGCAGTTTGCCGCACCCCTCGTTGCCGGCAAAAAGCATGGCATGAGGCACGCGGTTCTCGTCAAGCATCTGTTTGAGTTGACGCTTGACGTTGGCTTGTCCTATTACATCACTGAATAGCATGGGCTGTGTTATATTGCTTTTAATTGGTGCAGTTTAATGCAATGTGCACAAAGTTACCACTTGCCGCCGAATGTGCAAAGCGTTTGCAGGCTAATTTGCTCGCAATGCTTGTTAATGTGCTAATGTGGTGTGTAGTAAAAAGCAAATAGAGGGTGTGTCAAAACTCAATTTGTGCGGGCTGAATCATCGGCTGCGGCTCAGCAAAATTCAAGCAAGCTTGATTGCATTCGCCTTGCACGATGATTCAGCCCGCACAAATCGACTTTTGACACACCCTCCATTAACACATTTGCGAGCAAAGCGAGCGTCACATTGTCACATTAGCACATTGCCACATTAGCACATTGCCTTGCGTAGCGAGCATCAGTATTTCATATAATCAGGCAACGGCTCCTTGAGTGCTTCGTCATATTTAGCACCGAGCAGTTGCTTCATAAGTGGCAGCACATACTTGTGCACAACTTTCTCGTTAAGCTGGTGTTCGGCTTCAATGCGCTCCGCATGGTCGTAATACTTGGTAAATGTAGCGTATGTATTGGCCGAGTTTACCGTTTTGTCGTTGATGCCGAAAAGGCCGTAACACAGTTTGCGGTCGTCGGGCGTAATGCCTTCAAACTGTTTGCGCTCCATTTGGTTAAAGTGCTTGATGATGTCAGCCGTCACCTTGAAAGTCTTGGCACTGTCCTTGCGTCCGTTCAGCCAGTTGTGCTCACCAGTGTGCAGCACTTTGCTCATGGTCGACATGCGGAAGGCCGGGTTGACACAAATGCGCAAGTGTCCGTGCATTTGTTGGGCGTACATGCCGCCCATGCTCGTGCCCATAACAAGGTCGGGCTGTTCGGTCTCCACCAAGTTGTGCAAAAAGGGGAGAGCCTCTTCGGGGTCGACGGGAATGTCGGGCGCTATGATTTCAGCCGATGGAAAAATCTTGCGCAATAATTGTACGGTGCCCGAGGCACCTGACGATGCAAAGCCGTGAAAGTAAATCAGTTTCATTGTGTAGTGAATTTAGTTGTAAAGCAAATATGGCTGTCCGGTAAGACTCCGGAACGCAGATCTTTCCGTCTTACCCCCTATAAATAGTACTTCACGCTTTTTATTTCAAAAAATAAGCCCAGTTTTTTTACTATGTATGGTTGCAGAAGCTATTATTGGCATAAAAGCAGGCATGAAATACGGTGACGGTCACGTCGTTTATGACAGGTTTTAATGCTTTTGCCCTTACAGGGCGCGACTGCACTAACACGGGGGACCCAAGCATCAAACGCAACCTCTAATGGGGGCGACGCGTCTCGCGTCGGGAAAATATGCAGCTATATTAAGTAGAGTTCGTATTTCCCTCCTTTCTCAATCCCGACGCGGGACGCGTCGCCCCCATTAGTGCTTGCGTTTTTTAAGCAGTCAATCTGCCCCCACAAATAAGACGGAGCTACAGCACCATGCCGTAGCTCCGTCAAAATTACTAATTATTATTCTAATAAGTAGGATTTCACTCCTTCTTAGTGCTCATATTCGTGCGATCAAGGTACCAACACCTTGCTGCCGTTCACAAGGTAGATGCCCTTGTTCACATGCAAATCCTTGTTGCCCTGTACCATATCGGCAAATACCACTCGGCCTTGGAGGTCGAAGATTTGCACCTTAGTAGCCTGGGCAGCAACCAAACGAATGTTGCCCGGAGTTACATAGTAGTCGAGGGCAGAGGCCTTTGTGGCAGAGTTGGCGCCAGTAGCATGCTTGTCAGTTTGGTAAACGCGCACCCAGTCAAACTTGGTTTCGTAGGTGAAGTTCAAATCAGGAGCTGCAGCCCAACCACCATTACCTACGCTCTGGTTGAGAATGAGGTAGAAGGGTTGGTCAAACGGCCATTGAGCTTTAATCTTGTTCTCGTCGGTAAGGTCAGTCTTACGGGCGTATGAGAACACCTGCTTGCCATCGAGATACCAAGTGAGCAAGTCCTCAGTCCATTCCAGGCCAAATACGTGGTATTCGCCCAGTGTGGCGGTTGAGTTGCCGGTCTTTGCAGGGTTGTTGCCCTGTTCCATACATTCTTCGCCATCTTTTTTGCTGTTAGCCCACTTAGTGTGGATAGTGTGGTGAGTTTGAGTTTGGGCGTCGATCTGTTCCCAGATGTCAATCTCGCCGCTGTAAGGCCAGCCACCGTAAACAGAGTTGTTAGGCATCATCCAGAAAGCGGGGAAGTTACCAGCGTGACCAATGGTCATAAGGCGGCCTTCAACCTTGCCGTAAGTGAACTTAACCTTGTTAGACGATTCAATGGAGCCGCTAATCATTTGCTGTTTGTTGCCATCGCCGTCCTTTTCGCCGTCGTGCGTATTCTTCAAGCAGCGCAATACAAGTTTGCCGTCTTCAATCCAACCAGTCTCTTTCTGGCCGGCTTCGGTCTGTGCGCAGAAGCGCTTCCATGTGGGGTTTTCGCGGCTTGAACGGCTCCAATACTTAGAATTGGGCTGGCTGCCGTTTTCACCGTCAAATTCCTCGCCGAACACGAGCTTGTACTCAGAACCATTGTCCTCGAAGTTGGCTGTGATGCGCACATCGCCATCAACGTTTTCGGCGGGTATGGTATATTTGCCGTCAACCAATGTAGCAGTGTATTCGCTCCATTGCTTCTTGCCGTCAACCATCTGTTCGCCGTCAAGATTTTCACCATGACGCACCACAATGCTTGTAGCTGAGTAGTTCTCGTCAAGGCCAACAGCCTGCACAGCAATTTCCTGGCCTTTCAAGATAGATTCAGACAAACCAGTGTTGTTCGCACCAACGATAGAACCGTTAGTGGTTCTGACGTCAAGCTTCGCCATGGGGTATTCCTCAACAACTTCAAAGTTGAAGTCTACAACGTAACCACCATTCTCGTTTATCTGGTTCTTTTTGTCAGGATTGTTGTAGTGTCCTGCGGGGTCGATGTCGTCCCAGTCTATCTTTAAGCGTGCACGATATTTGCCTTTGGGCAAGCCTTGTGGTAACGAGAATTGCGGGATAGAGTTGGTTGTATCAAACAAGCCATTCTTCGTATCGTTGTTCGCGTTCTCGCCACGGCTGTTCTTGTTGTTGTAGTACAAGTACGAGAGCATTTCACCGTTCCAGGCAGGTGTTCCATCGGCATTGACTGCTGTACTGAATATGCCATTGTTGTCCAAGTCCACGTACAAGTAGACGTGCATATAGGCTTTTTTGTTAGGCGTGTAGTTGACGTTGGTAGTAATCACGTCACCATCTTTAACGTAAACAGACCTGTTGCTGAAGTCTTGGTAAACCAGCTTGTCAGTCGGTGTTAACTTTTGAGCTGTAGATTGGGTAGTGGTGTTGAATGACAGACTGTTTAATGCGCGGTCAGTACGTGTTATTTTCAAATCCTTTGGGAAATTCAGCGCATAGTCTCCCTTCGAACCAGCATCATCGGTCACATATTCAGGTGTTACCATCACATCACCGTCCACATATTCGGCCGGGATAGTGTAAAGGTTGTCCTTCACCATGTAAGCCGGTACGGTCACGTCAATGTACTGCGGTGTCTCGTTTACCAATGAGTCGCCAGTCAGATTGTAACCGTGGCGAATGGTAAAGCGGCTCAGTCTGAATCCGTCACCAGGCTTGAACTTGATAGTGTATGCCTTGCCAAAATCGATTTTTGTACCATCGAGTGTAGAGCCATCGGCTTTCAGCACCTCACCATTTGTACCAGCGGCACTTTGGCCACGTGAGATGTTCACCTTGTCGCCATGCACATTGAGACGGGTGTCAATTACTACACCGCTGTTGTGTGTAATATTATTGGCATCGGTAGTGTTACCACCAGCGTCAATTTCGTCCCAGTCTACCTTGAAGCGTAAGCGGTAGAAGCCCGGTGCGAGGTTTGAGGGCAAGGTGAAGTCGGGTAATGCGGTGGTGTTGCAATCGCCTGTGCCAGCGCCAACGCTATTCTTGTTCTTGTAGTTTGAGTAGCTCAATACATCGCTGCTGGTGGCCGGCGTGCCGTTAGCGTTGAGTTTAAATGGAAATGCTTTCATACTCTTTATGAATCGATCCAAAGAGCCAGATCCTCCCTTCCTTTTGAAGAAAGATAAATGTGCTCTTTCTTCATCTTATCTAGTGTTCTTTTCAGTTCTTCTCCCTGCTTCTGTTCTACGCAATATTGAACCTTCAAAATCCAATACGCTTCGTGTCGGTGCCATTTTTTCTCTATAATTTGTAAAATCTCATGTGCTTTTTCAAAATCTCCAAGCTTCATCAAATTCTTGACCATGCATACGCAAGTGTGCAGATCTTCCTGATGTTTTAACTTCTTTTCCAGAAGCTGTTCATATCGCTGCCTCTGTACTCGTTCTATCTGTTCTTCCAGAAGTCCCTGGCTTAAATATTCCTCCATAAATTCGCAATACTGCTCCATAACTTCCGGATCTTCCGGCGAAATCTGATGAAGCCTCTCCAACTCCTGAAGCTTTGAATCATACTCTTTCGACAACTCTACCATGGCAGTGATGGCATAATGTACAACCTCCACGTCTTCGTTCATACGCGCCTGTTTCAAAAGCTCCACATACTCCTCTGGATTGTCATTTAAAACATTCATAATCAACTCTCTTCGAAGTTCCGGCTCATTTACGATCAGCGCTTCCTCCAGCGGAACAATATTTCCCTCCTGTTCCGTCCCGGACTGAAAGATATTTTTGTAAATTTCTTCATTTACCTTCATCTTCTCTACGCCTACTTCTTTTCTCTGATCTGATTGTATCCAGATTTGAAAATGCAGGATAAACACACACAAAACTCCCCACACCGGAACAAAAACGACCGGGAACATGAGATATTTCTTTACATTTATAATATGAGTACAGATTCCTACCCATACAAGAATACAGCAGATGATGTGCAAAAGAATCAGTACTATTCCAACTACAATCTGAATCATACTTCTCCTCCACCTCGTGCAATCTGGGCGATACCGGTCTCATAGGTGATGATTCCGGCTTTTTTGAGCCGCCCGCTTACAATTGGAAGTGATTCCTTGTCCGTCTGAGACAGAATCAAGTATAATTCTCCTTCTTCAGAAATCCCCCATACGTCATTCGCACGGATCAGGTTCTGCAGGATCTGATCTGCCTCCTCTTTTGACTTGCCCGGATGTTCCAGCCGCAACAGAATATAGGACGCCACCATCTCATCTTGCATCGCATGAAATGTTTCCAATCGTTCCATAAAATAGGATGTCTTCAAAATATGTGTCCCTTCCACATACTGCATATTCTTCGCAGCCTCCTGATACTCCAGTGCACGAAGCAGTGCCACTTCCACCAATCCACAGAGAATTTTGAAAAGATTCATATAATAAAGCGTCATCTGATCGCTGCGGACTTCCTTAATACAGACAATCATCACAAGTTCTTTGTTTTTCCTGATTCCTGCCATGTAAGCCGGATAATCCGGGAGAAGCTCACGATTTACCCACACATTTCCATCTTCCAGCTCCGAAATAGCTGCCTGATACTTACTGATCCGTATAGAATTCGGAAACTCACTTCTAATTTCTTTCGATGCAATCTCCAATCGTCCAAACTCACTGTTTTTTCCAAGGGAGTACACAGCAACTGCATGGTTCTCCAGCATATCCTCCATCACATGTATCGTTTCTATAAAAAGCTCCTGTGGAAGCACCGTATCAAGCTTTCTTGTAATATCAAAAATCTTTCCAAAGCTGTCCCGGCTCCCCATAATCTGCTTCTTGTACGTTCTCTTGTCATAGAGCGAATCCTGATACATATCTCGCATGAACAAAAACTTTTCCTGGATCAGTTTATTTTCATCCGTAACAAATTCTATATTTTCTTTATTTTTCATCCGTACATATCCACAGATTGCTCCTACTGCAAAATAAAAGATAAATGGGATCCAGTTGGACGGTTCATAGAACAATGTTGTCCACCCTACCCCTTCTCTTTCATAGGCTGCCAAAAGCGAAATCGTCTCAAGAGCTGCAGCCGCAATCCCGTAGTTAATTCCGTACAAGCTTCCAAAAAGCACAATAAATACAAGCCGCAGATCAATCATCTTAAACTGCGCCTGATTTCCGGCAAGATGATTCAAAAATTCAAACAGAAAAAATCCAATGACCAGTTCTACTATTTTTACTATTGGTCTGTGTTTATCAAGCCAGATTTTCCAGCGATCGATCCGCCGCTCCTTTTCTCCGATAGAGTCCAGATACTGATCATAGATGTCGGAAAAATCCTCCAGAAGTGAAATCTTTGGAAACCAGCCATACTTAAAACGTACAACTTTATCATCCGGTGGAATTTTTTCAACCGGGATAAGTCCTTTATTCTCGATCCGTACACTTGCATCTATCTCTTTTATTTTCTGTTCCAGCTCCCGAAAAGTATTTGAAAATACATTTGGTACATTCAGATAGTGATATTCCTCGTCCCAGTTATCACTCATTTTCTCCAAAAGTTCTGCCAGATCCATGGAGTTCAAAAACTGGAGTGGCTGATCAGGTGATTCCTGAATTTCCACCGGCTCCCCACTACGGATAGCTGCAAACATTTTATAAAAATAATCTTCCTTATAAACTCCGGAATACAGATACGGAATTCTTACGATTTTGACCGGAATCTGGTACATTTTCCCATACTGACAACACAGATTCTCGGCTCCACGGACAAGAAGTGTCTTTCCGGTCATAGCTGCATACCCCGCCTCCGGACCAGTTAGATAGATTACATGTATCTCTTTACTGCGTTTACAATAACTTAACACTTTTCGAAGCTTCTCTGCTTCACCTTCCATCGTTCCATGAAATGTAATATAATTAGAAAAATAAACCATAAGTTCAAAATCATAAGTGTGGAAAATGTCTTCCAGCTCTTCATCTCGCTCTGGAAATGGGCGCACGTTCAAATGCTTTTTCCGCTCTGTCTTCAACAAGGAATTCCCCATTATAAATACTTCGCTCTCGGGAAAAGCTTCCTGCACAAATTCTTTTGTTATGTATCCGGTATTCCCAACTAATAGTACTCTCATATCTTTTCTTCCTAACGTTCCCTGATATATTTTTCATTATACCACGCTATTTTTATTCTGCCACAAAAAGCATATTCTCATATACATTTCCATATATCTTTTTTATATAATCGAAACCCACAAATTTAATAAGCATGCTTATTATTGTCTTGCAAACCTTTTTCAGATGTTTTACCATAGAAAAAACAATTAAGTATTTACAAAACATTTCTCAACAACACGAAAGCATCTCAATAG
>ENA-UPTB01002289-UPTB01002289.1-human-gut-metagenome-genome-assembly--contig:-NODE-2289-length-13808-cov-9.402957_pt1 | contig 13808 bp, 15 predicted proteins | sample MGYA00250046_ERZ773369 | MGnify/ENA primary metagenome ERZ773369 (study PRJEB29103, sample SAMN06111938) | human gut metagenome | biome: human gut; feature: ankylosing spondylitis patient; material...
TGATGCCGAGAGCTGATCGGTGCCGTCAAAGATGATATTATCCAAAGGATCAATATAGCTGCGCATATACTCAGTTACACTAGTGTCTCTTAAAAAGTGTTAATCAAATTCGAGGTCAAGAGTTGGATGGCAATTTGCTATTTGGATTGGCTCTGGTTCCGGAGTCAGCAAGTCCTTGATATGCTCCTTTACAAGCAAGGAGCTGCCGATGATTCTCATGACCTCGTAGATATTTCTTTCAAGTTTCATTTTATGTTCGATTATTGCGACGACGCAGTAAGTGCATATGGCCGCATAGATTTGTATTCTGACGGATGTCTCGGAGTTCCCCCAGAATGTGGTGACCCTAAGGTGCTGTTTGATCCATTTGAAGAAAAGCTCCACCTGCCATCGGTTCTTGTAAAGGAATACAATCTGTTCGGCAGACAGGAAGAAATTATTTGTGTAAAAGACAAAACATCTCTTCAGGTCGGGGATATACGCCACAAGACGTCTTATCCGGGATGGGTAATTGGAAGCATTGCGTCTACCGGAAAACCTTACGGTATAGTCTTGAAGAATGTTTCCATTCTCGGGCATGTCCAGACCGTCCTCGACCATGAACTTCGGCTTGGCCTTCTCTCTTATGACAAAGAAGGCTCCAAGTTCCTCAATCTTATGAAGTCTCTCAAGATCCCAGTATCCTCGGTCAAATATATATCCGGCCAACGGTTCATATTCAATGACATCCATTGCATTCACATCATGAACCGAGGCATTGGTGATGTTTATCATAACCGGAATCTGTGTCACTATATCAAGCTGAGTGTGCAGCTTAATGCCGGACTTGGTGCTTCTGAACTTTGCCCAGTCATAAACACTCATGCAAAGGTCAATCGTAGAGGAATCGAACGCATAGAACTTGCCACCTATACAGAATTCCCGGTCTATACGGGCTTCCTGAGCCAGCATAATCATATGGTTGGCGAACTCTTCGAACACATGCCAGTCACGATTGGTATTGCATCTGGAGAGAATATTACGGTCAACCGTTTCTTTGCCAAAGCCGAGATGAAAGGATTTCCTGCGATGTGCGGTAGTGATATCTGTGAGTTCACGGAGACTTCGACATCCGAGCAGTTGACCGAATATAAGGACAAGCAACTGTCCCCAATAAGACAACTGCCATCCGAGGGTTCTGTCCTCAACCTTGTTTTTGGTACGATGCTCCATGATTCTTTCAAATTTGCGTTTTGGCAAAAAGTCAACAATCTGACTGAAAATGTATCGTCCTGTATTCATGAAAAATCGGGGAACCGAGTTTTGAGGCTCCGACCCCAATATAATCATTTGAAAAGTGCGACAAGATTTTCAGACCCAAAAATCGCGTAACCGGCATGAATACAGAGTTTAACAATTTCTTATTAACAGATTTTAAGAGACACTAGTGTACTGGTATCAAATCACCCCTGAAACATTGATTGAGAAAGCATCTCGATACGGAAATTTTTCCGCCCCGATGTAGAGTGTATCGAAGGCATCGGTGCCGTCGGTACGGTGCTCGAGTAGGTCTTCTTCCGACTCGGCAAGTTTCTCGCCGCCTTTGTCCTTGCGGAAACCGTTGCGACCGCGGCTCACGCCGGCTGCTTGAATGGCGAGGATTAGGTCGTCGTTATTCTGTCGGTTGAAGAATGGCATAAGGCGTTGCTTGCCGGCAAAACCTTGGTTGATGAGAAGATATTTCTCATCGTGCCTCATGGGATTGCCGAGATAGACTGCTTCGACTGTCCAGCCATGGCGTTTAAACTCGTGGACCACAACCCAACGGAAGTCCTGTTCGTTAACGGCATAGTTTGAGCCGAGAGCGGTAGCATCGTAGTAATAGACCACTGTCTTATTACGATGCGAAGCGTAGTAAGTGCAGAAGTCGGCAACGACTTCGGGAATCTTACGCTCAAACTTGACGTAGAACGACTTAATGACATTGAGCCGCCGCCCATCGGGCTGTCCGGAGACAATCCAGTTGATATTTGCGTTGTAGTCCATACCAATGCAAATCGGAGCGTCCTTATTCACGTCGGAATCAGCATCACAAGTAAATGCCTCTCCACTCTCCGCACTCCACTCTCCGCTTTTGAATTTCTCGTCAAGAAATTCAAAATCACTCGCATTATACTTGTGTCCCTCTCTCATTGACGAATAAAAACCATCTTTGGCAATGCCGATGCGTTGGCAAAGGATAGAGGTTTGGAACGTCAATGGCGTTAAGTCTCGCTTCATCTGCTTTATGTAGTTTTCACCGAGCAACTGCAAGTTTTCGATGCTGCTGTACTCTTTGTAGTACACAGCGACAGACCGCATCTGATTAAGATTGCGGTCGAGCCGTCGCAGATAACCTTTAAGGTAGTCGGGAACCGGCTGCCCCTTGGACGAAAGTGAGCGAATCCGCTCCTTTGTGCGCCAAATTTCATAGACTGTTCCCTCGATAGTCGCAATAAGTTCGGGGTCCATTTTGTCACGGTAGTGCAAGAACCACGAACCTTTTTGCGTCTGCGGCATATCGCTCAAAATCATTATCGAATGATTGAACGAGTGCCGTCCGAAATGCGACTTGATGCCACCATTGGCAGGGAGCGTTTCGTCTTTGAGTTTCTGATAGTCGATGAATTTAGCCTCGTCAACGAGCAGCCACGAGAGCGTGAGCGAGTTTGAAGAACCGGGGCGGTCCTGCGAGATGATGACCGCACAAGAGCCGTTGTAGAACGATATGACGTGTTCATAATCGTTCGGCTCGATGATAGGGCGAGCAAACGACTTGGGCGGACGGCGACCGACAACGTAATGCACGCCGTGGATATAGCCCCAGCGTTTCCACGCGGCGAGCAGTCCCGGCAGCGTGTTGGTCAAACCGTGTTTGAACGTCGGCACCACGATGCCGCCTGTCGAGCCGGGCATACGTTGCATATTACGCAAAGCAAACGGAGCGGCTATGCTGTCCGTTTTGCCGGTGCGTCGTCCTGCGACAATGACGGTGGTGTTAGCACCGATAAGCTGCGTCAGCCGCTGCGGATTATTGAAGTAAATCTTCTTCGCCATCGTCATTGTCGTTTTTGGTGAGTGGAAATAGCGTGTCAAATTCGAGGTCTGCCTCCTCAAACTCCACATCTTCGATGTCGAGCGTTTCGGCACGATATTTCGCAATCATATCGGAGATTTTCTGCTGAATGTTCGGGATAGGCTTAATGCCAAGCACCGTGGGGTCATCCGTTGCCGTGAACGGCTGCACCACGATAAGCTCGTAAGGCAAAGTCTGCTCGTCCTCCAAATCAACGCGGTTGTATTTGGCATAGGACGCGGCAGCACGTTCCATCGTCTTCGTGTCGCCCTTTGCCTGAGCCTTGGCATAAGTCTTCATAATCATCTCGTTAAAACGCCAGCGGTGGAAATCGCGGCTTGCCGAAGCGAGCAGAGGCATAAGCGTTTTCACGACAGCGAGGTCGGAATAGGCGGTCACTTTGGAAACAGAGTGCCGCTGCATCACTTCCGACACAAACTCGCGGTCAGTTCCGCCGGGGTTTGAGAGAAACCAATTATACATTTCACGCACACGAACGACTTTATCCACAAGAGTTTGTGGATATTTTTGCTGCAAGTCCTCGACTTTAGTAAAAAGTTCGGTGCGGCATATTTCAAGCGTGTTGGGAGTAGGCATATAAAAAACGACTTGGTTACTGCAAAGGTAGCCAATCCGTTATATGCTGTAAAAGACGTTGGAAAATAAAAAATTAATATTAACTTTGCAAAATAACTATACGCAAAAAACTTATGACACCTTTTTTTGACCCATATATAGGTAAACTGTATGCTACAGAAGGTCTAAATGGCAAACGAATTTTAATCTTAGGCGACTCACATTACTGTGGTGATGTAAATTGTAAAGGTATATGTGGTTGCCATGGAATGAGTTCGTATGATGATATGGATGAATGTTTTGACCTCACTAAAAATGTAATAGAACATTACCGTCAGTACAGAAAAGGATTGGCGAAAGGAGATAAATGGTGTAAAACATTCCTCCGTTTTGAAAGAGCCATTTTAGCGAATACAGAAACCACAGAAGAAGATAGTGAATATCTGTTGGATAGGATCGCATTTAGCAATTTCGTTCAATCTGCTTATCATGCAGATGCGGATGGAAATTATGAATACGAAGACTATTCAAAGTCAGTACCTTATATTTGTAGCATTATAGATAAATACATGCCAGATTATATTATTGCTTGGGGCAATAACGTATGGGATTTTATGCCTGGTGATAATTGGGAAGGCATTTCTGAGAATATCGGGAAATACGATTGGAATGGCCATCGTATTTTAATGTTGAAAATTCATCATCCAAGCCGTTTTTTTAGCTACGAAAAACATATTCCTTTGATTAAAGAATTTTTGAAGATGTAACATTTATTCATCGTCCTCCATGTCGAGCAGGTTGCGGTGAGCGTTCTCGATTGCGAGAGGCGAACCCACCTGCGCCAACATCATCTCCTGGGTGTGTAGCTTCACCTTTGAAGCGGCTTTGCCACGGCGGTAAGCCTTGCTTACGTCCGTGGTGCGGTCGGCTATGTCCGAACGCAAGACATCGGCAGGAATATCGAGAATAACTGCAATGTCTGAAATTTTGAGGTAGATTGAGGCAAACTTCTCAATCTGCTTGAGTTCATTATCGGAATATTTCATAGTTTTATTGCAATTGACAAAGGTGTTCTATTCGCGGCACCAGCCATCGGCTGACAAACCGCTGAACACTTTGTCGATTACTCCGTAATTCGTTCTCTGAATAGGTCATTGAGAGGTACGGAGTGATTAGTGATTAAATCTTCGATTTGAGCATATAGTGAGGCAAAGATATTCGGGTCTGTGCTGATGAAAGCACTTTCGGCACGATTGCCTCGCGTGAGGTTCTGCGAAGTGATGACGGAGACCGTCTTGCCGGACTCCGACTTCACCAACAAAATCTTGCTGTGATTGTCTGCAAGGTAGGTGCGTTCGATAACCTGTGTGATGAACGCCCAAAGTTTGAGCGTCTTGTTCGTCGCCTTATGGTCGAGAACAAGGTTGATACGCGATACTTTCTTATCCTTGCAGATAAAGAACAGACGGCGGAGAAATTCTTCGGAAATGGAAAACGACGTTTGCCAAATTTCCGCCACGCCGACCTGCGAGAGAATCCAGTCGAGAATGTCGGCAACCTGAACAGCGTTAGAAAGATACGCCTGAAACGGAGTATCTTTCAGCGGTTTAAGAATTTCGTTTATGTCGGCGGTTCGTTTCACGATAGGTACGAGTTAAGAGTTAAGAGGAACGAGATTTCTTCTTTTGGGTGGTGCGGGCTTGGGGCTTGCTCGTACCTCGTTCCTCCTCGCTCGTACCTATTACATAATGGTCGTATTCCTCCCAATTGGCGTGCATCTTTTTGTCGAGTTCAATAAGTTCTTTGAGGAACGGATAGCGTTCCGAGTCGGGACACGGCGCAGTGTCTAACGACAAAGAACGGAGTTTGAGATGCAGTTCGCGCATACGTTGAAGAATGGAAAGATTCTCAACGTACTTTGCCTTGATTTCATCAGGCAAAGAGTCATGGTCGATACGCTTGCCGGTCTTATGCTCATCGGCATTAGCCGCAAGCGAAATGTGTTCGGCAACGATTACATCGACTTTCTGCTGCATCTCCTCGACTTGAGCGTGAGTAAGGGCTTGAACACGGAAGTTGTAATATTTTTGGATTTGATAATCCACAAACTCGTGTCGGCGGTCAAGTTGAGCAACGATGTTTCGATACATAATTTGATTGCCGCTGAGTTTCAACAGATAGAGAGCACCAACGGAGTAATCACGTTGGTTGCTCGGAGTTTCAAGCCACTGCTTTATGAGTTCAGTAAATTTGTTGTCCATTATAGTTTGTTATTAATGCCGGCGAAGAACGTGCAGTTCTTTCCGAGCGAAACGAGTAAATTCTGCATCGAAACGAGCGTTTGCCCTGTCGTAACGAAGTCGTCAAAGACAATGATGTTACGCTGCGGCGGTATGTTATTGGCGGTGAAAACCGTCCCGACGCGGTGTTTTGAGGGAGCGAAAGCACAATCCTCAAAAAACGGCAAACCGAGCATTTCGGCGATGCGCATAGCAATGAGCGTAGCGAAGTTGCGTTCCTTGTGGCGACGCTTCGGCGTAGTCACCATAGCGAAGTCATCAGGCGAGAGAAACGAGCCGAGGACTGAGCGGATAAGCGGAGTGATGTTGTCGGCGAAAAAGCCGACCATATCATCATCGCCTTTGATGTCGGTAAGAGTACGACCGTACACCGACTTTTTCCAAAGCGTGATGAAGAACACGCCTCCGCGATTGGTGATACGCATTCTGTTCGGAGCGAAATCGCAACGAGCCTCTGTAACGTCAAGTTCTTTCCACGCCTTGCGTTTCTTCTCCTCGAACAAGTCTTTTGACTTGTCGGAAACTAAAAGAGCGCCAAGTTCGGGAACATCGAGCGATGGCACTTCGATGTCGTTCAACATCTCGTCCAAGGCAATAGCCCCCGGCTTGGCGTTCTGTTCAATCATCTTATGCTTCACCTGAGCAGTCGATGTCGCCGTCCTCCGTTTCGATAGTACCCTTGTAGAAAGGAGCGGGCACCTCGTCGGTCGCTTCAACGCTGATAGTCGTTGAAGTGGTGCCGGTGGCACCTTGACCGAGGTCCTGGGCGACAGTCGATTTCGTGCTCCACTTGTCGTTGCCGAGCACACGATAGTTGCCTTTCATATCCTCGACGATAAACACGTTATCGGAGTTGTTGATGTAGGCGGCAGCGGCGGAAGCGTCAGCGCCGACGCCGGGGTGAACGGCAGTTAACTTGTTTAACTGGGTTTGGCTCGGGAGTTCACCCTGCGCCTCCGAAGTGAGCTGCGACTTGTCGGGAAGTATGTCGATATACTTCCACTTCTGGTCGGCAACGAGCGTGAACGAGCCTTCAAGAACAGCCGAAGTGACACGACCGTTAGCGTCACGCGGCAAGGTCGGGAACGCAGCTATCGCGCTCTTGGCGAGATAGTATATTCTGCGTTTCACGCCCGGCAGTTCAGGCGTACCCTGACACCATGCGAGCGATTTCTGTATTGAGATACACGAAGAAGCCATATAATCTTGATTTTATGGATTAGACAGTGAGTTCAATAGTTTTGAAGCGTCGCTTGTCGATGCATTCAAACTGAACACCGAAGAACATAGTGGCGATGTAGGTAAGAATGAATGGTTCATATTCCTTGACCATGACATTCTCAATATCGCCCATTTGGTCGAAGCCCACGAGCATATTGCTCTTGGTGGTGACGTGCATAAACTTGGAATCAGCCTTGTTGTAGAGCGGCACGAACTTCAGTTTGCCGTTCGAGCCTTCCACGGCTTGCTGACCGTACTGGGTGTTGTACTGCAAGCCGCCGTGAGTGAGTTGATAAGCCTCGTTGTACTTATCGACGAAGTCCTGCGAGCAGTAGAGGTAGAGGTCCTGAGAACGGAGGCGCGGGTCGAGCGAGAAAAGGATTTCCTTTGCAACGTCCACGGCGTTAGACGTGGTGATGGCTTCCGACAGCTTCATGTAGTTGCCGTTTTCGGCAGAGATAGCACCTGCGGTGATTTCGTTCTGCGTGATAGTGTCGAAGCCGTTGAAAAGGTCTTTGGTTGTGTCGCCGGAGGCGTTACGCACACCATTCCAGATAGCATCGTTGAGATGCTCGGAAAGACTTTTCGCAATGAGCGAGAGCACGTGCTTAGCCGTAGGCGTTGACATCTGACCGTCACCTTTCGTAGCACCTGTGCCGAGCAAAGTTGAGATAGCCGAGTTAGGCTCAAACTTAGCGACCACAGAGCCGAAATATGTCTCTATTTCGCGGAAAGAAAGGTGGAGGTCAAAATCCTTGGAGCGAGCAGGATTGTAGGGAGCGAACTGAGCGTCGCCGGTGATATTGCCGACACGCTCCTTGTAGCGGATGCCCGGGCGAGCAGTCATATACTGCAACGTGTCATTACAGCCGATAATCGGCAAGTAAAGCAGTTCCTTGCGGTATTTGATAGCCGCCTCTTGATAATCGGAGGGGGAGAAAGAAAATTTTCCAGCCATATACGTTTGGTTTAATGGTTATACTTCGTTGTAGAGTTTGTTGGCGGCATTTACAGTGTCGCAGAAAACTTCGTAGTCGCTTTTCTCAGCGGCTTGTGTTTGTTTTCCGTCATCGACAACGGCTGTCGAAGTAACAGCAGGAGCGGCCTTTAGTGCTGCAATCTGCGCTTCAAGGTCAGTAATGACCTGGAGTTTCATTTCGAGAGCCTTGTCGAGAGCTGTAAGCTGTTCATCGGTCAGCGAGGCTTTGCCGTCGGTGAGTGCGATGCTTTCAATGGAGAGCAGCGCACAGATGGATTTGTAGTTCTTGTTCATAGTGAGTTGTGGTTTGGATTTACTTTGGAAGATAGCCGCCATTTTCTCGAAGAAAGAGAGAATCGGATTCTCCTTTTCTTCGACAGGAAGATTAGGCAAGGGGATTCCGGCTGCTGCGAGTTCCGAAGCCACAGCGTCGGTGAGCACGGGTGCCGGCTCGTCGTCAAGGTCGGTGATTTCATCAACGAAGCCCCAGTCCAGGGCGTCCTTGGCAGAGAGCCAGCCGCCGACTTTCATCAAGTCGAGCAGGCATTGTGTTTTTTTCTTGCACTTCCCGGCATACATCGAGGCGATGTTCACATCGAGTTTGTCAAGGTCGGCGGCTGCCTTTTCGCAGTCGGCGATAAGGGTGCGAAATTGGTCGGCATTGAGGCTTCCCCATTCAAAGAACGCAGTCGAACACTTGTGGACGAGGTACATGGCGTTCTTGTCAATGGAGATATGAGCCGCACCGAGCGAAGCGATGGTTGCGGCGGAAGCATTCATGCCGACGAAGTGAACGCTGACCTTGCCGTGATTTTTGAAAGCAGCGGCAATGGAGAGCGCGGTGGCAAGGTTGCCGCCGAGCGAGTCAATCAGCACGTTCACATCCTTGCCGGCATTCTTGGCGAGGACGTAATCGACATAATTGCGGTCAAAGTCGGCACCGCCGACGAAGCCTTTCAGGTGAAGATTGTATTGAGTTTGCGGCATAACACATTTTGTTTTGCCACAAAATTACCTATCTTATAATAGTGATGAAAAGACACCTAAAACACTAAAAGAGCCGCCTTTCGGCGACCCTTTCGTAGTGATTGGCACTGTTTTAATAGTGGCGGAAAACGTAGCCGTTGTCGTAATAGTAGTCATACATGAACAAGTCGCGGGCGTAAGCATCGTAGTCGAAGTAGTTGGCGAGATGCCCCATCTGCCTTTCGAGGTCATAGCAGTCGTTTATGATTTCTCGTGCGACCGCGAAGTTGCTTCTACCGTATGGGAGAAAACTCTTCCTCGCTGTCGTACTCTCCGATGTAGCAGTCCTCGAAGTGTTCGAGTTCTTCACAGCCCCAGTCGATGAAATCAAGTGCAAGTTGAGCGCAATGCTGTGCTTGCACGGGCATTGCTGAGCCGCCGCCTTGATTATGCAACGCCGTCGAACATTTGTGGACGAGGTACATGGCGTTCTTGTCGAAGGAGATATGAGCCGCACCGAGCGAAGCGATGGTAGCGGCGGAAGCATTCATGCCGACGAAGTGATCGCTGACCTCGCCGTGGTTCTTGAAGGCTGCGGAGATAGACAGGCCGGTGGCGAGGGAGCCGCCGAGGCTGTCGATAAGGAAGTTGACCTGCTTGCCCTCGTTTTTGGCAAGCTCCTTGTCAACGGTAGCACGGTCGAAGTCATAGCCTCCTCCGTAGCCTTTGAGTTGAATGTTGTATGAGGTTTTCGACATGGCGTAACTGTGAATTACACCACAAAGTTACGCACGTGATTAAATGGTCGAAAAGACACGAAAAGTCAGAGAAATTTAGTAACTTTGCAACAAACAAATGATTGCTATGGCTTTTCAATCAACGTACTACATTAAAAATGGCGATTGGTCTTATGAAGAATTTAGTAGCGCCATTAAAAATATATCTTCTGCGCAAAGTGTTACAGGTATAAATTATACTGGTCTAAGCGTGGAAGATGAGAAAATTATTGGCGTTAGAGAATCAACTAACGTTCCGTTTAGTATTTCTCTAAAACGCTTATATGATGCTTACTGTGAGGTTAAAGTATTCACAACAGGCTCGTTAAAGCCCTATGTCGATAGAGTTCAATCACCATCTTTGGCAATATTGATTGCTTGTGGTGCAATCGTAAAGGCTGACGAAAGCCAGACAGTTACAATACAGGAAGAAAGAAAAACAAGTGCCGCTGTGACAAGCGGCAACAGTGACGCAGGTTCGTGGCTGAAAAAATTCTTTTTGGCATTTTTGATAGGTGGTGCATTAATCTTATGTGGTAAATTTTGTTCAGAAGATACCGTTTCAAATGGTCATTTGACAGAAGCGGCGCATGAACAGGCTGTCATTGCAATAAAATCACAGATTAGTGACCCGTCAAGTTATAAAGGTGGTAGTTGGGATGAAGCGATATGGGATTCCAATTCAACAACAAAACGCTATGTATTAAAACATAATTTTACCCAAACAAATAGTTGGGGAGAACAAGTAAGAAGCATAGCATTTATATATTTCGATGTAGACGGCAAACCGACAGACATAGAAATAATGCAATAAACAAAAGTCAACAAAAGGGCCTTTCCTTTCGGAAAAGCCCTTTATGGTTGAGAGGGTTAGAGGGATCAGATGACGCGGAACACGTGATTGTTGGCGCCCATCGAGTAGTCGTACATGAACAGCTCGCGTCCGTTATCGACGAAGTCGCTTGCTTTGCAAGAACGCTTCGTAGTCGAAGTAGCGGGCAAGGTCGCCCATCTCCGAGTATTCGAGGATATTGTCGAAGTTGTCCTCCGACATAAAGCCCACGTAGTACCACTGGCGGGGGAATCCCTCGTAGTCCTGGAACATCAGTTCCGGATCTTCCTCGTCGGCGTGGATTGCGTAGCAGAAGTTGAGAAAGTCGTCGTAGTCGTAGAACGTGGAGAGGTCAATCCACAGACCGCAGATGCCTTTCTCACCGCTGTATTTGCCGTATGTGCCGCAGTAGATGCTGGGATTGCCGGAGCAATCGCTTTTGTGTTCACCTATTGCGTCGATGAGTGTTTCAGGCGTAAAGCCGAGTTCTTCGAGGCGTGCTTCCACCTCTGCCGTGATTGTCAAGTCGCCGAATTGTAATCTGATAGCCTTGATGTTTTGAGTTGTACTTTTCATTTGCTTAAAATTTTAAATTTTACACTGCCACAAAATGGCATTGTGAGCGGATTGCCGCAAAAGCAAGGGTGATTGCGTCGTTGCAGGGTACCGAAACGGCGAGGAACACGGAGTGCAAACTTGCCCTTGCTGTTCCGCGGTATGCCATAACTTTGCGGCGTAAAATAAAATTTAGCGAATGAAAACCCGCAGGGTCAAAACGAGAGGCGAAAGAGGACAAAAGGTGATGCAGACAATAGGCAGAGCGTGGTGCACGTTCCACTTGGAGCCGTCCGAAACACCATTGACGCAATAAAAAAGCGGTTGAAATCCCTGCATCGCGGCACAGGAGGCAAAGCGGTGAACGGCAGATGCTTTAGGGCTGTGACCTTACCACACTCGCAGACGCAGACACCAAACTTCACTGCAACGCAAAGCCGATGAGGAAGCCGCTTGCAGGACGGAGAGGACGTTCCCAATGGTGCGACGCTTCGGCGAGGTGCGGCAGTAAGAGATACTTGTGCGGAGTTATTTGACAGCGTGGACTGCATCATCGGCACAAAGGGGCGAAAGAAGAACGAGAGAGGACTGCCACCACGGAGAGCGCGAAGCGGTCAGCGAGGGAAACGTAGCAGGGAATTTGACCGTTCCACGAAAAGCTGATAGGGCAAATTGCAACGACTACAAAGCCACGGCTGCGACAATGAATGACTGCACGGCAACGGCCACACTTTCCGCTTTATCAATCACAACAACAAGAAAGGTGTCGCCTCAAAAGCAGCTCTTAAAACGAAAAAGCCGTCTATTCATCACGAACCGACGGCAATACATATCAATCTTTCTTACTTATGACACTGGGATTGAGTATTTATTATATAGAGCAACTTGTTTTTTACTGCTGTTTAAGAATCCTCCTTTCCAATTCGATTTCCAAGTAGCAACAAGAGGCGCTATAACGATTCTTTCGGATTTCAATCGAGGATTGTCCGTTGAAAGTCTTGTCCTTGAAGAAATTTTCAATGAATTTTGTGAAAATTTCTACGATTTTTTCGGTGGAAAAGTCAAGATCCATGTGGAATTGATTTTCAATGACTTTTATTGCTGAAAATCAACTATATAAAAAAATAGCGGTACAGCTATCCGTTAGGGAAAAGTGGGAAAGAAAAAGTTGTTTTCAGGGAGTGAAAGGATTAGAAAAGTCGTGTGTTTTTGAATGGAAGATTTAACTAAATCTTAACAGTTGATAAGTATTTTTAGTGTTTTGAAAAATAGCGAATTGGAAGGATCAAAACACCAAATGCAACTCTTGAAATTGTTGATATATATCAAGAATACGATAATTCTACCCCAAAAGGCAACGTATCATTTTGATATATCGCTATAAAGTAGTACCTTTGCACAAAATAGTTATTTGCAATCATGTAAAAAGAAAGGTTATACACGAAATACAAATTATAGAGCGGGCTGGATTTATGCCAGATTCTTGTGTATAACTTATGTCATATCCCGTTTTGTTTTACATTTAATAATTGCAAATAATTATGAGCTTAATAGTTCAAGATTTATCGTATATATATCCAAATAAGGATTTCCTGTTTCAAAATATCACTTTCACCATACCGGCTGGAGAGAAATGCGCCATTGTCGGGAATAATGGTGTAGGAAAATCCACACTCCTGAGAATATTGGCAGGAAAAATCCCTCCTGCAACAGGAACCATCGTGTGTGATGACATCTTGTACATGATACCACAGCATTTCGGGCAATTCGATGGTATGAGTGTTGCGGAAGCATTAGGATTGGCAGATAAGTTAAGAGCTTTGTCAATCATATTGGACGGGCGTGGTACAGAGAAAGAATACGAACAGCTAAACGATGAATGGGACATTCCGGAACGGTTGACGGAAGCTTTCGCCAAATGGCAAATCGGACATATCGCTCCAGATATGCTCATGGGCAACCTTAGCGGCGGCGAGAAAACAAGAGTCTTTCTTGCCGGACAGGATATTTTCAAACCCTCCATTGTCCTAATGGATGAACCGACCAACCACCTCGACACGACAGGCAGAGCTTTGGTGTATGAAGACATTGCCCATACAAACCGTACCACCGTCATTGTCAGCCATGACAGAACGTTATTAAACAGGCTTTCCGCAATTTATGAAATGTCTCCGACAGGGATGCAATTCTATCCCATGAATTATGATGCATATCGGGAAACTGTTGATGCGGAAACTAAAGCTAAAGTGACACGGCTGGAAAATCGACAGAAGGAGCTAGCAAAAGCCGAGAAGTCTGCCCGTAAAACAATAGAACGGCAACAGAAACATGCTTCGAGAGGAGAAAAGCAGAATGCAAAGAAATGTGTCGCACGCATTTCCATGGGATTATTACGTAACAAATCGGAAGCAACAACATCGAGGCTGAATAAGGGGGTCAGTAGAAATTTAGTGGGGATAAATTTTAGGCATCCAAATGTTATGCCGAACTTTGCGGTATGGAAAACGAT
>ENA-UPTB01002291-UPTB01002291.1-human-gut-metagenome-genome-assembly--contig:-NODE-2291-length-13790-cov-13.719901_pt1 | contig 13790 bp, 9 predicted proteins | sample MGYA00250046_ERZ773369 | MGnify/ENA primary metagenome ERZ773369 (study PRJEB29103, sample SAMN06111938) | human gut metagenome | biome: human gut; feature: ankylosing spondylitis patient; material...
CGGGCTGCAGGATTGTTTTTGCTGGCCGGACTTCTGTGTCTGTGCAGCATAATGCCTGTGCAGGCTCAATGTGTGGCTAAGAACGAAGCGTTTCAGTCGGGCGAACATGTTATGTACGATTTGTATTTTAACTGGAAATTTATCTGGAAGAAAGTAGGGCTGGCAAGCTTGACTACTAATGCTACTACTTACCGCTTCCAGCCGGCCTACCGTTTCAATCTTCTTTCTGTGGGTAGCAAGAAAACGGATTTTTTCTTTAAAATGCGCGATACGCTGACGTGCTATGTCAGCGATAAACTGGAACCGCTTTATTTTCGTAAAGCAGCCGAGGAGGGAAAACGCTATACGGTCGATGAGGCATGGTTCTCGTATGATGACGGTATAGCTACCGTAAAGCAGAGACGTACCTGGCATAATCCCGTGCGTGAACCGCAGGAGATGGAGTACAGCGACAGCCGCTGTATCTTTGATATGCTGAGTATTTTGGCGCAAGCCCGTTCTTATAACCCTAAAGACTACAAGATAGGCGAGAAGATACTTTTCCCTATGGCAACAGGGCGCAGAGTGGAGGAGCAAACCTTGATTTATCGCGGAAAGGAAGATATAGAAGCGAATAATGATACAATTTACCGCTGCCTTGTATTCTCTTTCGTGGAGTACAAGAAAGGAAAAGAGAAAGAGGTGATTACTTTCTTCGTTTCCGATGATAAGAACCACCTTCCCATACGTTTGGATATGTATTTGAATTTCGGCTCTGCAAAAGCTTTCCTCAAAAGTGTAAGGGGGAATCGTTACCCGATGACTTCCGTTGTTACAAAGTAAACGGCAGTGCGTCTCCTTTTCTGAAGATACTTGACTCGAATGTGGCTACCAGCTCACCGTTCTGGTTGGTGATGTCAATCTGATAATGTCCGGTAGTACGTCCGATGTACCGTTCGCGGGCTTCGGCATATAATATGTCGCCCGGACCGCTGCTACGCAGGAAAGTGATATTGGAAGACAGTGAGAAAGCCAGTGTGCCGTGAGAATTGGCTGCCGCTGCCAAGGCGAGGTCGGCCAGTGTAAAAAGCGCTCCGCCTTGGGTGCGATTTCCGGCATTGAGATGTGTTTCCGTAATCACCAGACGGGCTTTGCTGTATCCTTCTTTTATTTCTATCAGTTCTACACCTGCTTTATCGGCAAAACAGTCTTTCTTGAAAAAATCTTGCGGCGTCATGTCGTTTGGTAATAAATGATTAATATTAAGGAGAAATCTGATGTTTTGGACACAAATGTAATATTTTAGCTTTTAATTGGATAATTTAGGTGGGTTATTTTCGAAAGCATGCACTACTTTTGTCTTCGAAAAAATAGACATAATTAACAAATAAATCCCTTATTATGAAAACGACTCTTACTACATTGGGTATTTTCCTTCTTGTTTTAGCAGGTTGTGCAGGACAAAAAAAGACTGCAAATGATTTCATTCAGGAGAATATTGATAATGCGGTGGCACAGGAAACACTTCAGACAGACATTATCGAAAAATCTGGCAAAATTCTTAATCCGCGTACCATTAATAAGGATGGTAGCATTCACTACGTTCCTATCGACGACTGGTGCTCTGGTTTCTTTCCCGGTAATATTTGGTATACGTACGAACTGACCGGTGATAAAAAGTGGTTACCGCTGGCAGAGAAGTATACTGAAGCATTGGATTCCGTACAATATCTTACTTGGCATCATGATGTAGGCTTTATGATTGGTTCCAGCTATCTGAACGGGTATCGTTTTGCCAATAAGGAAGAGTACAAGCCCGTAATTATCCAGACCGCTAAATCATTGTCTACCCGTTTTCGTCCGGGTGCAGGCGTTATCCAGTCTTGGGATGCCGACAAAGGCTGGCAGGCCGAACGCGGATGGAAATGTCCGGTTATCATTGACAATATGATGAATTTGGAGCTGCTGTTTGAAGCCACTAAACTTTCGGGCGACTCTACTTTCTATAATGTGGCTAAGAAACATGCCGACACGACTATGGCCAACCACTTCCGTGCGGACAACAGTTGTTACCACGTGGTGGATTATGATCCAGAGACTGGTGAGGTGCGCAAAAAACAAACAGCGCAGGGCTACGCCGATGAATCGTTTTGGGCTCGCGGACAGGCATGGGCTTTGTACGGTTATACAATGTGTTATCGGTATACTCATGATGCCAAATATCTGGCACAGGCAGAAAAGGTGTATAACTTTATTTTCGGAAACAAGAACCTTCCCGAAGATTTGGTTCCTTACTGGGACTTCGATGCTCCGAAGATTCCGAACGAGCCTCGTGACGCTTCTGCCGCAGCATGTACAGCTTCTGCCCTCTATGAACTGAGTACCTATGTTACCGATAAGGGGTATAAGGAAACGGCTGACAGAATTATGGAAAGTCTTGCTTCTCCGGCTTATCGTGCAGAGGTAGGGACAAACGGGAACTTTATCCTGATGCACTCGGTCGGCAGTATTCCTCACGGTGCTGAAATCGATGTTCCGCTGAACTATGCCGATTATTATTTCCTGGAAGCTTTGAAGCGTAAAAGAGATTTGGAAAAATGAAAAGTCAATTGAATATATTGTTAGGTGGTTTAGGCTTGTTCGCCTTGCAGGGTTGTAAAACTCCGCAGGCAGAGCAGGCCCAACAGCCGAATGTTATTTATGTTTTTCCCGACCAGTTCCGCAATCAGGCAATGGAGTTCTGGGGTCAGGAAGGTTTTCGGGAGAAAGTGAACTTCCGGAATGACCCGGTGCATACCCCTCGTCTGAATGATTTTGCGAGAGAGTCTTTGGTACTGACCTCTGCCATGAGCAATTGCCCGTTGAGCAGTCCTCACCGGGGGTCGTTACTGACAGGCATGTATCCCAACAAGAGTGGCATTCCTTTGAACTGCAATTCGAACCGTCCTATCAGTTCGTTGCGTGAAGATGTAGACTGTGTGAGCGATGTATTCAGCAATGCGGGATACGACTGTGCTTATTTCGGTAAACTGCATGCAGACTTCCCGACCCCCAATGACCCCCAGCGTCCGGGAAAATATGTGGAAGACCGCATACCAGCATGGGATGCTTATACACCGAAAGACCGTCGTCACGGATTTAACTATTGGTATGCTTACGGAACTTTTGATGAACATAAGAATCCGCATTATTGGGATACGGACGGTAAACGGCATGATCCGCGCGAATGGTCTCCGCTGCATGAGTCAGGTAAAGTTATTTCTTATCTGAAGAATGAGGGAAATGTACGCGACCCGAAGAAACCGTTCTTTATCATGGTCGGCATGAATCCGCCGCATAGTCCCTATCGTTCGTTGGACGACTGTATGGAACAGGACTTCAACTTATACAAGGATCAGCCGTTGGACAGCCTGCTGGTTCGCCCCAATGCCGATTCTAAAATGGAAAAGGCAGAGAGTGTACGTTACTATTTCGCTTCCGTTACAGGTGTTGACCGTGCTTTCGGGCAGATACTCGATGCGTTGAAAGAACTGGGATTGGATAAAAACACAATCGTAGTCTTCTCTTCCGACCATGGTGAGACTATGTGTAGCCAGCACACGGACGATCCGAAGAATTCTCCTTTCTCCGAGTCGATGAATGTGCCTTTCCTGGTTCGCTTCCCCGACAAGATTCAACCCCGTCTGGATGATTTGATGCTTTCTTCTCCGGATATTATGCCTACTTTGTTGGGGTTGGCGGGTCTTTCCGATTCTATTCCGGCAAATGTGCAGGGACACAATTATGCTCCGCTGTTCTTTAATGAAAAAGCTGATATAGTGCGTCCTGCAGGAGCTCTTTATATTCAGAACGTAGACGGTAAGAAAGATGAAGACGGTAAGGTTCGTTCCTATTTTCCATCGTCACGCGGTTTTAAATCGGCCCGTTACACATTGGCTCTTTATGTAGACCGTGATAACCACAAGCTTGTAAAGAGTTTCTTGTTTGACGACGAAAAAGATCCGTATCAGATGAATAATCTTCCGTTAGAGGAGAATAAGGAAATAGTAGATGAGCTGTGTGCAGAGATGGGAAAAGTCTTGAAGGAGATTGACGATCCCTGGTACAGAGAGCGCATCTTGTCTGACATGATACCGTACGATAAATAAAAATTGTTGTTTCTAAACTGAATTACCCCTGCTACATATGATTGTAGCAGGGGTAATTTTTTGGAGGATATGATGCACCTCTTTCTTTCGTTTATAGGAAACGGTTATAACCGTTTTGAGTTTACTTGTTTAATTTCCACTCACATCCGTCTTTGGTGTCCTTGATGGCAAAGCCTAATGCAGTCAGTTCATCACGGATTTTATCGGAAGTAGCCCAGTCCTTGTTGGCTTTGGCTTTTATACGTTCTGCCATCAACATGTCTACAACTTTACCGAAAGCGGCTTCGCGTTCTTCATTGGAGGTGTTCTCCTCTTTCAGTCCCAATATATCGAAGCAGAAGAGATGGAAGGTCTCTTTCAGCTCTTTCAGGTCTTCGGCTGTAATGGTGTCATTGCCTGCAATGATATTGTTTATCATTCTGGCACCATCGAAGAGATGGGCTATTACAATCGGAGAATTCAAATCATCGTTCATGGCTTCATAGCATTCGGCACGTAATGTTTTCACGTTTACCGTAGAAGCTTTGCCTGGAACAATCTTCTCCAGTCCGTGTACAGCATCCATAAGCCTTGCCAGACCTTTTTCTGCAGCTTGCAGAGCTTCATTGCTGAAATCTACCGTACTGCGATAGTGGGCCTGGAGAATGAAGAAACGGATGGTCATCGGGCTGTAAGCCTGTGTCAGCGTTTTGTTGGAGCCGGTGAAGAACTCATCCAATGTGATGAAGTTGCCGAGGCTTTTACCCATTTTCTGTCCGTTGATGGTTATCATGTTGTTATGCATCCAGTAATGTACCATGTCATCGCCTTGCGATGCTACGGATTGTGCAATCTCACATTCGTGGTGCGGGAAGATAAGGTCCATACCGCCACCGTGAATGTCGAAATGTTTACCCAGATATTTCTTTCCCATTGCCGTACATTCGGCGTGCCAGCCGGGGAAGCCGTCACTCCATGGGCTTGGCCAGCGCATGATATGTTCCGGTTGGGCACGTTTCCACAGTGCAAAGTCGGCGGGATTGTGTTTTTCCTCCTGGCCGTCCAGTTCACGCGTAGTGTTTAGTACATCGTCCAGATTACGTCCTGACAGTTTGCCGTAGTGGTGGTCTTTGTTGTATTTGGCTACATCAAAGTAAATGGAGCCTTCACTTTCGTAAGCGTAGCCGTTCTCCAGTATCTCTTTTACGAGCTCTATCTGTTCGATGATATGTCCCGATGCATGCGGTTCGATGCTGGGAGAAAGCACGTTTAATGCTTCCATTGCCTTGTGATAACGGTTTATATAATACTGTGCCACTTCCATGGGCTCCAGTTGTTCCAGGCGGGCCTTTTTGGCAATCTTGTCCTCTCCATCATCCGCATCGTGCTCCAGATGACCTACATCGGTGATGTTACGGACATAACGTACCTTGTAACCCAGATGGGTAAGATAACGGAACAGGATATCGAAAGTAATGGCCGGACGTGCATGTCCCAAATGGGCGTCACCGTATACGGTGGGACCGCACACATACATACCTACATGAGGTGCATGCAAGGGAACGAAAAGTTCCTTCTGGCGGCTTAATGTATTGTAAATGGTTAGTTTATTCTCCATAATTCATTCTATTAGAACTGCAAAGTTATAAATTAAAGTGCGTATTCGGCTAATAATTAACAAAAAAACTGATTCGATACCACAGAAAACTGTTTTGGTTTCTTTATCTTGTCTTCTTCTGCATGGTTTATATTATAGTCAGAAATATCATGAATGTTCGTTTCATAATTCATTTTTTAGGTAAGACCGTAAACATAAGGCAACATCCGTTCTCTTAGATTATTCTGTAACATATGGTTACAAAAAGGGATATGCCGTTTTTTGACATATCCCTTTTATCAATGTAAGAATAAACGTTTACTTGGACTTCTTGCCCCAATACGTCTTGCTGTTGGTGTATCCGGCGTAAACGATGGTATGGGTGCGCGGACTGGCTTCCCAGTCGGTTTCACGTTGCAGGCAAAGTTCCACTCCGTTGGCGGTCAGAATCTGTTTGTCGGCATTATAGCTCCAGGTTCCTCCTTTCCAGCTGCCGGCTGTGATGGTGTGGTCGGCGGCAAGGGTCATGGTGCTCGATTCTTTTTGCTTGCCATAAGAGTAGGAAAGGTCGATGTGTTCCCAGTTGCCCACCAGTTCGTCTTCCGTAATGGCTACTTGGGGTACAGCCCCGTAGCGTTCGGGCATCACCACCGGCCATCCGCTTTCAGTCCACCGTATGGAGCGTACATGCCCCATCATGAGGGCGTTGCTGTAAGGATTTCCTGCCACATTTTCGGGATATCTGCCTTGTGAGGCATAGTACCAGTTGCCGTTGCCATCGTCAAACACGGCGCAGTGCGAGATACCTACCCAGCCATAGCTGCCGTTAAATTTATAAGGGTGAGTCACAACGGGTAACATATCTCCTCCGGTATGGGTCAGGTCGGTGCCGTCTATACCGAGATAGGGTCCATAGATATTTTTGGAGCGGCAGACACGGGTGTTGTAGGGAACCTCCAATGCATCATAAGCCATAAACAGGTAATAGTAGCCGGTGGCGGCATTGTACACGATTTCCGGACCTTCCGAGCCTTGCCAGCGATCTCCCATCTTACGGGTAGCAATCAGTGAGCCGTAAGCCGCTATATCCTCGTTGTTTCCAAAGGGAAGGGGCAAGGCATTCGGCTTTCCTGTTTCAGTATCCACTTCCAAGGCGGCTATGCCACTGTGCCATGAGCCGTAAATGAGGTAGTGTTTTCCGTCATTGTCTATCAGGTAGCTTGGGTCGATGGCGTTCCATTTGTAATAGCAGTTAGCCCAATCGTTAGAAGCAACATTGAAATTCAACTCTTTATCCGAGGCGTTGGTGATGACATAGCCCTTATCTTCCCAACCATTGTTGTTGGCAGGATTTGAGTTTTCCAACAAGCCGATGAAGGCGCGTTCACTCCAAGTGCCGTTTCCGTTCAAGGTGCCGGGGCATACAATGGAGTAGTACATACGATAAAGTCCGTTGCGCACTTTGCGCACGCAGGGGGCCCAATAACCGAAGTCGGCCAGGCTGGGAGAAACTTCTTTCAGTCCCATTTCCTTGCGGATTTCATTCAGCTTTGGAATCACCCAATCGGGTAATGATTGCATCACTCCGCCTAAGTATTCCCAGTTCACGAGATCTTTGGAACGCCTGCTGTGGAAGTGTCCACCGGCTGTATGTGCATTGCCGTAGGAGGCATCCGTCTGATACATATAGTAATATCCGTCTTCGGCCAGCACCACGGTGGGGTCGTGTACGTTTGCCAGGTTCCATTTATCGCGTTGCTCCCATCCGGCTATATCCACGTAATTGTCTACATAAGTAGGTGCTACGTAGTTTTCGAGCTGTTCATCAATACTTTGGTTTTCTGTGGTTGCCGTGAGCGCATCCGAGTAGGTATAACGGCTGTCACCATAAACGTATGCACGGATATAGTAAGAGGTATTGGGCGTCAAGCCGGAAATTGTGGCGCTGAAATTCTCATTAGCATCCACTACGTTATCCTTAATGGTTGGATTTTGGGTATTGACGCTGTAGCAGAAGCCTTTCTTGACAATCTGACTGGTATTGCCGCTGACCGATGAAGTGACGGTCAGAGAGCCGGTGGTGGTTGCGGTTATTTCAGGAATACCTATGGCTACATTACCGCTTCCGGCGTCATCGTTGCTGTCAGAACAAGCTGCGAAAACAAAGAGAACCGACAAGAATATCCAGAATAATAATAACTTTTTCATATCTTTCATGTTAGGGACCATGCCGTTTCTTCTAAATAATCAGAGGAAACGGCATGGGTAAAATTAATAGTTATTTAGCATCGAAGATGAGGTGACTTCCGTCAACGGTCAAAGCGAAGTTCAAGTCGGCTGGATCCACTGTGTTGATACCTAAATAGTATTGGGTGGAGGTTGTGCCTGTAGTACCTGTCATCACAGCTTGAATATCGGCGGTACTATTACCGCAGTTGGTCACATAGACTGTCACTTGTGCTCCGTTCATACCTGCAAGCCAAGTGGCCCAGTCGCCTTGTGTTCCGCCTGTAACGAGGTTAGCATTTCCATCATAGCCGTTACCCCATCCATAGTTGTCGGCGCGAACTACTCCGTATTCGGCAAGTGCTGTATTACGAAGAACTACAACGAAGTGATTCCAGTTACCGGCCAAACTGCTATAATTGGTGAAGGTGATGGACTTAGTCTCGCCTACAGGCACATTGAAGTTGTCTGAGTACACCAACCACACCATTCTGGCCGAGGCGCTGGAAAAGTGGCCCCGCGCCTATCTGGATGCCGTGGTGCCGCAGTTGATGCCCATCATCGAAAAGCTGGACGCTCTGGCCCGCACCCGCACCAAGGACGAGAGCCTTGCCATCATCGACAAGGACGACCGGGTGCACATGGCCCACATGGACATCCACTTCACCCACTCCACCAACGGCGTGGCAGCGCTGCACACCGAGATTTTGAAAAATTCCGAGCTGCACGGCTTCTACGAGCTGTACCCGGAAAAGTTCAACAATAAGACCAACGGCATCACCTTCCGCCGCTGGCTGCTGGAATGCGACCCCCGCCTGACCGCCGCACTGGAACAGCACATCGGCACCGGCTTCCGTAAGGATGCCGCCGAGCTGGAAAAGCTGTTGGCTTTTGCTGATGACGAAGCTGTGCTGGAGCAGCTGACCGCTGTGAAAAAGGCCAACAAGGAAGCACTGGCAGACTGGCTGCTGCGCACCCAGAAGGTGAGCGTGAACACCGATGCTGTGTTCGATATCCAGTCCAAGCGCCTGCACGAGTACAAGCGCCAGCAGCTGAACCTGCTGTACCTCATCCATCAGTACTACGAGATCAAGGCCGGGCACCTGCCCGCTGCTCCGCTGGTGAGCATCTTCGGTGCCAAGGCGGCACCTGCCTACACCATTGCAAAGGACATCATCCATGCGCTGCTGACCCTGTCCAAGGTCATTGCCGCAGACCCGGAAGTGTCCAAGTGGCTGCAGGTGGTCTTTGTGGAGAACTACAACGTTACCGCCGCCGAAAAGCTGATCCCCGCCTGCGACCTGTCCGAGCAGATCAGCCTTGCCTCCAAGGAAGCTTCCGGCACCGGCAACATGAAGTTCATGCTGAACGGCGCGCTGACGCTGGGCACCATGGACGGTGCCAACGTGGAGATCAGCCAGCAGGTGGGCGAGGAGAACATCTATATCTTCGGCCAGACCTCCGATCAGGTCATCCACCGCTACGCCGTGGGCGACTACGACCCCGCCCAGTGGGTGGAGGGCGATGCCAACATCCGCCGCGCCATCAACTTCCTCACCGGCCCGGAGATGCTGGCCGCCGGTCACGCCGAAAACCTGACCCGCCTGCACAACGAGCTGATCCATAAAGACTGGTTCCAGACCCTGCCGGACTTCAACGCCTACGTTGTGCGCAAGGGGCAGGCCCTCAGCGATTACGCCTGCGACCCGAAGGGCTGGCGGCGCAAGTGTCTGGTGAATATTGCCAAAGCGGGCATGTTCTCCTCCGACCGCACTATTGCCGAGTACGACCGCGACATCTGGCATCTGGGCGAATAGTTTATTATCGCAATTTTCAAAAAAAGCGCCTATCAAAACGGCACATTTGCGATATGCAGTTTGCAGATGTTGCTTGTACATTAAAAACGCAAACCGCTATGATCTCTACGCTTCACAATCATTTTTCTTAAAGAAGCTGCTGCACATCGTGTGGCAGCTTTTTTGTTTGTGTGGTCTGTGCATCATTTGATGATGCCATCACACCGCTTGCATCCAATTCAACTTGAAGCGGACAGTTATTTTCTGCACAAAATTTTTTGAGGTTGTAAACCGCAGCTGGGCAAGTTCATACCAACTCGCAATCTGGGGATCTGATTTTTCAAATTCGAGACCGCTCTGCTGGAACTTCTGAAGAACGCAGACCCCAAAGTAGTAACAGCCAACCGTTTTTGCACAAAGGAGCACCCAATGAATCAAATATCCGCTCTTCCTAATCCGCTGAAAATTTTATTTCAGGAATACAATCAGGGTCAAATCGAGTCTGTCGGTTTCTGCAGCTTTAAGGAGATCCTTGAAGCCATCCGGCTGATGGATGCAGAGGAACGGAGAGAGTTGACGAGAGCCTTGTTCGCCTAACTTCTCTTCTTTTTATGCAAAGGAAAGCAGGCTGTGCAAACCTTGCGCAGAAAAGCCCCTGATTCGGGCAAATGTGCAAACGGTGTGCAGAAAGTGTGCAGCCGCTTTCCTACATAAAGAAAGAACGCCAAATCTTACGATTTGACGTTCAATATCTGGTGCACCTCCAGGGACTCGAACCCTGGGCCCACTGATTAAGAGAGCAAGCCGCCGGTTCGTCTCAATTTATGGAAGTTTCGAGTCATCGTTATTTTTAATCAAATCAACGTGATTTTTCACCCAGCAATTTCTGCACCCTTTGTCGGATTTTGCAGCGAAAAGCACCCTCTGCACGTTTTGAAACCGTGCAAAATCCGTGCAGAAACCGTGCACTTACTCTCTGACAAACAAAAATCACACTATCCACCACCGACTTGACGGCAATGGTTTGAGTGACCGACCCAGATATCCTAAATTATCTCTCTATGTTTACAAAACATCTGTGATTCTCTCTTTCTATTACGTAAGGACGCAAATGAAGGGCCCCATAAACGTCCTACTAAAAAAAGGAGATTATTACTATGTTACTCAAAAATGGAAGTACTGGCAACTATGTTATGTACCTGCAGTATGGACTGCATATCATGTGCTGCCCTCCGGGTAGTTTTGACAGCAAATTTGGCTCTGGTACTGAAAATGCTGTTAAGAAGTATCAGGGCAAAAAAGGTCTTACCCAAGATGGCATTGTTGGCGATGGTACATGGAACGCACTGGTAAGCGACATTAAAACCATCCAGCAGCTCCTGAAGAACAAAGGTTATTACGCCAGTACAGTGGATGGCCTTGCAGGTTCAGGCACTTATAACGCTGTTATCAGTTTTCAGAAAGCATCCGGCTTGACTGCCGATGGTATGGTCGGCAGTGCCACCCTAAACGCATTGAACGCTTCTTCGGGCGGTACAAGTGGTCAATCTCATTCAATCACTCTGCCTACTGATAGAAACTATCTTTGGGCACAGAAGAATCCGGACATTGTTAAGCTTGTTGGAAATAGTGGTTGCTCTCTTGTTGCCGTGTTGAATACCGCTAATATCTATGGGCCTCGTGAATTCACCCCTAACGAAGTCCTGACTGCCTGTGGAAATTGGGGTGCAAACGGTCTGAATACTTGGGCTCTTCCCAGCAAGTGCAATGGTAAAATCGACACGAGCAACTACACTCATGGCGGTAAGGAGCAGGCGACTGTATTCAGTGCAGTCAAAGCAAGTATTGACAATAACCTTCCCATCATTATTCGGCTCAACAGTAGCGATGGCAAAAAGACGCATTTTGTCACAGCGATTGCTTATACTGGCAGTTGCTCCTCTGCAAGCAGCATTTCCGTCATTGATCCTGCTGGTGGTGTCATTCGAACTCTTGAGGAAGCGGGAACTGCACGCAATGAAACCGTATACGGTGATTATATCGCAACCGCTCGTCGCTCCTAAATATCTCTACTCTCTTCATCAACAATAAGTTGTAAAGCATCATTTTTAACATATATCCCCCCCAAAGTCTTTTCTCAACTCTCGAAAAGGCTTCGGGGGGGATTTTTCAATGCCTATTATATGCAACACTTTTCACTATCTGCTTATCCAAGCTCAGGCGAGTGATATTTATTTACTCTCCACACATCCCCAACTTTTACCAACTGCATTTCATATTCGACTTTATTCATGTCATCATATGAATACTCATCATGTTCCTCATACGTTTCATTGGGATTATAGTATGCAATCATTACAAAATTTACTTGTGCTTCCGTTTTATTTTTCAAATAGTATCGCACTGAGCAGAAATCATCCGGATAATATTCTCCCACATATCCAGTAAAATATGGAATTTGTGCCAAATCATAGTCATCACAAACGGCAAGTTTTCCATTATAATTCACAAACTTTTTCTCAATTGAATCTTGTGACAAGAAATCATTTGTAAAAATAGATTTCATATATTCTTCAAACTCTTTATAAGAATTTTGATAGACCTCATAATCATGTCCGTTCAGTTTTACATATGTCGGCGCATTTTGCGTCATAGGCACAAAAGTCGGAGCATCTTCAATTTTAAAATTCAGTCCTTTTAAGTTACTTGATTGTCCCCAAAGTGCATAGTCTATTTTCTGCGCTTTTTCAAAAACAGTATATTGATCTTGATCTAAAAATACCGAGGTCGAATCAACTAACGTCTGGGAAAAATCTTGCAAATCATTTTTTTCTTCAGAATTGCATGAACTTGACGATGTATCCTGTGACGAAACTACTGTGGACATTGATGATGCTGTTGTATCATTCATTCCACATCCCACCAAATTCACCACAATACAACCTAGAATCACTATCATTTTTACACTTTTTGCACAATTCATATATGTTCTCCTTTTTTATAAGTTTATCAACATATTGTTTAGTCTCTATTACCTTCTTGTAAACTTTTTATATTAGCTCACAAAAATCTATTTTTCCGTTTACAAATCTTAACATTTTTTCTCTTTCCTCTTAAAAGGAGGAAAGAAAATTGAATTATACGCTTTTTGACCTTTTTCTAAATGCATATAACGGCAACTCCTTTGCACAGCTACAAATCGTCCAACGTTTTCAGCCATTACTGAAAAAATATGCAGCTCTTCTTAAGTATGAGGATGCCTATTCAGATTTACAATTATATCTTCTCGAATTACTGCATTCCGGAAAATTGACCAAACTTCAAAGAAAAGATGACGGCACATTAGTGAAATATATTGAATCCTCTATCCGGCATCAATACATTTCGCTTAACAGCCGAAAAAACGCCGTAGATAACTCTGTCATCGCAAGCGTTGATGAAATTGATTTCGATCAGATGTCTTTGTCCTCAAACGATGAATATCCTGAACTATTGATTTCCGATTTACATTCTGTTCTTCAACCTTCTGAACTGACCTTATTATCTCAATTTGTTTTTAAAGGAATGAGCATCGCAGATATAGCAGAAAAATCTGGTGTCAGTAGACAAGCTATCAACCGTAAAAAGCTTTCCATATTAAAAAATTAGAATGTGCATTCTTCCCTAAAACTTCCAAATAAATTCTCATTCATTTTGATTTCATTCTTTAGTGTATAAAAGCTATTTTCTTCGCTCCCTTTAATCAAACCACCACGGCAGTTCCAGCCACAGGTTATCCATGGCCTGTTCCTCGGTCTTTTTGGCGCGGCCTTTTGTCAGGTGAAAGTATATCGCCGTGCCGATCAGCGGATGTTCCTCGCCATCGGTGAAGCCATAGCGGTACAGCAGATAGGTCTGCTCCTGTTGGGTCAGCCGTTTCAGGCCATCGTACAGTTCCCGGCGCGATTCCTGCTCTTCCATAATACTCTGCGGCTGCATGGCATAAGGATCGGCTATGGCTTCGATGCGCCGCAGTTGTTCCTCTCCCGGCAGAACATCGTCCAGCGAAACGCGCTGGTAGCAGAT
>ENA-UPTB01002300-UPTB01002300.1-human-gut-metagenome-genome-assembly--contig:-NODE-2300-length-13740-cov-91.766669_pt1 | contig 13740 bp, 9 predicted proteins | sample MGYA00250046_ERZ773369 | MGnify/ENA primary metagenome ERZ773369 (study PRJEB29103, sample SAMN06111938) | human gut metagenome | biome: human gut; feature: ankylosing spondylitis patient; material...
AGGGTGTCGCTTCGCTTGCCCTGGGCTATGTGCTCCATTGGGCTTTCAGCCCGCCCTTGCTAAATCCGAAACTTGAGGTCTGTAAGCCTATGACTTGATTTCCGCGGGACATACTCAAGCACTAAATGCAAGCACTAAATGCAAGCAAGCAACAAACGCTACCTCTAATGGGGGCGACGCGTCTCGCGTCGGGCATTAAGGCAAAGGTTCATACACACAGGCTCACACGCAGCGCTAATTACACGCTTGTCTGTGAACTTTTGCCTTAAAATCCCGACGCGAGACGCGTCGCCCCCATTAGTGCTTGCGTTTGTTGCTTGCGTTTAGAGCTTGCATTTAGCGCTTACGTTTAGCGCTTACGTTTAGCGCTTGCGTTTAGCGCTTGCGTTTAGAGTTTGCGTTTTTCTTGACTTCATTGCTTTTCATCTGCACTTATGTCTTAGCGGTAAGCACCACAAGGGCGAACAGCCCTTAAAGCACAGGACAAGATTTTCTGCACACCTGCCTCAGCATGGACTTTTGCATAAAAAAGAGAAGAGCAAGGCGGGCACATTGCGTTGTTGTGCTAACCTTGCTCTTCTCTCTTTTATGTCTTGAATTTATTACTTGTGCAAGCGGTTTATGATGCGCTTCACACGACTCTTCTTCTTGTTTTGTCCGTAGCCATAACCGTAGCCGTAGCCATAACCATAGCCGTAACGCTTGTCGACATTGACATCGTTAACCACAACGGTAAGGTTTTTGAAACGGTGTTCCTGATACATGTGTTCGAAGTCGGGCAGGAAATCGCGATTTTGCAATCCGGCACGCAACACAAAGATGGTGATGTCTGACTCGCGGTTGACGATGCTGGCATCGGCCACTGAGAACATTGGAGTTGAGTCGATGATGATGTGGTCGTACATCTGGCGCAACTGCTGCATGAGTTGGTGCAGACGGTCGCTCATGAGCAACTCTGTGGGGTTGGGCGGTGTTGGGCCCGACGGCAAGAAGTCTACTCCCTTTACTACGGCATCGGTGCGAATGAGGTCTGCCACCTGTGTGTGGTCGTCTGAAAGGTAGGTGGTAAGGCCGAATGTGTGGCCAAAACTCTCGCTCAGTGTGCGCTTGCGAATGTCGCCGTCGATTACAAGCACCCGTTTGCCTGCCATGGCCAAGATGGCGGCCATGTTGCGCGCAACGAAACTCTTGCCCTGGCCGGGAGTGGTTGAGGTGGTCATCATCACCTGCGTTGAATGGCGCATGTAGCCAAGGCTGAAACGTATGATGCGGAATGCCTCTACCACGGGGTCGTCGCTGCTGAGGTCGGTAATGAGCGACTTGTTGTTGTTGGCATTCTTCATGCGGGGCACCTCGCCAAGCACCGGTATGGTGGTTGCGTTTTCAACGTCCTTGCGGCCATGTATGGCTACATCGAGCATATAGCGGAGCCACAACACGAAGGCCGGTATGCAGAGTCCGATAATAAGGCTCACGAGCAGAATGACAAGGCTGCGGGGGCTGACTTGCTGATTGCCTATGGGGCCCTCAACCAATCGCACATTGGCCTCGTTGATGGCCTGCTGCAAGGCTACCTCCTCACGCTTGTTGAGCAAATAGGTGTAGAGTGCCTCTTTGAGCGACTGCTGGCGCTGTATGTCGAGGCCCTGCTTCTCCTGTTCGGGAGCACCAGCCATGCGACCTGTGAGCATGTTTTCGTTGGCACGTGCAGCCTGCAAGCGCACTTCGAGCGAATTAACATAACTGCGCAACGACGAGGCTATGGCCTGACGCATCTGTGCAAGTTGGCGGTCCATTTCGCGCACCACGGCCTGGTTTTCGCTTGAGTTGGCCACCATGGTGTTGCGCTTGTTCATTTGGTCGTTGTAGGCCGCAATCTGGGTATTGAACGAGGCATCTCCCACATTGAGGGCGGGTATGAGGTCGTGGCTGTTGGAGTGTGTGTGCAGGTACTCGTCAAGGTATTTGGCCACATTGAGCTGTGTTTCAGCCTGCAGGCTCTGCTGGCGAGCGGTCGAACTCTCGTCAATCATGGCCTGCGGTGTCTTGTCGAAATCGACAAGCTGGTTGCGCTTCTTGAAACTTGCCAGTTGGTTTTCGACGCTGCTGAGTTCGCGACCTATGATTTGTATGCGGTCGTCGATAAACTTGGCAGTGTTGAATGCCACGCGGTTTTTGTTTTCAACCACGTCTTCCTTATACGTGTCATAGAGTGTGGCCAGCAACTGGTCGGCACGCTCTATGTTGGTGTCGTTGCAGTTGAGCACAATGAGCGATGTTTCTTTGTCGTACTCGCTGGCAGAGAGCATTTTTAAGAAACGCGCTGCGGCCTTTTCCTTCGACAAACGGTCTACCTCGATGGTTTCGTCTGTCCAACGGCCGAAGCCTGGGCCGCGCACCACGCACAATGGGCCGTAGGGCGTTTGTGTCATCTGGCCGAGTTGCACATCTACATCGGGCACATCGTTGCCCTTGCGGTCGGTCATGCCTTTAAGGGTGACGGTGTTGCTGCCTTTCTTCACCACATCGATATGCTGCCCACGTTTGCCCTTGTATTGCTTTTGGAATAATACTTGGAATGGCAGTTCCTTGCCATACAGCGTGATGCTGTGCAAATTCTCCTTGGTGGTGTAGTCTACATCAAGATTGAGTTTGTCAACCACACGCGACATGAGGCGCTTTGACGAAATAATGAATATTTCGTTTTTAAGGTTGTCGCCTACACTCACGCCGTTAAGTTCGAGCAGGGTGTTCATGCCGCTGTTCTTTGATGTGCGGCGCAGACCGCCTGTCGACGACCCGTTGGAGTCCTCGATGAGCATGACGGCTTGACGCTGGTAAACGCGGGGCTGGCACTGCTGATAGAACCACCCTATGCAACCGCACACAACGGCCGATAAAGCGAACCATGCCCAATGGTTGATAAATTGGTGGTAGCACAACTTCAACAAGGGAATAAGCTGCATCTCCTCGTCCTGTTGCTCTTGCGGATTGATGGATTTTGTCTCCATGTTATTGTTACTTGTTTTTCAATTACTATATAGTGTGTAGTAACTATTATGGCACTATATGGCACATAGTTGGTACTTTATGACGAATAATCTCCCCACTTGGCGCAGGTTGTCAGCAACATTAGGAGATTACGCTTTAACTCAAGATAGGTTTGGCTGCGAACAGGTAGCGCAGCCAATGTGTCTTTTATTGTGCAAAAATAGCTCAAATATATATATGCCACAAACAAAAGTCTGAAAACTTTCATTTGTGGCACTCTAAGTGTTACCTGTAAGTTTAATTTAGGTTGGTTCCAACAAACATGATGGAGCCATTTTGCGCACTTTCTGAACTATTCGTCACGCCAAAAAGCAGGTGTGAGCGGCAACAATAGTGAGAATATTTCAAGGCGTCCGGCAAGCATCAGGAAGGAGTTTATCCACAAAATGGTGTCGTTAAGCACTCCCCACGAGCCCAACGGGCCTATCAGGTGGCCGATGCTCGGACCTACATTGCTGAACGAGGATATGGCCAGCCCGAAGGCATCGAGCAGCGACAAGCCCATGGCCACCATGGCAAAGGTGGATAGCATGATGAGCATGAAGTAGACTACAAAGAACACGAACACGGTGCGGGCGGTTTGCGAGGTGATGACCGTATTGTTGATGCGCACCGGCAGCACGGCATGCGGGTGCAGCATCTTTTTGAACTCGGCCTTGGTCAGACGCCACACCATGAGCACACGCACACTCTTCAAGCCGCCACTGGTTGAACCGGCACAAGCTCCAATGATGCTTATCAGCGAGAGTATGAGCCAGATGGTTGGGTGCCATTTCATAAAGTCCTCGTCGCTAAAACCGGTGGTGCTCTGCAATGACGCGGTGTTGAAGAATGCGCTGCGCAGAGCGGTGGCAAAATCCATGTGGTCGGCATACATGAGTATGCCCATTATGCTGAATGCGGCTACAAAGAATATTACCAGGAAGCAACGCAGCTCGTCGTCGTGTAACACATCGCGCACACGGCGCTTGATAAAGAACAAATAAAGCAACGTGCTGTTGACACTGGCCAGGAACATGAACAGGGTGGCTATCCATTGCAAACGCGGCGACTGGAACCATGCTATGCTGGCGGTGTGGGTGGAGAAGCCGCCCGTGCCAATGGTTGACAGGCCATGGCACAGCGCATCGAACAACCCCATGCCACCAAAGAAATAGGCTGCCATGCACGTGATGGTGAGCAACGAGTAAATGCTCCACAACCAGCGCGCGGTGGTGCTGATGCGGGGGTGGAGTTTGCCTATTTTCAAACCTGTGGCCTCTGCCGAAAAGAGCTTTACATCGCCCCCGCCCATGTTGGGCAACACGGCTATGGTAAAGAACACGATACCCATACCGCCTATCCAGTGGGTGATGGAGCGCCATAGCAAGATGGAGTGCGGAAGGGCGTCAATGTCGGTAAAGGCTGTGGCGCCCGTGGTGGTGAAGCCGGACATGGTCTCGAAAAAGGCGGCTGCCACACGGGGCTGATAGCCGCTGACTATAAACGGCAGCATGCCGACTAACGAAAACACCACCCAGGTGAGCGACACTATCAGAAACCCGTCGCGCCGCCCCATGCGGTTTTCGGCATGGCGCCCAAAGTAGAGCAGCAAAGCGCCTATCACTGCAGCCAGGGCCGAGGGCAGACCGAATGTGAGGTGGTTTACCTCACCAAAATAGAAACCCATGCCGAAGCACAAGCCAAGGAGCAGTGCCTCGAGCAGCAATAGTGTGCCAAGGGCTTTATATATAATAGGTATGTTAAGCATGACGTTATTTTAGCATATTTAACTGCGCGATGTGACATTCTTACTGCCATGCCACACTAACGGCTTGCAAATATACACATTTATCTGCGTATATGATATTTCGTAAATCACAACCCAAGCTTATTCGTAATTTCATCTAAAGAGTAGGTCCTACAATTACCCCTCTTGTATTGCGCTATACCCTGTTCTACCATACGAATATTCTCTGGGTCATCAAACCAAGGGTCGCCAGATGGCGATGGGCTTTCCTTTGCATTATCAGAAAGAATGTCCTCTATGTAAGCTTTCAAAGACTTGCCGCTACATGCGGCCTTTTGAGACAACCTCTCCAATATGTTTGGAGACAATGTTATTTGAGGAAATGTCAAAGTAGCCATAATTCGTATTTTTATTACAAGTAACGTTACATGTATGCAAAGGTAAGACAAAAAGACACACGTATCAAACAACATACAACATAATAAATATACTCAAGTTTCGGATTTGGCCAAGGCGGGCTGAAAGCCCAATGTAATCCATAGCCCGGGGCAACGCCCTGGGTCGTCCGCAAGAAGAAACGTTACGCCCTGTAAGGGCAAAAGTATGATGAAGTGGCTTTACTTCTGCCCTTACAGGGCGTCACTTCCTTGTTCAAATCCACCCAGGGTGTTGCCCTGGGCTATGGATTACATTGGGCTTTCAGCCCGCATTTGCTAAATCCGAAACTTCAGTAAATATATAGTACACTTACTTATATAACTTACTCATCAAGCACAAAATGCTGGCTGAAAGAATGGTACCACCACATAAAGAAAACGGCCATGGCATTGCTCAACAGAACAAAGCCATGGCCTTAATACCTTTAATTCATCGCACGCATTTTAGCATGCGATATTTCCAACCCGCTGATTATCAGCGCTTCTTTGTGGACCAGGAGGGGCTCGAACCCTCGTCCAAACGGGGAAATAATATGCTTTCTACACGCTTATCACTGACTTGATTTTCGAGTGCTGGCAAGACCAGTGCCACCAACCAGCACCTTATCCTCTAAAAATCTCGCCAAAGTTGCAAGGCCAACTCTGACCAGCGCCGATTTACCTGCACCACCTTGTCAAGACGCTTCGGAGCAACAGCTCTTGGGTGATGTCTCGTTCCAGCACCTTGTGCCGGAATAAAGCCTATCTACTGTACTTCGATCAGGCAGCGAGAGCAAACTTGTTTTCGCCAGTTAAATTGTCGAAGGCCGATATTTAAGTGCCCACCTCCAGGCGCACTGCGTGCTTACATACCACTCCAACCCGCTGTCAAATCCAATCTGGCCCGAAATCTGGATATCGGTATGCGGCCGCAAAGGTAGCAATTCGGCGCCAAATGGCCAAAACGTGCGGCCTTATTTTGAGCAAATGTCACGTAAAACAAGCCACAAGACCTGCCTTTGACAGAATTCTTGGTTAACGGAGTAACAGGTTGACAAGTAAGTTTGCCATACATTACTTAACCCGTTGTCGGAATTTCAGGTTAACGGGTTAACAAGTTGACGGGTTAACAAGTAAGTATGCTTTACACCACTTATTATGTTAAAGCCAGAATGACAGGAAACTTAAAAAGCTTGGCAAACTTACCTGTTAACCCGTTAACTTGTCAACTTGTTTACTAATTCCGCCAACGCGTATTACTTAAAGCCTGAATAGTAAGGGGACTTAAAAAGGGCCTAAAGGGCCCCAAAAGCGCACCTGCATGCACTCACACACCGCATAAACACGCCATTTTGACTCATTTTTATAAAAAAAGCGCCGAATTGTTTGCACCATTAACCTCCATGCCCTATATTTGCCATGAAAATGCGCACAAAGCCCCATTAACACACGGCAAGTGGGCATTTTTAATAGTGGAAATGCCATCACGCGCAAGTCCAACGAACAGATAAAATCATTAAATAATTTTACACAGTATGAATAAGACTGATCTCGTAAATGCCATTGCAGCCCAGGGCTTGAGCAAGGCAGATTCTAAGAAAGCACTCGACGCAGTGCTCGATGCCATTTCAGGTGCTCTCAAGGAGGGTGACAAGGTTGCAATCCTCGGCTTTGGCACATTCTCTATCAACGAGCGTCCTGCCCGCGAGGGTATCAATCCCGCAACCAAGGAAAAGATCACGATCGCTGCCAAGAAGGTGGTTAAGTTCAAGGCTGGTGCCGAACTCGCTGCTGGCGTCAACTAATCAGAATTTCCTACCTGCATGTTCAGGTAAAAAGCTATCACTCCCGAGCGATGCCTCACATGGCAATCGCTTTGGCGTGGTAGCTTTTTTCTTTTTACCACCTCCCCACCCTTGCCACACTGCAAAACGGCACTTCCGTGCCCAATCATGGCTAAGTGTAAAGGCATTACCACTACATTACCACAAAAAAGCAGGCAAACTATTTTGCATTTACATAAATATTGTTACCTTTGCACTCGCAAAACGATTAAGAGTAGTCACTTCTGCACTAATCTTGCACGGGGCGTAGCGCAGTCCGGTTAGCGCACCTGCTTTGGGAGCAGGGGGTCGTGGGTTCGAATCCCGTCGCCCCGACAAGTAATAAAGCCGTTGATTATAAAGTACATTCACTTATAATCAACGGCTTTATTCGTTGTATGCGTGCAGCCATTGCTGCCCGGTAAAACATAAAATAACATTGAGAGCCTATCCGCAATGTCCACAAACAGGCGTTGCGGACGATTCTTTTGAGAAAGTTAGTCCCATTAGTAGTTGCGTTTGAGGCTTGAGCCAATTCGCATGTATATGTTTTACAGAACAGCAATAACTACTTATACTCCGTAGGATTAACACCAAAATACTCCTTAAAGCATTTGGCCATGTAGCTGGGCGATGCGAATCCTACCTCATAAGCCACTTCGGCCACAGTCATCTCCGTGCGGCGCAACAATTCGGCAGCCTTTTTAAGACGTGCTATGCGCAACAACTCTACCGGCGAAAAGCCCATGAGCGACTTAACCTTACGATAAAGCTGCGTGCGCCCTACGCCCATCTGCGCCGCCATGTCCTCAACCGAGAAATTCTCGCTCGACATGTTCTTCTCTATCATGTCGCGCAATCGCGCAGCAAAACCCTTGTCAAGCTCACTCACGTTCGAGGCTTTGAGCGATGTCTTGTCGCCAAAGAAAGCCTTCAAACGGCGGCGGTTATCAATAAGATTGCGCAATCGGGCCTTAAACATATCCGGACTGAACGGCTTGGCTATGTAAGAGTCGGCACCGCAGTCAAATCCCGCCACACGTTGCTCGTCGAGGGTGCAGGCCGTCAGCATCATCACCGGAATGTGCGAAGTTTGCCACTCGTCCTTCAATCTGCGGCAACACTCCCAGCCGTCCATCACAGGCATCATCACATCACACACCACCGCATCGGGTATGAGTTGGCGCGCCTTGGCCAGGCCCTCCTGCCCGTCGGCAGCCGTCTCTACCACATAGCCGTCCGCAAGCAGCAAGCGCAGATATGAACGTATGTCCTCGTTATCGTCAATCACGAGCACTGTGGGACGCGGTTCGGCAGCACCGCCCCTCGCCTGTGCGGCATCAGCCGAGGCAGTCAACGCGTTTGGCACCGTGTGCACTCCCTCGCCCGCAATGGCATCAATGTGCGGTACCACCACACCGGCCCCGTCGGGTTGTATAGCGTCAGGTTGTTCATACACGTGAGCCGCAGCCACATCGTGCTGACAGGGTATGCGCACCACAAAACGCGTGCCGCTACCGCGCACACTCTCGGCACTCACCGTGCCACCATGCAGTTCGACAAACGCCTTTACTGTGGCCAGCCCTATGCCCGAACCATCGTGGCTCGCGTCGGCCTGATAAAAGCGGTCGAATATGTGGGGCAACTTGTCGCGGTCAATGCCCTGTCCGCTATCCTCAACCACAATGCTGAGCCACCGGCCCTGTTCGGCATCATCGGTTATGCTTGGCGTAACCGTTATTTTACCCCCTTCGGGCGTATATTTGAAAGCGTTAGACAGCAAGTTGTACAACACACTCTCCATCTTTTTATCGTCGAGCATCACATCGAGCCATGCCGCATCGGGCACATCGGCCTGCTGCACATGGTAGCGCACCATCTTTTTACGTGCCAGGGCACGGAAGGGGTCGCACCACTGCTTGAGGGTCTCGTTCAGCTGCACCGTCTTGACATTGAGCCTCAGCTGGCCCGTCTCAAACTTGCGGAAGTCGAGTGTCTGCCCCACCAGTCGCAGCAATATGTCGGCATTGGTGCGCACCACTTGCAGCAGTCCGCGCTGCTCGTCGGTCAGGTTGTCCGCCCCCTGCAGTTGCTCAACAGGCGCCAATATGAGGGTGAGCGGTGTGCGCAAGTCGTGCGACACCTCGGTAAAGAAGGTGAGCTTGCTCTGCGTGGTCTCCTCCAGCTCCTTCGACATTTTTACCAACTGGTCGCGCTGCGCCTCAAGTTTGCGCTTTTGGCTGTCAAGTTCCTCGTTGCGGCGTATGGTCACATAATACGAGCGTATGCCCATGGCCATCACCACCCCAATCAGCACTATAATGGCTATGCAGGCAAAGAGCAGCATCTTTTGCATGGAGTAGCGCGACAGAAATTTGTCCATCTGCGTGCCAAGCTTGTCAATGCGCTGCTCGCTCTCGTGCACTTGGTCGCTCTGTATGCGGAACAGGCGTGCCGTGGTGGCATTGATTACAGCCGAGTGCAGCCGTGTGTCGCGCTTGAAAGGCTCGTGCCGCAATATACGCATGGCCGTTTGTATCACCTTGTCACCGCCTGTAGGATAGACGAATGTGGCTGTGAGCACACCCTGTTCCACATTGTCAAGTCCGCCGCCCTTGGTCGACAGACCGTCAACGCCAATCACCTTCACCTCGGGGTGGCCGGCTGCCACCAAAGCCTGGTGCACCTTCACGCCGGTGCGGTCGTTGGGGGCAGTGATTATTTGTGGCACAACGCCAGCCGCTATCAAACTGTCAACCTGCTGTTGCACGCGTGGCCCCTCCCACCCCACTTCAACACTGGCCAGCACCTTTATGCCCGGTGCTTGTGCCAGCATGTGGGTCAGTCCGGCATGACGCTCGCGTGCTGCTGTGCCGGCCATGCGGCCAGTCAGCTCCACCACGGTGCCATGCCCCTTGAGCTCCTGCACCACACAAGCGGCCATATCCTTGCCTATGCTGCGGTTGTCGGCCCCGATATAGGCCGTGTATTTGTCGGAGAGTGTTTTACGGTCAACCACTATCACCGGTATGCCACGGCGCATCACACGCTCCACCACGGGGGTGAGTGCGCGCGCCTCGTTGGGTGACACCACCAGCAGGTTGATGCCCTCGTTTACCAAACTGTCTATCTGTTTTATTTGCAGTGCATTGTCATCGTGAGCCGAACGTATGTCGAGTTTTACATTTTTGTTGTAAAACATTGTTTCACGCTGCATTTCGCGGTTCATCTGCTCACGCCACGCATCTTGGCTGCACTGCGACACACCTATTTTGAACGTGTCGGCCTCATGGCCCTTGCATGCTGCCACAAGCAGCACAAGCGCCACGAGCACAAAGTTGAGTATATGCCTCTTCATAAGGGGGAGAACTGTGTACACCGGTGTAAGCAGACATTCGGCAAACCATAAAGGGTGGTTCTAATAATTCTGAAATAGGGCTTTGTGCGCTATCAGAAGCGTATTTTTCGAACATCTGCCCAGGTTAGGTTGTTTGTTAGGAGAATTGATGCAAAGTTAAGCTTTTGCCCGCATAATTAGCGTAAACGCCTTCGTAAAAAATGCAATATCATTGCCTCCGAACTGTTATATTGCAGTCTGGTAAAATTATTCCAATACGATAACCGAACACTGAACAGTTTTACCATGCAGCAATAAGATAATGCAGCTTATCCTCGAAAAAGTGTAGTAATCCGCGTATCTTATCCTCGAAAAAGTGTGGTATTTTGCGCTAACTATCCTCGAAAAAGTGTAACTTTGCGACGTAAGTACTTATAAATCAAGGTTGTTATGAAACGAAAGATATATAAAAAACTAATCAAATGGAAGGAGAACGAAGATAGAAAGCCTTTGATGTTGCTTGGTGCAAGGCAAGTTGGCAAGACTTGGATAATGCAACACTTTGGTAAACAAGAGTACAAGAAGGTGGCGTACGTCAATTGTGATGACGAGCCACGAATGAAACAACTCTTCGACTTAGATTACGATATTGACCGCATATTGATGACCTTGCAAGCCATTACGGGTGTCAAGGTCACGCCTGGCGACACATTGATTGTCTTTGATGAGATACAGGAGGTGCCAAGAGGGCTACATAGTTTGAAATATTTCTGCGAAAAAGCACCAATGTACCACGTGATGGTGGCAGGTTCCTTGCTCGGCGTTACTTTAGGCAAGGGTGAGTCATTCCCTGTGGGTAAGGTCGATATGCTGTCTATGTATCCGATGGATTATGAAGAATTTCTGTATGCAACGGGCCATGAGGGCTGGATAGACATTTTGCATTCCAAGGATTGGACTTTGATAGAGACGATGATGCCAAAAATGGTAGAACTGTTGCGTCAATACTACTTTGTGGGAGGTATGCCAGGCGTTGTGAGCAAGTTCGTAAAAAATGCAGACTTGCAACAAGTACGCACATTGCAGCATGAAATATTGGAAGCCTATGGCCGAGACATTTCTAAACACACCTCCGCGAGTGAGTCTGTCCGAATTCGTCAAGTAATGGGCTCACTTCCTGCCCAGCTGGCAAAGGAGAATAAAAAGTTTGTTTATGGTGCTATTCGCAAAGGCAGTAGGGCTAAGGATTTTGAACTTGCCATACAATGGCTTTTAGATGCTGGCATTATATATAAGGTAAACCGGGTTAATGAACCTAAGATGCCGCTCAAGTTTTACGAAGATTTTGATGCATTCAAGCTATTTATGTTAGACTGCGGACTTTTGGCATGTATGGCCGAGGCTCCTATTGACCAAATGCTTGTGGGCAACAATGTGTTCACGGAGTTTAAGGGAATGTTTACAGAGCAATATGTAATGCAACAGCTCAAGGCCATAGGCTTTACGCCTTATTATTGGAGCAATAGCAAAAGCCCTTCCGAAATTGATTTTATTATTCAGAATGGCAAACGGGTTATCCCGATAGAAGTGAAGGCCGAGGAAAACGTACGTGCGCGTTCTTTGTCACAGTTTGTAAAAGACAATGCCGGACTGAAAGGACTGCGTATTTCAATGAGAGGTTATGTTGACCAAGAGTGGTTGGAGAACATTCCATTAGTAGCAATTGATGCCTATTTTGAATAAATTGGTGCGGGAATGGCCTGGAACACATTCAAACACCCCTCAACGCAGTTCAAGCCTTATTTGATATTTGATACCACATCATACACCTACCGCTGACTGTTATCCAGCCTTCCCTGTCCGCATCAGCTGTTTTTTTCATTATACGGGCTGTTCGAAGTGATTCGCGCAGCCCCGTTTTGCTATGTGTGAGCGGCATCAAAACACAGGCTCCTGGGCAGATGCTGCATCATGCTGTTGGAAAAAAGTTGCAAGTTGACGGCCGAAAAGCTGGAAAAAAGTTGCAATATCGCAAGCAAAAGACTGGAAAAAAGTTGCAAGCAAGCCATGTAAAGGCCGGAAAAAAGTTGTAATAACTATGCTAAAACGCAAGATAACCAACAAGTTAGAAGCATGGAAGAAAACCATCGCGAATAAAGCACTGCTCATAAAGGGTGCACGCCAAGTAGGAAAGACCACAGTAGTGCGTCAATTTGCGAAGGCCGCAGCGTAGCATATAGTATCGCAACGGCGTAAGCACATTAGCATATTTCCATATTAGCATTAGCATATTGCCATAAAAAATAACGCCAAACTATTGGCAAACACACATAAATATTTGTATCTTTGCAGCAAGATTGAGTGAGGGGCTTTCGAAAGAAGTTCCTCACTTGTTTTTACAACACGCTATAAAGCATAACCAAAGGCAAGGGGGCAAGGAGGAATATTGGCCACCTTGCAGGTGTTAAAATACATCTGAAAGCATAACGAATGATTGACAAAAGTTTTGTAAAAAGCCTGGTGGAACAGTGGTTGGAGGGTAAGGACTACTTCCTGACCGACCTCACCATCAGTACCGACGACCGCATCGTGGTAGAGATAGACCACGAAGAGGGCGTGTGGATTGAAGACTGCGTAGAACTCAGCCGCTACATCGAGAGCCATCTCGACCGCGAGCAGGAGGACTTTGAGCTCGAAGTGGGCAGCGCCGGCATAGGACAGCCCTTCAAGGTGTTGCGCCAGTACGAAATTCACCAAGGCGAGCGTGTCGAGGTGCTCACCACTGAGGGCAAAAAGTTGCAGGGAACCTTGGGCGGTGTAACACCCGAGGGCTTTACGCTCACCATCGAGGAAAAAGTGCGCGAAGAGGGTGCCAAGCGCCCCAAACTGGTAGAACGCGAAGTGCCCTTCAGCTTCGACCAAGTAAAAAGCACCAAGTACGTCATCGACTTTAAGTAAGAACTCTGGCGGGCGCACCTTCGTAACAAAAGCTTGAACGCCTGCCCGACGTGCCGCGCGCACGCATATATAAATAACTCAAGTTTCGGTTTTCACTTGAACGGGCTGAATCCGAAAGTTGAATAAATAAGACAATACACAATACCGCTCAATATATGGCTAAGAAGAAACAAGAAACAGCAAGCTTGATAGAAACCTTTGCTGAGTTTAAGCAAAACAAAAATATTGACCTCACCACCATGGTGGGTGTGCTCGAGGAGAGCTTCCGCAGCGTGATAGCCAAAATCTTTGGCTCTGACGAGAACTTTGACGTGATTGTAAACCCCGACAAGGGCGATTGCGAAATTTACCGCAACCGCGTGGTGGTGAACGACGACGAGGTGGAAGACCCCAACAAGCAAATATCATTGAGCGAGGCACAAAAGA